>Ga0209211_10004971_pt1 | contig 20213 bp, 30 predicted proteins | sample RifGroA2_FD_183992 | JGI IMG/M metagenome (GOLD analysis project Ga0209211, IMG submission 183992) | Groundwater microbial communities from Rifle, Colorado, USA - Groundwater A2 (SPAdes) (version 2) | ecosystem: Environmental > Aquatic > Deep subsurface > Groundwater | place: Rifle, Colorado...
CGCGAAGGCGGACTTGCCCGGGTGGCGGAATCGGTATACGCGCGAGACTTAAAATTTCGTGACCGTAAGGTCGTGTGGGTTCGAAGCCCACCCCGGGCACCATAGTAGAATTTGGAGTATCAATTAGCTGTTTAAGCGTGTAAATATCGGCTGTTTTTGTGGTTCCAAATGCTGAATAGTCGTACAAAACGCCTTCTGGAAAAATCATCTCTTGAAACTTAATCTTATCGGTCAGTTTTACCTCGTACCAAAGCTTGTAAACATTGACCATAAAGTACAGGCAGTAGTTGACGCTGGCCTCCACGTCAAACTCCTCGATCTGTAATTCGTTTCTGCTTAACCGAAGCAGGGTTACTTTCTCTTTGATCCGATTTAGTTCCTCTTTAGCAGTCTCACTGTCAAAGACATTTTGCTTAGTGAGCTCAACGACTCGTACTTTTTCCTCCTCGACTTTCTCGATGTTCCGGTCAATCGTGGCAATATCGGTGTTTAGCTCATTATGTTTGCCTTGCCAGTAATCAATGATTAGGCCTCTGAACATACCCATTTCCTCTTTCTTGGGAGCAAGCCGGGTAAGAAATTCCATGAAATGTTCCTCGAACACTTCTTTCTTGACGCTTTTCTTGTGGCACTTGGCACAGTGGTAATAGGCATAGCGTCCGCCCAACTGGCCGCGTGACCAGCTTCCGGTAAACCTGCCACCGCACACGCACCGGGCAGTGACTCGCAGAGGAAAGTCCGGATTGAGTGCACGTTTCGGATGGTTGGTGAGTCGGCCACTTTTAGTGCGTATATAAAACTGGACCCGTTCAAATAATTCGGTGGTGATGAGCGGCTCAAACACGCCCTGCTTTTCTGCACCTTTATGCACGAAGGTTCCGGTGTAGATTTTGCTTCGAAGCATTTTGTGAATAACCTGCTGTCTGATTTTGTTTCCTTTGTTTGTAGTAAATCCTAAATTGTTTGCCATTCGGGTAATTTCCGACTCCTTGTAAATTCCTTTGGCATATTCCTCAAAAAGTTTTTTCACCATCGGCGCGCGTTCCGGATCGGGCACGATAGTCTTATGTCCGCCCGGCTTCATAATATTGTTGTAGCCAACCGGAGCGACCCAGGAGATCTCGCCCTTGCTCACTCTTTTGTTTATGCCGTCTTTGGTGCGTTCGCTTTTTGCATCATTATCAAATTGGGCAAATGAGGCCATGACGTTTTCTAGAAGTTTGCTTGTGGAGTTGTCGCCACCGATCGGTTCGGTCACGGAGTAAATCCGCACGCCGTATTGGCTAAGGAGGGACCGGATTGCAACGTGGTCGGCCATGTTTCGGGCAATGCGATCTATTTTATAAATCAGGACGGCATCAACTCTGCCTTTATGTGTCCGGCAGTATTCCAAAAGTCTGGCCAGAGCTTTGCGGTTCATGGTCTTGGCCGACTCACCGGCATCGACGAATGGCTCGCAGGCCAGTTCAAACTTGTGATCTACGACCCATTTTCTGGAGAGATCGACTTGAGACTCCAAGCTGAAGTTGTGCTTGGCTTGTTCCTCGGTGGAGACACGAGCGTAGATTACGGCTCGCATTGTTGTATTCTTTTGTTCAATTTGTTCATTCATGGGTTTTTCTTTGAAAGGGCTCGGCAAGGACACCCTATGCTATCCCTCGGGACAAGCCAAGCGGTCATTACCCACAATGCTAAACCGGTAGGTAATCTCGATAGACACCTTGACTACTACCAGATGTCTCTTTCGTTCGTGCCACACGTCGAACATGAAAGCGGCCATTTGGTAGTATTGGTTTCGCATGAGCTCAATCTCCTTGTCACTTTTGGAGGCGTAGGATTTTGGCAGTAATTTTCTACAAGCGTTGATCGTTAACATATATTTATTTTATCTTTCCTTCCGCTACCCAGTGCAAAACTTTCTCTTTGACCTCTTTTGAGTACTGGTCTCTGGAAAGTCGTAGTCGCATTTCGTACGGGATAAGATTCCAACGATCCTCATGGGACAGTTCAGCCAATTCTTGTTCGCTGACATGAATGGTTTCTTTTGGCTTACCCTCGACCCGATCCAAAATTTCTTTGATAGCGGCCAACTTCACCCCATCACTGGAACTCCCCATCAGAGCCACGAGCATCTCATTGGCTAGACGGAAATTCTGCTCTCTTATTCTGGCTCCGGCTCGGCGAACAATCGCCATTGTTTCAGTATGAATCTGATCCATTTCCTCCTCGTACATGCGGTAGGCTTCGTGCAATGTTCCAGCTTCCTTGAACCAATCTTTGACGCTTTGCTCAGTAAACTTGGCAGTTCTACTTTTTGACCCTTTCTTATTAAGGGTTTCGGCAATACTTTGATATGAATTACCTTTGTATTTCAGCTCAAATGCCAATTTGTGATACTCAGATAGATGTTTAATTCTTGCCATAAAAAGTTGGGTTAAGTAGACCTTTTTAGGTGATTATCTTTATCGACCACGAGGACAATCGGTCGGCTGGTTATTTTTTCAATGATGAAATTCGTGGCTGACATTCTGACTCTCTCGTCTTTGCTGTTTAGGAGTGAAATCATGGTCTCGGTCGCTTTCACTAGATTGTTCTCAAGAATCTTATTGGATTTTTCTATTGGTGTTTTGTGTTGTGTTTTTTTCATAGATTTAATTATTGGTTAGTTTGTAATAAGGAATTAAAATACGCGCCTTTCTTTTGGATCGACCTATCCGGACTGTCTCGCATTAGCTGATAAATCTGCTCGAGCTTCGCCAGCCCGTATTTCTTGAGTGCCGAGAGCATAAAGCTCATATCCTCTTCCTCGAGGTATCGAGCTATCTCCAAACAGCGTTCCTCCTGAAAGGTTCTTGGACTAAAACTTCTTACGGGACGACGAGTCGATCGATTGTTTTTATTTTCTTTCTCGTTATCGTTCTTGGGACTTCTGCCGAACGAACTTTTTGAATTGAAAGAAAACCGCTCTACCAAAGCACTTTTCTCGCTTTCCAACTTCTGCCGAACATCACCAACTTCTGTCGGCACTTCTGCTACTGAATGCTCATCAGAATCACTCTCACTTCTGCCAGACTTCTGTTTCTTACAACGTTCAAGGTCTGTAAATCCGCCGTTAGATAAAGGGTAACTGGCGATATCCACATGGAATGAACTTCTGCGACCTTGCTGTCCGGGAAACCATACCCACTTCTTACGCTTCAGGTTCAACATCAGCCGGTTGATGTGATTCTTGGAATATTTTTCCTTGAAATCCTTGGATAATCCGGCGTAGCTCATTAGGACCTGGCCGTTCCGGGGATTGGCATTGATCCAAAGCCATACCAGCACCGAGTATTCCTCAAACTTCAAATAGCCGTCCACAAGGGCAGTCTTTATGCTTCTTGGAAGCTTTACGTAGTCGTTATTGTCTATTTCGAATGGTAGATTTTCCATATTCATATTCCATGTTGGACCGGCTTTAACTCATGGCATCGTTATACATGAGCGACTTCAGCTCTTTGATGGCCGATACGAATGCTTTGGCATTGACTTCGATCAATCCGGCAAAGAAGGCGCTTACCAGCTGAGGGCGATATGGCTCATCGGTAAAAATAAAATGAAACCGGCGTGAGTCGGCTTTGTCTATACCTAGCAACTTATATCCCTTGGCCACAAGAAAAGCGGCCGCGTAGAAGTCGCTGGTAGTAAAACTATTATCGATTATGTTTTTCATACTCATTTTTATTCTTAGCTTTTATTGTTGTATTTATCGTAGCGAACGACAGAGGGCTTCTTACATACTGCGTTTGAAGAAAATCAAAACAAAAAAAGCCATACTTCATGGCCGTTAGTGAAGACTTATTAACAGGACGAGCGAAGGGCAGGCGAAAACTATTCTTGCTTGATGATTATGGCCGGATTGATTCGATATCCGTATGTGCGTCGGTTGTCTATCAGCTTAATATCATCCAAATGCAATTTCGTCAGTGAGTTGATTCTGTTAATAGCAAATTCCACCGATTTTCGCGTACCTGCGACAGTATGGATCAGATCATCCGGAGGAACGTAACCCTTTGCTGAAATGAGAACTTTGACTATCCGTTGACGTAGGCTGTTTTTGACCGTCGGGTAACAGTGATCCTTCTTTGGTTCTATGTATAAGTCACCATCATTGGAAAAATAGACGACTGCTTTCGGGATGATCGGCTTTTTGTCGCTCTGGGCAAAATATTCAGCAAAAGAAATGGCTGCTTCCCGTGCAAATGCTTTTATAAGTTGCTGATCGTATTCGGTCAGTCCCTCAAACTTACTCGTCCGCCGTTCCAAGAGGGACCGGATGCTCTTGACCTCGAGCTTGGTTTCGATGATCTCTCTGGTCAGACTGGCGACCGCTGGCTTGTTGTTTCGAATGATCTTATCGCCACCGGCAATACCGATCTCTTTCATCGAGGACCGGAGTATCTTTTCGGTAATGACAATAGAAAGTCGATAGGTTTGAGCCATCGCCACCGGTTTTCGTATATTAAATTTGAATTTCGTGGCTACACTAGCCTTTTTCATTTTCATAATCATTTTTGTAAAAACCAGTGAATGGAATCCATTTTCTACCCTCCATTCACTGATTTTATACTTCAAGTCTGAAATTGAGTCACAAAGTCATTATGACAAAATTAGCCATCTTTGACAACGAAAATCCAAAGCGGTAAAATAGAAGTAAGTAATTTTATGGGCACAGCTTTTATGAATTCAAACATCGAAAAACTTTTCAGTATTGAGGAGGCCGCTAAAATTCTTAGGGTTAGTGGCCGGTCTGTTACCCGCTATATTGAATCCGGTAAGCTCAAAGCTTCCAAAATCGGTGTCTGGCGTATAAAGGAATCAAATCTAAATGCCTTTTTAGAGGAGACGAGTAATGTTAAGTCGAAGAAAAAGTAAAAAAAGATTATGACCACAAAACAAGCAATCCAAGACATTCAAAAGACTTTCGATATTAATGCTATCTTTGCTCATAAGGTATTTTTACTGGCCGACAAAACGAATCTCCTTGAAGATGCCGCGCGGATTATTGCTGAAAAACCGAAGCCATTTGTTAAATGGGTTGGTGGTAAGCGACAGCTACTCGCACAGTTTCGAAGATTGAACCTTTATCCACCAGAGAAATTTGATATTAGAACAGGAAGATACTTTGAGCCTTTTGTTGGAGGGGGTGCCGTATTCTTTGATCTACTCCCAGAGAAAGGTTTTCTCTCTGATTTAAATAAAGAACTCGTTACTACTTACAACATTATAAAGAATGATGTCGAGGGGTTAATTGCTTCCTTGAAGAAGCATAAAATTGATAAGGAATATTTTTTGAATATACGAGCAAAGGATTCTAAAGCTCTCAATGACCTTACTGTTGCATCTCGCTTCATCTTTTTAAACCGTACATGCTTCAACGGTTTGTATAGAGTAAATAGCAAAGGTGGTTTCAACGTACCCTATGGCAAATATACTAACCCACTGATTTGTGATGAGAGTAATTTAAGAAAAGTGTCGAAGTCACTTCAGAATATTGAGATTAAACATCAGGACTATAAGGAAGTGCTAAAAACCGCAAAAAAGGGAGACTTTGTTTATTTTGATCCTCCTTATTATCCAGTAAGCAAAACGGCGTCATTTACTTCTTACACAGCTGAAGCATTTTTAGATAAAGAACAAATAGAGCTTCGTGACACTGTTCTCGAACTCAATAAGCGAGGATGTTTTGTCATGCTTTCAAACTCCGATACGCCTTTCATTAATAAAATCTACTCCGGACTTAAGGGTATACGTGTTAATAAAGTGGAGGCTGGCCGAGCCATCAATTCAAAGGGGTCGGGCAGAGGTAAAATTACTGAAGTTCTTGTAACTAACTATTAATATTATGAACAAAGACTTCAACAATCTTATTACTACTTTCAAAAGCTCAATTAAGACTTGGGATTATTTCGTAAACTGGAAGAAAGTTTTTTCCAATAGCTCTGATTTAGAAATTTCCCTTAATAAACTCAACTATCTTCTCGGTAAGGATAATCTTGAGGACGAATTCAGAAAGCTCTATGCTTCTAATCCTGATATCGTAAAGGCCTTACCGGTGCTATTGGCCGTACGAGAAAATAAACTGGAGGTCTTTGACAAGGCAACAAAAAACTCTGAATTCTTCGACTTCTCAGGAAAGGAACAGGACCCAGAAAAATATCTGGAATTCCTAAATAAATCTGGTCTTGCCCGTTTATTCCAAAAAGACGGAGTCAAGAACCTTGTTGACTATGTTATGGGCGTTGAGGTTGGTCTCGACAGTAATGGACGTAAAAATCGTGGCGGTAGCCTGATGGAGGAAATTGCCGGTGCTTTTGTAAGCGACTTCTGTAATAAGAACGGCTACGAATACATGGCACAGGCACGAGCAACAAACATCAAGAGTAAGTGGGGTGTAGATATAAAAGTAGATAAGTCAGAGCGAAGCTTTGATTTTGCCGTATACAATCCAAAGAATAAAAAGATTAAGCTTTTTGAAGCAAACTTTTATAACGGCGGTGGCTCGAAACTAAAAGCTGTATGCGGTGAATTCCGAAGTCTTTATGACGAGCTCAAAGCACAAGATATTGATTTTATTTGGATAACTGATGGATTGGGTTGGCACACAACAAAACGACCGCTCGAAGAAACGTATAACCATAACGAGTACGTATTCAATCTCAATATGCTTGAGTCCGGTGTCTTAAACGAACTTAAATGGTAAACCCCCATGACACCGAAACAAGACGTTCAATTAAAATTACATCCTGATGAATTTGAACTGGAATGTACTACAGTTTGGGCTTTTCCTCGTCGCGGTAACTGGGCGACCCACGCATCAGATTGGCGAGGTAACTGGTCTCCAGAAGTAGCCCGTAATCTTATTATTCGGTATTCAAAAGAGGGCGATGTTTTGCTTGATTCAATGATCGGTGGTGGTACTACGGCAATCGAAGCAAAGATTTTGAATAGAAATATTATCTATTCTGATGTAAACCAAGATGCCCTTGAGCGCACAAAGAAGTCTTTGAATTTTAAGGTTGAGAATAAATCTTGGCAGAGGGGTTTTAAATGGGACTCTCGCGATCTTTCTAAATTAGAGAACAATAGTATCGACCTTGTCCTTACGCACCCTCCTTATGTAGACATAATCAAATACAGCGAGGGTAAGCTTGTTGATGACCTATCAAACATCCATGATATTGAGGCATTTTGTGATGAGATGGAAAAGGTGGCCAAGGAATTTTTTAGAGTACTAAAGCCGGGCAAGTTTTGCGCCATCTTAATGGGAGATACTCGACGAAACAAAATGTACCAGCCACTTGCTTATAAGGTTATGGACCGGTTTCTAAAGTCAGGATTACTATTGAAGGAGGACATTATAAAAAGACAATTCAATTGCAAGGCTACCGGCTTCTGGGTGACTAAGTCAAAGGAGTCGAACTTCCTATTGATAATGCACGAGCATCTTTTTGTGTTCCAGAAGATAAAGTAAGCCCATACGGCAAAAAGTTTTCCCTGTTCAGTAAGCTGAATGCACACACTTGCGCTTTAACTTGTCATTTGCTATCATTTAGTATCATATGACTAAAAACATCTCAAACGACAAGGAAAGCATGGTTGGTTGGTTTTCAATCGAGGAAGCCGCTAAATATCTTGGTATGGGAAAGACAGTCCTCTACGCACTTGCACGGGAGGGTAGAATTCCGGCCAGTAAGGTTGGAAAGAAATGGATGTTTGAAAAGAATCAGCTTGATACATGGCTCCGTGCCAATCAGCCAATGGGCTCATTCTTTACGAGTCTCGACTATAAGATCGCAGGTAATGAGGAGTTGCGTGAGCCACAGAGAGAGGCATATTTGCGTACCTATGATTTTTTTCAATCCGGTAAGAATAAGGCAATACTTCAAATCCCTGTTGGGTGTGGTAAGTCAGGCCTTGCATCTATTCTTCCTCTTGGTATTGCCAAAGGACGGGTTCTAATCATCGCTCCGAATTTAACAATACGGAAAAATCTTTATGAAGCGATGGACATTACTAACCGGCAGAAATGTTTTTGGCGGAAAGCAAAGGTTTTAAATGACGCACAAATGGTATCTGGCCCCCTAGCTTGTACTTTGGAAACCGGTAATATTTCTGTTGCCGAAAAGGCACACATCGTCATCACGAATATACATCAACTTGCCACTAATGTAGATAAGTGGCTGACGCAATTCCCTGATCGTTTCTTTGACATGATTATTATCGATGAGGCTCACCACAGCGCGGCCGACAGCTGGAAAAAAGTACTTGATCGTTTTCCTGAAGCTAAGGTTGTGCATATGACAGCAACTCCTTTCAGAAGTGATCGACAAGAAATAGACGGCGAGCTGGTATATCGCTATCCATTCAGAAGTGCAACTCTCAAGGGATATATAAAGCGTTTAAAGGCGAGCTATGTTGCTCCCAAGGAAATTGAACTCTCTTTCATTGATGGTTCAGGGAAAAAATACACACTTGAACAGGTGCTTAAAATGAAAGAGGAGGATTGGTTTAGCAGGAATGTCGCCTTGGCCAAGCCGTGCAATCAGCACATCGTGGAAAGCAGTTTAGAAAAACTTGAAGATTTACGGCAGACCGGTACACGACATCAAATAATTGCCGTTGCATGCACGATAAATCATGCAAAAGATATTCGTGCTATTTACCGAGAACGTGGCTACAGTGCGGACATCATTCATAGTAAACAAACGGAAGAGGAACAAGAGGAAGTATTAAGGAGTCTTTATAACGGTACTCTCGACTGCATCATACAGGTACAAATGCTAGGTGAGGGCTTCGATCACCCCAAGCTGAGTGTCGCGGCAATATTTCGTCCGTTCCGTACTCTTGCACCATATATTCAATTCGTGGGACGTATTATGCGCGTGGTCGTACAAAATGATCCTACCCACCCGGACAACCTAGGTCATATCGTCACCCATCTCGGAATGAATCTTGACCAACGAGTGAAGGAGTTCAAACAATTTGAAAATGATGACCAGACATTTTGGGAAAAGGTTGTCGGTGGCGTAGATCCAGAAGTTCCTACGAGTGTACGTGATGGCTCAACGCGACTAACTGCATCGGAGAATGATGTGGTTGTTAATGGAGAAATAGTTGACGCTCTATGGGAGGAAGATTTGGCAGACATGGATGAGAAGCACATCGTTGATGATTTAAAGGATAGATTGAAGCTTTACGGGCTTGATCCTGAAAAAGCTGAGGAAATTATCAGGAGTGCAAAGCGTGGTGGTATGACACGCCGAGCACCGACCGAACCATTTCCTATTCAGCCACAGAAAGAATGGGAAGAATCGAAACGTCGCATCAGTGATCAAGGCACTCGTCTTGCAAAAATTCTTTTGAACAACGTCAGTCTAGAAATTACAGGAACAGAGCTTGCATACAAATACACAAGTCTTAAGGCTCGGGCTAAGAATAATCTAGTCTCTGCAATAATGTTGGTCAATCACGAAATCAATACTCGTCTTGGCAAAGACAGGTCGCAATGTAGCACAGAGGAATTCAAATCCATTCTTGAAACCAAGACTTTGGACGACATACTTCAAACATTGGTTCGACGGGTGCATAAAGCAAAAAATGAATATGAAAAATCAAAATCCAAAAGGTAAGACACCATCTCTGATAGGATCATCCAACGGAAGACCTAAACGAGTTACTGTTGAACGCAAGAGCGAATGTTGCAGGTGCCATGGAGATATTCTGCCCGGACAAGATTGCTTTGGAATACCGAAAGCTGGATCAGGTTTCAGCACTTTAAGGAGATTCTGTAGTGGATGCTTTCAAAATGTGCTTACACAAACTCATAAAGATTTAGAGGAGATTAAGAAGCTCTGATTGGAATAAGACTAGGTAGTTTTGCTTAAGTTAAGCAAAACATCCCAAGCTCTCAAATTTGGTTTTACAGCTCGGACCGGGTGCAATAGGTGTCAAACGTTTACCCTTGGCACAAAGCTCGCCACAAGGGCAAACAAAGGGTAATTTCTGGTATCCGCCGGTCTGTCTAATTGAAGAAATTTTTGATAAAATGAAATCATGACCTCAAACTTTCTCCAAAAAATAAACCCCCCCGTTATTCTAATTGTATTGGGAGTTCTTACCTTTGGATTTGCTTGTGCGAGCATGACAAAACACACCCTCATGCACGATGCCGACATGAGTTCTGTTGCAATGTCATCGGCAAATAATCAGGAATGTTGTAATACGAGCATCTCTAAACACATTGGGGCATGGAAAGATACTCTTTTAGTCGTGCCGCGCGAGATGCGTGATGGACTACTAATATTAATACTGGGGCTCATTGCTACACTAACTATCGGACTATTTAAAGTCCATCCTCCGCTTTCAGATTACCGCTTACTATTTTATAAACTATATACTAGAGACAACCCCGATCTTGCACTGTTCAGTCATCTAAAACTCGCTTTTGCGCGAGGTATTCTCAATCCAAAAATTTACTAAGTCTTTTAAGCCAGCACCGATCTACGGCCGTCGTGAGGTAGTGGGTCTGTTTATGCTGGTATTTTCATTATTCACTTGCTAAAAATAATCATCATTAATCTATGGAACACGAAACACCACAATCCCTGGTGCAAACTACAACATTAACCATTCCGATTGCCATTATCATTGCCGGAGTTCTTATCGCCGGAGCGGTATACCTCGGCACATCGAAAGGTGCGCCTACTACCGCAGTAAATAATCAGCAACCTCAACAAGCACCACAACAGACCGGCGATCTTGATCAAATGGCCGCAATTTCGGCTAGCGATCATGTCCGAGGCAATCCTGATGCCCCAGTCAAAATCGTAGAGTATTCAGATACGGAATGCCCATTCTGTAAGCGATTCCACAGCACGATGCAAGAAGTCATGAATGAATACGGTAAAAATGGAAAGGTGGCATGGGTATACAGGCACTTTCCACTTGATCAGCTTCACTCTAAAGCACGAAAAGAGGCTGTCGCTCTTGAGTGTGCCGATGAACAAGGTGGTAATGATAAATTCTGGTCATACGCTGACCGCCTCTATGAGATCACTCCAGCAAACAATGGGCTGGACCCATCTGAGCTTCCAAAGATTGCGCAGTATGTAGGATTGGATGTTGCAAAATTCAACACTTGTCTTGCAAGCACCAAATACGATGCTCACATCGAGGCTGATGTTCAAAATGCTACTGCAACTGGCGGTAACGGTACACCGTGGAGTATTGTAGTCGACAAAAATGGTAAGAAATATCCTCTTTCTGGTGCTCAACCGTATGCTTCGGTAAAACAACTTATTGATCTTGCATTGCAAGGCAAATAAACATGTTATTTCAAGCTCTGCAAAAAGTATTCCGAAAGCCGACGTATATACTCCTTGCTCTCATCACGAGCTCGGCAGTGTTTGCGTTCGCCGTATGGCTTCCAAACATTCCGTTGATTGTGAAAGTTATGGGGCACCCGGGAATATCGCTTACGCAAAAGCTTGATCTACCAATAAGTCTCCTAGGATCAATTGTCACCAACTTCACCCTGCTGTCCGCTTCATATACCATCGCTATCGCCATTCTCTTTGGAATAAACGTGGCGATGTTCGTTTACTTCTTACGGCGTAGAGTCGACGAGGTGAAGCAGGCTGGGGTGGCGACGGGACTGTTCGGTATTACGAGCGGAGTTATTGGCATGGGATGCGCCGCATGCGGATCATTTCTCCTGACCAGCTTACTTTCGTTTGTTGGCGCATCGGGAATATTGGCATTTCTACCTCTCAATGGCGGAGAATTCGGCATTCTCGGCGTAGCCCTATTAGGGACATCGCTCTACATGACGGCAAAGAAAATCCAAAATCCCGCTGTCTGCAAAATTACTATTTAAACAAACAAAAACATGGACCCACAAATACCATTAACTAAAAAGGAACGCAAGGAACTTAAACGACAGGAAAAATTAGAAACAAAAGATGCGGCTATTCAAAATCGCCAGACAAAGAGAATTACCCGGTGGATCGGATGGGGTACATTCGGTGTCGCTATCATTGGCGGCCTTGTTTGGCTTGTCGCTTCGCAACCTAAAACACCGGAAAGTGACATTATCTCTCGCAATGGCTTTCACTGGCATCCGGAGCTTGCCATCTACGTCAAAGGAGAGAAACAGGAATTTCCGGCAAACATCGGAATTGGTGCGGTTCACCAGCCGATCCACACACATGACGATAGCAATCAGGGCATCGTTCATATGGAATTTCAGGGCCTCGCCAGAAAGCAAGATACGACACTCGGTCAGTTTTTCAAAAACTGGGGCAAGGATATGCGCTCATTCGGTACGAACATGAAGATGAGTGTAAACGGCGAGGAAAACATCGAACACGAGAATTACGTGATGCGTGACAAAGATAAAATTGAATTACGCTTCGACTAACTTGTCCACAGAAGTCCACCTTGACCAATAGGGTATGGGGGTATATACTAATTGCGTAACCTTATGAAATATCTTGCAACCTTACTGTTAATAACGAGCTTTGTCGGAGTAGGCATTTTTGGTTTTGCACTTTTTGATCATGCCATGATGGACGGCTCAAACGGGGGTTGTGTTGCTTCGGCCATAGACGGAACAGAGTGTCCTACGAACATTGTGGCTATGGTCTCGCACCATGTTTCTGCAATACAAACACTTACGACAACATTGCCAGTGAGTTCCAATTGGCTTTTATTGCTCGCATCTCTGCTCCTCGTCTCAGTTTCAATATTTCTATTCTATAAAGATTTCCTGCTTCCAAAACTGGAGTCTTTGCCCCAGCGTTTACGGGACCTGACACTTCATTCCCTATATAGCAAACAAAGAATCCTCTCTTGGCTTTCTCTATTTGAGCTTAGCCCTTCCCTGTAGTACCAGCACGCATTAAGCTACCCAGCTTTTTTCGTGCTGTTTAAATATCCTTTTTCAAGGATATTTTTGTTGATTTACCAACTTAAATTAATAACTACATGCAAAAAATTATATGGAAACACTTGTAGGGACATCACTAATAGCGGCGTTCGTGGCAGGAATGGCCGCGCTCTTTGCCCCATGCTGTATCACAGTCCTACTCCCATCATATCTAGGCAACATCTTCAAAGAGAAGTACAAAATCTTCTTTATGACCTTTGTCTTTTTTCTGGGAGTTCTGACGGTCTTTCTGCCGATCGGATTAGGGGCTTCTTTCTTAGCGCAAGCATTCAGTGAATATCACAACATAATCTTTACCGTTGGCGGTATATTCCTGATTGTATTGGGACTAACAATGCTCTTTGGAAAAAAGTTTACTACCCCGACCTCTATTCGTGACGGAATGAAGCGGCACGTCTCATCAATCTACGTCCTCGGTATTTTCTCGGCGATAGCCACCACCTGCTGTGCGCCAGTGCTGGCAGGAGTACTGACGCTTGGAGTTGCCAGTGGCACGATTGTGTGGGGCGCATTGTATACCCTCGCCTACGTGGTCGGTATGACATTACCTCTGTTCATCATCGCGGCCTTCCTCGACAAAGCAAATCTGACCGAACGATTCACTAACGCAAAGAAAACTGTGGCGATGAGAATTGGCGGTTTCAGTTGGCATATTACGGTTTCAGAACTGATCTCTGGACTGATATTCCTCCTCATGGGTGGCTATATAACTTATTTGGCCTTCAGCAATAAGTTATTTACTCACTCAAGCTATCAGTTGGAAATGAACCTGTGGAATGCAAAGTTTCTAGGTGCCATTAACGGCTTTGTGACCTTAATCCCCGAATACATCTGGGCGCTTCTGTTCATCGGCATAGTGGCAAGCATCTCGTACGTATTTATCAAGCAATATAAAAAACAAAAACATGAGCAACAATAATAACAATAAAAAATTTCCCGTAGTGACGATAGTTATTGTTTCGGTCGCGGTGCTGGCCTTGGGATATTTCCTGTTCAAGAGTTCGCCTGATAACTCAGCTAATTCAGCACGAATAAATCAGACTGCTTCAACAGACGATCATCATGGCAGTGGATCAATGGCCGCCAACAGTGATCAACTTAACGCTCTGGTAGGAAAACCCATGCCGGATATAGAGCTTAAGGATAAGGATGGCAAAACATACACAGCCACAGACTTCAAAGGAAAAAACACAGTTTTATTCTTTAACGAAGGACTAATGTGTTATCCGGCCTGCTGGAATCAGATAGCGGCGTTCGGCAGTGACGAAAGATTCAATAGTGGTGAGATTCAAGCCATCTCAGTAGTAGTCGACTCGGCAAGTGACTGGCAAAGAGCCGTAGCTAAAATGCCACAACTTGCCAAAGCAAACACTATGTTTGACACGGGTGCCGGCGCTTCAGGGCGGCTCGGCATGCTGACGACGGCTTCCTCAATGCACAGAGGGTCGTTGCCCGGCCACACCTATGTAGTCATCGACAAAGAAGGAGTCGTCAGGTATGTGTTCGACGATCCGAATATGGCAATGGCGAACGACATGCTTTTCGGCAAAATCGGAGAATTAAATTAACGAATAAAAACTATGGACAAACAACCAACAATGGAAGAGTTAATTGAAAAAGTAAATAAACTCAAGGCAACCGGAGAACTCGATCTTTCGATGGAGGAAGATTTGAGCATCGCCATTATGAATTTGATCAGCTTGGAAGAACACTTCTACTTCACTGCCGAAAAAACAGGAAGCGATGGGTACTTCGACCTGCTGAACCAGACAAGAGAGATCAGAAAACAGCTCTTAGCGAAAATGATTGATAAGCACGAGGGCGAGACATGGTGTATCACAAAGCATTTGCTCGCCGCCACGATGCGAATGATGGAAGTCGGCACGAAGCTCCTCTCATCGGGCAAAAAAGAAGAGTCGCGAGATATGTTCAAGAAGGCGTATGAGGTTTACTCGCTCTTTTGGGCATTACGATTGAAATTGATAAACGTGGCCGGTGTAAAAAAGATCAATGACGACCAATTAAATATTCACGACAAATCCGGTTCTCTAAAACCGGCAACAAAGGAGGAATTAATAAGCAAACTAGTCGATTGCTGTAAGGAATAAAACTAAAAACAAATAAAAATATGGAAAACGAAACAGAGAACGAAATGCAAGAGGAACCAGTCCAAGAAGAACCTAAAAAGTTTGGCGATAAATATATGCTCCCGATAGCCATTGTCGTTGCTGGGGTTATGGTCGCGGGAGCTATGGTCTATAACAATGGGAATCGCTCTTTGCAAGCGCAAGCCACTAAAAATTCAGCCGTACAAAACGGTCAAGCAATCTTATCTGACGGCGGAAACATCCTGCCCATTGAGGCGGAAGAGAAAATGCTGGCTACTTTAGTCGCAAACGGTTCTATTGATCCTTCTAAACTATCCCAAGTAACGGAGCTTAACTTACTGTGGGCGTATGGTTTGGCTAATAAAAATCAGGTTCTTGAGAGCGGACCGATTATGGACCCAAGGTATGGTGGCCCCACAAACATGGCATCAGTTGGGGGTTGGACGGTAACGACCGGATCGGTAATGGATCACTACAACAAACATACTTTAGCCACGCTCACACCAGATCAGCAGGCACTTGTGGAAAAAATTGCTAAAGGTATTTACAGACCATGTTGCAACAACTCGACGCATTTCCCGGATTGCAATCACGGCATGGCCATGCTCGGACTTCTTGAGTACCTAGCGTCACAAGGGGCAACGGAGGATCAGATGTGGAATGCGGCTATAACGGCCAACATGAGCTGGTTTCCGGATCAATATCAGACAATCGCGCAGTATCTCAAAATAAAAGGCATTGATTCAAAGACTGTAACTCCACAAATGCTTCTTGGTGCGGAGTATTCTAGTGGTTCCGGTTTTGCAAAGATTGCTTCGCAAGTTCCCAAGTCTCAACAAAGAAGCGGAGGTGGAGGATGCGGAGTGGACGCAGGTGGTGCATCTGCTGTACCGCAGAAACAACAGGGTGGATGCGGGATATAGGATATCCACAGTTCGTCTTGTTGACAGATAGGGTATGGGGGTATAGAGTATAGGTAAAGGTCGATATAATAACTAATCTAAATTACCCTATAAACCCTAAATCATGTTAGATCAAAAGCTAAAAAAGAGAGCCACTCATCGAGCCAAGATAATTCGCGGCCAGATGGACGGCTTAATAAAAGCAATAGAAGAAGAGAAGTACTGCGTTGATTTGATAACACAGTCTCGGTCAATTCAGCTCTCTCTCAAAAGTATGGATAGAGTGCTTCTGTCCAACCACCTTCAAGGCCACGTGAAGCACATGCTCAATGACAAAAAACAGGAGGCCAAAGCCATTAAAGAGCTCGTAGACCTGTACGCCTTATCAAATAAATAGCCATGCGTAAAACAATTACATCTATATTAAGAAAGTTTGGATTACATGAGGTGAAAGAGCCTCAGACTTTCTTTGATGTTGTTTGTGGTATGGAACTTACGGTGGATAAAATCAAGCACACCGTAGAGCATACGGATGACATTGCGTATCACTTCTGTTCCAAATCGTGCAAGGATCACTTCGTCAATGATCCTCAAAAATACGTTGGTTAAATTAATTAATAAAAATATGAAATTATCAAAATTAATGCATGTTGTTAGTGTCATTGCAGGTTTTGCCGGAGTTGTTGTATTTGCTGGTGCCATTCTAGGCGGATCAGATAATCTTGTGTTCGGAATCACAAAGGTCGATGCTCTGCTCTGCGCCGGAATTCTTATTCTCATCGCTATTTGGGTTCAGATTGCAACGATTCATCACATGATGCTTGAGAAGAAAGGAGAGCTTGTTTAAGTCAAAAGCTAATAATAAAAATTATGGAAAATAACCATCCATCAAGAAAAGTGTTCGATCCAGTGTGTGGCATGGAGCTTGATATTGAAAATGTCAGACATTCATTCGAACACGAAGGCACAGAATATTATTTCTGTTCCGAGAAGTGCAAAACTGAATTTATCAATGATCCAGAAAAGTTTATTAAAAAAGATTAATTATTACTTTACTAGCAATTAACAAAAAACATGAACCTCTCACTTAAATCGTACGGTTGGAAATGTGTTCTTGGAGCCGAGGTGGCATATGTTCTTTGTGTGTTGGGCGGATTTCTTCCGTTAAGGTCTGCGGCCGGGATACAGCTTCATCACACCATCTTTGAAACTCTACCCGGCTTTACGTGGATTAGTTTCGGTAGCTTCGTTCTCGGTGCATTCTATATGTTCGTCTTTGCTTGGATTTTCGCCTCCTATTTCGTATGGATGCACAATTCAAGTCTTACCAATAAATAATTATTAAAATCTATGCACAATCATAATAGCAATGATGGCGGTGGTGGACATAAAGGGATGATGTGGATGATGATTCCATGCCTCCTCTTATTGGGAATACTGTTTCTGGGTGGGGGTAAGTTGTCAGGAGGCGGATATCTCTGGCCAATCCTTATTGGAGTTTTTGTAGTCGCACATGTTTGGATGATGTTTAAGGGGCATGGAGGGCACGGTAACAATGATACGGAAGGAAAAATAGACGGTGATTCAACAAAAGAATCTGATGCAAAAGATGAGCATAAGCATAGTGGCAGTTGCCACTAATAAATCGTCATGGAAAATTCCTACGGCCTCTGGCCTCTTGTCATCATAAATTCGCTGGTCTTCATCATCTTTGCTTTCAGTTTTACCAAGCCGAAGACATCGAGAGATTGGCGGTCATTTGGCGCATTCTCGGCGTTCCTTGTCGCCCTGTTTACGGAGATGTATGGTTTTCCGCTGACGATTTATCTTTTTTCCGGATGGCTCTCTACAAAATTTCCTGGCATTGATTTCTTATCACACAACTCTGGTCATCTCTTTGAGGACTTCTTTGGCTGGGGTGGCGATCCTCACTTCGGACCGTTCCATATTGCCAGTTATATTTTGATTTTTTACGGCTTCGTACTGCTTTCTAAGGCATGGAAGGTACTTTACAAAGCGCAACAGGATCATGCCTTAGCAACTACCGGCCCCTACGCTCGTATTCGCCATCCGCAATACATTGGCTTCATACTGATTATGTTTGGATTTTTCCTGCAGTGGCCTACCCTCCTGACACTTATCATGTTGCCAATTCTTGTTTGGATGTACACACGGCTTGCTAAGAGCGAAGAAAAAGATGCTCAGAAAGAGTTTGGTGCAATATGGGATCAATACGCCAAAGAAACTCCAGCTTTTCTTCCCAGACGGAAAAAATTAACAGCTAATACTTAAACGATATGATCAACCTCAAATCAATATTTAAATTTTGGAAAGGAAAAGACGGCAAGAAACCTATTTGTGTATCCAAAGACCCCGTGTGCGGAATGGAGCCTACGGAAGGGATTGATCTAATGCACGAAAACATCAAATATTCGTTTTGTTCTGATCATTGCAAACAGCAGTTTGAAAAAGACCCGGAAGCTTACATCACAAAATAATTATGACTAATAACATCGCAAAACCAATTTTATACGGAATACTTGCAAGTACTATCCTGCTTGGAGTTTATTTTGCGGTGCTCACGTTGGTCTCCGGATGGAGTTTTGCTCAAAGCCAGTTCACTGATTTTTGGTATTTTATTATCAGTTTGGTGGTAGGCTTCGGAATTCAGATTGGATTGTATCAATACATTAAAACTCTGGTGCATAGCGGCCAGGGCATGGGCAAAGTGATTGGCGTATCCGGAACCACATCCACAGCGGCCATGATCTCCTGTTGCGCTCACTATTTAGTGAATCTGGTGCCTATTCTTGGAGTGACAGGGATCGTTACCTTCGTAGCACAGTATCAGGTTGAGCTTTTCTGGGTGGGTCTTGCTTCAAATGTATTTGGCATCGGGTATATGGTAACCAGAATTACTAAATTCAAAAAAAGTCATGAGTAAAGCAATAACAATATTTATATTAGCGCTTGCGTTTATAGGAGGCTTCCTGGTCTTTTATAAGCCGAAACCCACTTCTCTCCCGTCTCAAGAAAATTCTTCAGTATCAGAAACGCAACAAAAATGGGAATCTAAAACCGACGATCAGGCAAGCGTCACAGTAATTGTCACCCCATCCGATCTATCCTTGGAATCAAATGAGTGGAAATTCGGTGTAGTCATGGATACTCATTCTGTTGAACTGGATCAGGACATGACTAAAGTTGCTATACTTACTGACGATTCTGGCAAAGAATATGGCCCGGTGAGATGGGAAGGTGCGCCGGCAGGAGGCCATCACAGAGAAGGTATCCTTTTCTTTGTTCCGATTACGCCTTATCCTCAACATCTGAAATTAAATATAAAGGACGTTGGTGGAGTACAAAGATTATTTTCGTGGACTTTAGTTGAGTAACAATTTTTATAAATATATGGATCACAATCATAATACAACACAAGAAAAAGAATCAGGCACGATCTATACATGCCCTATGCACCCGGAAATCAGGCAAGACAAGCCCGGGATGTGTCCGGAATGTGGTATGCAACTTGTGCCTGCAAAAAAGAAGAAGACGGACATGAATCATGGTACGCATGATAAGCATGTCGGTCATAGCACGGCGATGTTTCTCCGAAAATTCTGGGTAAGTTTAATTCTCACAATCCCAGTAGTACTTTATGCTGATGTTCTAAAAACTATTTTCAAATGGTCTCTGCCTGCATTCCCGGGGCTTGAATATATGCCGTTAGTGCTTGGTTCTATCGTGTTTTTCTATGGTGGCTGGGTATTTCTTGCCGGAGCGGTGCGTGAAATACAAGGCCGTTTGCCTGGCATGATGACACTGATTGGTATTGCCATTTCAGCCGCTTACATCTGGAGCGTCTACGCCATATTCGCTGGCGCAGAAACTTTGTTCTGGGAACTGACCACTCTTATCACCATTATGCTTTTGGGACACTGGATTGAAATGCGTGCGGTATCCGGTGCCCAAGGAGCACTAAAAGAACTTTCAAAATTACTTCCCGATACTGCAGAAGTTATTCGCGATGGGAAAACAGAAATTATCGCACTCTCCGAACTTAAGGAGAATGATGTCGTTCTGGTTAAACCGGGAACAAAAATTCCTGCTGATGGAAAAATTATTGACGGAGATTCCGATGTAAATGAATCAATGATGACCGGTGAGTCAAAACCGGTTTCCAAAAAAGAAGGAGACCGAGTGATTGCCGGAGCG
>Ga0209211_10004972_pt1 | contig 20210 bp, 14 predicted proteins | sample RifGroA2_FD_183992 | JGI IMG/M metagenome (GOLD analysis project Ga0209211, IMG submission 183992) | Groundwater microbial communities from Rifle, Colorado, USA - Groundwater A2 (SPAdes) (version 2) | ecosystem: Environmental > Aquatic > Deep subsurface > Groundwater | place: Rifle, Colorado...
CAGTTTAAAAACCCATCGGAATATGAAGAATTCAGTCGTGATGCTTTAAAAATAATGTTGGAGAGAAAAGAAATGGAGCATCTATTAATTGAAAATTAACTTGGAAACCCCGTTTCCAAGTTGTGACGAAGTCCGCGTCTACAATAGAGCATTGAGCCCAGATGAGATTAAACGTTTATATAATATGGGCAGGTAGCAAAGCTACCCATAACGAATCACTACGAATTTTATGACGAATTCCTACGAATCACGAATAAAATAACATGAGCAAAGAACGAATTATCACAAATAAGAATTTATTGTATCCCGAGCTTAGTTACCAAATTCAGGGCGCTATTTACGCCGTGGCTAACAAATACGGTCAGGGCCTTAAAGAAGGTATTTATCAGAAAGCATTAGCAGAGGAATTTGAAAAACGTGGTCTTCAATTCGAAGAACAGAAACGTATCAAAATCTACTCGTTTGATACTGGCAAAGTTCTTGGCACTTACGTTCCTGATTTTGTTATTGAACATAAAGTGATACTGGAGTTAAAGTCAACCGATTTTTCTACCAAGCAGGACGTAACCCAACAGTAATCATATTTAAAAGCAAGCACCTACGAGATAGCATACCTCGTAAACTTCGGCACTAACCGCCTTTATATGAAAAGATCAATATATACAAACAACCGTAAACCATTTATTACAAACAAATAAAAGGAAATAAAGGAAGGTACAGGAGATTAAAGGATGTTAAGGAAAACGCTCCATCGGGCTACGTTCCCGTAAACGTCCTGTATCCTCCTTTGAAGGAGATTCGTGCCGGAGACCTAACCTACGAAATTTTTCTGGAAATCATCAACAAAACCGATTGGAACCTTCGACAGCTGGTTTCCTCGCTTGCCCCGTTAGAAGTCCGATGCGCAAGCGCATCGGCAGACGCCTTCGGCGTCTTACTTCTAACGGGGCTTGAGCGTAAACTCTCGGGCGAGCAAAAATTCTATAAAGTCGAGCAAGCCCGCATCCGTGAAAAATTTAAGAAGCGAAGATGATTTTTGAGTTGAAAATTTATGGAAATATGGCATAACAATCCACAGTTGATTAATAATAAAGGTCGGATATAATAGGAGAATATTTAAACATTTAAAAGTTTAACGTTTAATTACATACATTATGGATGATCAGACAATAATTACACAGGACGTCAAGGCAGAGGTACCGGGCGGAGTGATGAAAAATCTCGCCGCAATGCAGGGGAATCTTGACGCAGTCGCAAAGTATATCGTATACGCCATTGCCGCGTTTTTGCCGTTATGGTTCCTTCCGGCGCAAGTCGGGATCGAATTCGGGAGAGAGGCGACATTCGGCGTTCTTATCATTGCCGCGGGAATTCTCTGGCTTCTCGCGGTTCTTACGTCGGGTGAGATCCGATTTCAGCATTCTCTTCTCTTGTACGCGGGAGGAGCGCTTTTGCTCATCGGAGGATTGTCAACCGCGTTCTCGGTTACGTGGGCGACGTCTTTAATCTACAGCGACGCGATATCGGAGAAGGTCTCAACGCTTCTTCTCGGAGTTCTTCTCATGGTTCTCATCGGGGGAGTCCTCCGGTCAAAAGGGGATGCGATGGTATTTCTTCTGACGCTTGTTTTCGCGGGCGGCGCAGGCGCTTTATTCACGGCGTTCCAGCTTCTCTGGGGAAATTCCGTATGGGGTTGGTTTGCGGAATTTGCTGGTGACAGAAATTTCAACGTCATCGGAACGATGAATGGACTTTCGCTTTTTTATTCGGCACTCCTCGCAACATCGATCGGCATGATCGTTTCCTTGAAACTCGGCGAATGGAAGCGGTGGGTGCGCCTCGCCCTCTATGCATCAGCCGTACTCTTTGCGGTTGATATACTTCTCATTAATTATCGGTATTCCTGGATAGTGCTCTTGGGGGTTTCGATTGTCTTGTTCGGGCTTACGTTTCGGAATGTCGCGGTTTCGCGCCGCGCTTCGCAAAGCTCCGAGACGACTGCTAGAGCAGGCCTTGATTGGCGGTATCTCTTCGCAATCATTCTTCTTGTGGTTTCTATCTTCATGTATATGTTCCAGCCGACTGTTAAGCAGTTGAACTTTCCGGCTGAAGTTTCTCCGGCGTTCCGGACGACGTGGAAAATCGGGGGGTCGGTTCTTAGCGAGGGGCCGAAGCAATCTCTTTTGGGGTCTGGCCCCGGTACGTTCGGGCTTAACTGGATAAAGTATAAGGATCCGCAGGTAAACCAGACGATTTTCTGGGGAGTTCGCTTCAACCAGGGATTTTCGTGGGTTTCGACGCTTCTTTCGACCATCGGTATTCTTGGTACGGCCGCGATGCTTTTGTTCTTTGTGGGCTCGCTCTTTGTATTTGCCCGTGCGCTCACAAAAGAGCGGGGAGGAGCGGATGATTCTTTTCTGATGTTCGGCGTCGGGCCTCTCGCGGGACTTGTTGCGGTCGTTATTGCGGCGTTCGTGTATCCGGCGAATTTCTCGCTTATCCTTCTTTTGTTCCTTTTTGCCGGAATTCTTTCCTATGTGCTGTCGGAAAAACGCGAGACGGGAGACGGTACTTCGCGCGGCGGAGGAATCGTACAATTTCTTCTTGATTTTTCCGAGCGGCATGTGAAATTCGATTCGCAGTGGATGGTGTTCATATCGTCGCTTGTCGTTGTTTTTCTTTTGTCGCTCGGCATCGCCGGCGTCTATTTTGAGCTCAATCGCGTGCGCGCCGCAGTATCGGCCGCAGCGGGGGTTCTCGCGCTTAACGGAGGCGATACGGATGCGGCGGCGACAAAGCTCGAGGAAGCGCTTGCGTCAGAGCCGCGGAACGTGAATTACGCCAATGCTCTTGTGCAGGTACGGATCCAGCGCGTGGCGAGTTTAATTCAGCGCGCTTCGAACGGCGAGAATGTCCAGATTGAATTTCAGCAGGAAGTGAACCGCGCAAACGAGGTCATTCAAGGTGCGGTCAATTTCCTTCCCATGGAGCCGAATCTTTGGCGGACGCGCGGGGCTTTGTACGAACTTATTATTCCGTTCATTCCCGGCGCAGAAGGGTTGTCGTTTGAGTCGTATCGAAAAGCAATCGAGGTGAGTCCCGCAAACCCCGCGGCGTACGTTGATTTCGCCCGCGCCGGTCTCACGTTCGTGGATAATGTTCAGTTGAGAATTGGGTCTGTGCAAGGGGCGGATCGCGATCAGCTCATAAAAACACGGGAAGCTGTTCTCAATGAAGTGAAATCCGTTCTTGAGAAAGGAATACAGGTGAAATCGGATTTTGCCGCGGCGCATTTTCTTCTTTCGCAGGCCGCGATTCGCTTGGGCGATGTCGCGACCGCAATTCAGGCGACGGAAAACACAAAAGCAACCGCTCCGTTTGACATCGGTGTTGCGTTCCAGCTCGGACTCCTCTATTACCAGTCGGGGAACCTTGATGCGTCGCAAGGGGAATTCGAACGCGCGGTTTCGATCAGCAAGGACTATTCGAATGCGCGCTATTTCCTTGGACTTATCTATGATCGGAAAGGTCGGAAACCCGAGGCGATCGATCAGTTCGAGAAAATTGAGGCCTTGAATCCCGATAATCAGGAGGTGAAATTGATTCTTCAGAATCTTCGGGCAGGACGGGGAGCACTTGATCAAATCGTTCCGCCCGCGGCACCACCCGAGCAGAGGAAAGAGCCGCCCGTCGGGACACAGGGGAGATAGGCGGGACTGGCCGGGAAATGGGGGTCTTGGTGCGGGCGCAGCCATTAGTAGTAGTTTGTAGTGGGGTTCACCCCCGTTAGAAACTAGGATCGTGTTCATACACAGCGTATCTCCATAAGTTGGTTTGCATTCTGTCGAAGCCAATTATTCGCCGTATGTTTCTAACGGGGTGAATTTCTTGAATGGCGCAATTTATTCCATAAATGCCGCGGCTCTCTTGATCGGAGCCGCGGGTTTATTGTCCCGGTTTCTTGGCGTTCTCCGCGACCGTCTGCTTGCGTCAGAGTTCGGCGCGTCGAGGGATCTTGATATCTACTACGCGGCGTTTCAGATTCCCGATTTTCTCTACACCGTTTTTCTCCTGGGCGCTGCGTCAGCGGCGATCATCCCGGTCCTTCTTGAACTCAAAGCGCGGGACGAAGAGAGAGCGCGCCAATTCATGGCGCGCCTCATCATGGTTTTTTCTATCGGAAGCGTGGCGGTTTCCGTTGCCGCGTTTTTTTTGATGCCGTTTCTTGTCGGTGCTATCGCGCCGGGATTTTCCGCGGCAGACCGGGATCTTCTCATTACGCTTTCGCGGATTATGCTTGTGAGTCCCGTTCTTCTGGGGGTTTCGAACATTCTTTCCGCCGCGATTCAGTCGGCACGGATTTTCCTGATCTATGCCGTCACCGGGATCGTCTATAATCTCGGAATTATCATCGGGATTATTTTTCTTCTTCCGTCGTTTGGGCTCGCTGGCCTTGCGGCGGGCGTAATCTTAGGCGCGCTTTTGCATGTTTCGATTCAAATCGCGCCTTTTTATCGGCTCGGATTTCGGTTTCCGGGATTGGCAAATTTCTCGTCGTTTCGGTTGGCTCTGCTTCGCGACGACTCGTTTAGAAAATTGGCGGCGCTTTCCCTTCCGCGGATACTCGCGCTTTCTCTCCGGCAAATTACCTTTGTCGCGCTTGTTGCGATTGCCTCGACCCTTGTATCGGGTTCAATCGCGGTTTTACAATTTTCGTATAATCTCCAGTATATTCCGGTGGGTATTTTCGGTTTGAGCTTTGCGGTCGCCGCGTTTCCGCAGCTCACCGAATTGTGGATTTCTCGGGATGCGAGGAGGTGGGGGGAAACCGTGGCCGCGGCATCGAGAACGATTTTTTTCTGGGTCGCGCCCTTGTCGGTTCTTTTCTACGTTCTCCGCGCTCAGATCGTCCGTATTTTCCTGGGCGCCGGGAAATTCGATTGGACCGATACCATTCTTACCGCGGCGGTGTTCGGAGTATTTTCGGTCGCCATTGTTGCGGAGGCACTCATCCCGTTGTTCGTCCGGTCGTTCTACGCTCTTGAGAATACGAGGAAGCCCTTTATAATCGCTTTTTTCGCGGCGTGCATTTCGATTTTTTCCGCATTCGGGCTCGTCGCCCTTTTTGAGTATGGGCCGGCCGCGGTTGTTGATTTTTTGCGCCATTTCCTGAAAGTAGGAGATACGGAAGGCATCACGGTAATAGGCCTTTCTTGGGCTTTTGCGATTGGCGGCATTGTGCAGGTCACCTTCCTCTTTTTTGCATTGAGGAAAGAGGTTGCCGCGCGTTTCGGCGGGTGGTATCAGCTTCGCATGCCGTGGGATGAGTTTTTCCGGATATCGTGGGTTTCGCTTCTCGCGGGAGTTGTCGCGTTCGGAACGCTTCGGACGGTGAACCTCGCGGTTACCCTTGATACGTTCGCGGGGGTTTTTACGCAAGGGGCTCTTTCATTCCTTGCGGGTGCGGTTACCTACGCCGGAGTCCTCTATCTTTTTGGAAATAAGGAAGTTGAGGAGCTCGTGGGGACAATAAACCGTCGTCTTTTCCGGAGGGACGTGCTTCCGCGTGAATTTGACGACTCTTCCCGTGAGTAATGTCACTCACCAAGCGGTCGCGTTTTATTTGGAATTGATGTGAACCCCGTTAGAAGTCAGCCGTCGGAGACGACTGTTGGTCTGCACACTCATCAGACTTCTAACGGGGTGAAAAATACAAGAGATGCCACAAGGGATACGGAATTTTGTCATTATTGCGCATATTGATCACGGGAAATCCACTCTCGCGGACCGTTTTTTGGAGGCGACGGGAACAGTGGAAAAACGAAAGATGCGGGAACAGTTTTTGGATATGAATCCTCTTGAACGGGAACGGGGGATTACGATAAAGATGCAGCCGGTGAGAATGGTCTATCGACCAAAATTTCCAATTTCCAATTCTCAATTTTCAATCAATGAATCAATTTCCAATGAAAATTCAAATATTGAAAATTCATTGAAAATTGCAAAATTGAAAAATGAAAATTCAGATTCAGAATTTATTCTGAATCTGATCGATACTCCCGGGCATGTTGATTTTACGTATGAGGTGTCCCGCGCGCTTGCGGCGGTTGAGGGGGCGATCTTGCTTGTTGACGCAACGCAGGGAATACAGGCGCAAACCCTTGCGAATCTCGAGCTTGCGCGCCGCGAGCATCTTGAAATTATCCCGGTCGTGAACAAAATAGATCTCCCGTCGGCTATGATTCGAGAGACGGCCGGAGAACTCTCGCGCCTCCTCGGTGTTTCCGAGGAGCGTGTCCTTTTGGTGTCCGCAAAAGATGGAGCCGGGGTCGACGGCCTTCTCCGGACGGTCGTCCGGCGGGTTCCTTCTCCTTTTGAGATGATGGAATTCCGGAATATTGAGTCGTCTGACGGGGCGCTCCGTGCGCTTGTCTTTGATTCCATCTATGATGCGTACCAGGGAGTCATCGCATTCGTAAGAATTTTTTCCGGTAGCGTGCGGCGCGGAGAGCGGCTTACATTTCTTGCGGCCGGCGGAAGCGCGGAAGCGCTTGAGGTCGGCATTTTTTCTCCCGAGCGCAGGGAAGTTGAAACGCTCTCGTCGGGGGAGATCGGATATATCGCGACCGGCATCAAGGAGCCCGCAAAAGTCAGGGTCGGTGACACGATATCGAAAAACGCCGATATATCGAAACATCGGGTGGAGCCGATGCCCGGGTATAAGGAGCCGACGCCGGTCGTGTTCTCTTCCCTGTATCCGGAAAATCAGGATGACTATGAGACGCTGCGGGATTCGCTTACGAAACTCAAATTAAACGATTCATCGCTGTTTTTCGAACCGGAAAAATCCGAAGCGCTCGGCCGCGGATTCCGCGCGGGATTTTTGGGAATGCTTCATATGGAGATTGTTTCCGAGCGCATCAGCCGCGAGTATGGCCTCGCGCTCGTACTCTCAAATCCGTCGGTTGCATTTCGGGTGGCACGGCGGAGCCATGCGGGCGGTAGTGCGGAAATGGTTTACTCGGCGATCAAAATGCCCGATTCGCACGAGATCGAATCAATCGAAGAGCCGTGGATCACGGGCGAGATTATTACGCCGTCCGGATATGTTGGTGCCTTGACAACGCTCTTAAACGACCGCGAAGCGACTATCGTAAAAACATCAAATCTTCTCGGCGATCGGCTCGTGGTTGCGTTTGACGCTCCCCTCCGGGAAATAATCATAGATTTTTACGACACATTAAAAAGTATTTCGCATGGGTTTGCGTCTATGGCGTATGAAATCGGGGTATACCGCAAGGCGGATTTGGTCCGTCTTGATATTCTGGTTGCCGGGGAGCGAAAAGGCATACTCTCCGAAATCGTGCCGCGCAAAAATTGTGAATATATCGCCCGCGCGCGCGTATCGGCCCTGAAAGACATACTCCCCAAAGCGCTTTTTCCGATTGCGCTTCAGGCGGCGATCGACGGCCGGATTATTGCGCGCGAAACCATTCCCGCTCTCCGAAAGGACGTCACCGGATACCTCTACGGAGGTGATAGGACGAGAAAGATGAAACTTTGGCAAAAGCAGAAAAAAGGAAAAAAGAAACTGAAAGACCGGGGCTCGGTTGATATCGCTCCCGAGACGTTTCTTAAAATCCTCAAAAAGAGAAAGTAACTCCCGTCCTCGGCGAGTCGGATATTTTAAGAGCGCAGGATTCAAACTAGAATCAATTGAGCGGAGTGAATTTGGGCAATACTCAAGACGTGAGGAGCGATGCGTACCCGAAAGGTACGTGAGCGACGAGCAACGCAGAATCTTGCCCAAATTCACCCGCCTCGAGAGGAAGCTAAAAAATGGCCGATTTCTTCGTTACTCCTCCTCAATGTACCGTTCAGGTACACTTTCGTCGTCGTGCCTCGAAATCGTCTCATTTTTTAGCTTCTCAAGCTGATTCTAGTTCGAATCCTGTACTCCCTATGCTATAGTGAAGATGAGACGAAAACCTTCCTAGAGAAAAAGCGGGAAGAGGAGGTAGGCGATCATCGAGAGTACGGCAAAAATCGATATGGCGCCCCAGATTGCGTGTATGACTTTCTTTTTTCCAAACATAGGAGTGATTACAGCGGGGTTTTATACTGATTCCACTATAATGAATAGGCACTCGCCTGTCAAAAAGTTTCTTCGCGTCGGCATTCTGTTCGCCGCATTTTCTCTTTTTGCCTGGGGCGGGTATAATAAGGCGTATCAGGCATTTACCACTTTTCGTGAAAAGAGGGCACGGGATGAGAGGCTTTTAATCCTTGAGGAGCGCTCGAATGCGCTCGGCGAGGAACTTCAGAAATTTGACAATACGGCGGCGATAGAGCGTGAGGCAAAGGAGCGGTTCAACTTGAAGCGCCCGGGAGAAAAAGTCGTAGTTATTTTGTCCGATGAGCGGTCTGCCGAAACAAAGGCCGGCGAGAATCCTTCGCTGTGGGCTCGGGTGTGGGACGCTTTGAAAGCATTTTTTAAATAGTATGACCTCATAATAGTGCCATGTCAACGATTATTGCGGCATTCTTTCACGCGATCCGGTATGCGGCTGTCGCCCTCATAGCGCTTTTTTTTGCATCAGCCGCGTTTGCGTACGGAACGCGGCTCTACCCAGTTGCTGTTGTCGACGGCTCGCCCGTATGGATGCGGACGTGGGAACGGATGATAGACGCCGCGGAGAAATTCACCAATGCGGATCGTGCTCTCGGAGGGGAATCGCCTCTTGATTTTTCTCTTCCGGAGAATGCGCGGATACAGAGCGATATTCGTCGCAATACTCTCACTTATATAATAGAAGACAAGATTATTTCGGAAGAAGGGAGTAATTTTATTGACGGGTTCGGGTCGTTTACGAGTGAAGAAGTCCAAAAAATCATGCGCGCGAGCGTGCGCGACCCGAAAGAAATCGCGAGAGACGTCTATGGCGTAAGTCTCGATGAATATAAGGCGCTTATTCTGGCGCCGCAAGCGCGGCGCAATGCTCTTGCGGGAGCGCTCCAATCCCGCGGCCGCACGCTTGACGACTGGCTCTACGAAATGAAAATAAAAAAATCGGTGAAGCTCTATTTTACGTCGTATCGCTGGAACGGGAAAACGGTTGAGTGATTCTACGATTTAAGAAACGCGCGGACGGCGCGAAGTGCATCGTCTTTTATTTTAACCCAGCGGATATCGGGATTTTTTTTAAGCCACGCAAGCTGTTTTTTTGCGTAGCGCAGATCGCGCGCCGCAAGGGCGGAAGCAAATTTTTTCTTTTCGAGTTTACCCTGCATCACATCGAGAGAAAGCGCATATTCAAAGCCGAGCGTGCGGAGCCGCTTTTTGGAAATCTGCTTTGCGGCAAGAGATTTTGTTTCCGTAAGAAGTCCCTGCACGATCATGCGTGCAGTTCGCTTTTTCAGATTCGCTTTCAAAACGCTTGTTGGAAGGCCAATTCCTATCCAAAACGTGCGGTATGTAAGGGCTTTTTTTGCTCTCGGCACGCGGCCGAGGGCACGCGCGATTTCTATCGCCCGCACGAGACGGCGGGGGTTTTTCGGGTCTATGGATTTTGCCCGCCTTGGATCGAGTTTTTTAAGCATTCGGAAAAGGTCGGCTGCGTTTTTTCTTTCGAGCGCTCTGCGGAGTTTTTTATTCGGTGAGACGTCGGGGAGTATCGTTCCCCGTAAAAGCGCGTCAATCCAAAAGTTTGTTCCGCCGACGACAATAGGCAGGAGTCCCCGGGCGCGGATATCGTCTATGATTTCTTCGGCTCGTTTCTTAAATTCTCCGGCGCTCGAATCTTTTTTTGGGCTGATTTCATCAATGAGGTAATGGGGAACGCCTTTATAGAGAAATATTTTTTTCCCGTTTTTTGAAACCCAACGGCCTTTAATTTTCCCTGTGCCGATGTTAAGGCCTTTGTAAATTTGCCGCGAGTCCGCGGAGATGATTTCTCCTTTGAATTTTTTCGCGATCTCAACCGCGAGGTCGGATTTTCCCGATGCGGTGGGTCCGACAACGGCAATGACTGCGTTTGACACCGGTAGTCGTTTTTTTTTACTATTTGGATAGTTCACGTGGGGAGGTACTGCATGAAGGTAGTTGTCGAGAGAATCGAGAATGCGTGGTTGAGGGGCGAATTGATACGCCTCGGGGCAAAAGAGCGTCCTGTCAAAGATGCGGTTATCATTGACGCGACGACCGGAAAGGTATCTATCCGGCGATCGTTCTCTACGCTATTGGTTCTGGAATCCGGCGTTATTGTCTATCCGGGAAGTCCGGGAGAAGTATGTGCGACATTCGACGGCGGATACCCTCAAGTAGTCGGATTACTCATGTTTCTCAAACTGCTTTCTGTACCGATTCCAGATGAGTTCCCTACGCATTTTCAGTATCAGCATTCGATAGCAGTACCGGCATAACATTTCTACGATCCGCTCCAACGGAGCGGCTTTTTTTTATTTGCTTTTTATTGAATCAAGGAATTCTTCGAGCGTGGCGGCACCTCGGTCGCCCTTTCCGCGCTCCCGGACCGCGATTGTCTTGGATTCTACTTCGCGGGGACCAATGATGAGTAGGTAGGGAATTTTTTGCAGTTCGCCCTCCCGGATTTTTTTCCCAATGGTTTCGTTGCGCAGGTCAAGCTCGACACGCACGCCTTTGGCCTCAAGGCGCTTTTCTATTTCTTCGGTATACGATTGTACCGAGTCGTTTACGGTTGCGATTAGAATTTGCGTTGGCGCAAGCCAGAAGGGAAACGCGCCCGCAAAGTGTTCGATCAAGATCGAAAGATAGCGCTCGATCGAGCCCATGATCGCGGCGTGTATCATGACGATTCGTTCTCGTTCGCCTTTTTCGTTTACGCATGAAAGGTCGAATCGCTCGGGGAGGTTCATATCGAGCTGTATTGTTGCAACCTGCCATTCGCGGCCCAGGGAGTCGGACGCAAGAAAGTCGATTTTCGGTCCGTAAAACGCCGCTTCTCCGGGCGCCTCGAACGCATTGGAGTTTTTCTCTTTCAGAATTGTGCGGAGCATCTCTTCCGCTTTATTCCACACCTCGCGGGAACCCAAATACGCTTTCAGATTTTCCGGATCGGATAAAGAAAGACGCGTGCGGAGCGAAAACCCCGCTTTGCCGTAAAATTCGTGTACTATATCCCATATCTTTAAGATTTCTTCTTTTGCCTGGCTCTGGCGGCAGAACACATGCGCATCATCCTGCGTGATTGCGCGCACCCGCGAAAGGCCCGCGAGCTCGCCCGTCTGCTCGTCGCGATAGACCTTTGTGGTTGAGGCGTAGCGTTGCGGCATATCGCGATAGCTCCAGAGGCGGCGCGCGAAAATTTGCGTGTGGTGAGGGCAATTCATGGGCTTCATCGCGAGTATGTGTCCTTCCCGGGTTTCTATTTTGAAAAGTTCATTTTTGAATTTGTCCCAATGGCCGCTTTTTTCGAAGAGATCTTTTTTTGTGATGTGAGGAATATCAACTTGTTGGTACCCACGTTCTTTTCTCAATTTCCAGACAAAATCATCTAGGATGTTTCGGAGTATTGTCCCTTTCGGCGTCCATAATGGGAGTCCGGGCCCGACGAGGTCGGAAAACGTGAATAGGTCAAGCTCCTGGCCAAGGCGTTTATGGTCTCGCTTTTTTGCCTCTTCGAGAAGTGCGAGGTGTTTCTCAAGTTCGTTTTTCGTTTCAAACGCAGAGGCATAAATCCGCGTAAGCATCGGATTTTTTTCGCTGCCTTTCCAGTAGGCGCCGGCAACCGATACGAGTTTAAAAGCGTCCGGGGGAATTTCCGACGTGCTTTTCACGTGTCCTCCGCGGCACAAGTCGAAAAAATCGCCTCCGGTTCGATAGACGCGAAGTTCCCTTTTTTCTTTTACAAAGTCCTTTATGAGTTCGAGTTTGAACGGTTGGTCCGCGAAAAGTTTTCTTGCTTTTGCTGGTGTAGAATTTTCGCCCGCGAAATCGAGATTCCCGCGGATGATTGATTTCATTGATTCTTCAAGTTCGGGAAGATCTTTTTCGGCAATCGGAGAGGGGAGGGAGAAATCGTAATAAAATCCGTTTTCAATGACGGGGCCGATGCCAAGCTTCGTCTTGGGGAATTTTTTCAAAACAGCCATCGCTAGAATGTGAGCGAGCGAATGGCGGATTTTTTCACTCATTGGTATTTCGTTGGTTTGCGTTGTCATATAACCAGGGGCGAGTTCATTGCCGAGCGCACGAGCTCGGCCTTTTGTTTAGTATACGAAGAATGCGAAGAAAAACAAGGGATTTAGGCAATCTCCATTGCTTCCTCGCAGAGAATTTTCATTGATCCGTCCCTATCGGAGAGCCGCCCGCGCACCATGATGATTTTTTCTTCCTGCCAGACCGTGGGGTTTTTTGTGAGGATCTTCGGGAACACGAGAATTTCGGTCCGCGTCGTGAGATCCTCGAGCGTCACAAAAAGCATCGGCTCTCCGGACTTTGTGGTGATTCTTTGAATCCCGTTTATAAGCCCCGCGACCGTAATTATTTTATTCCGGAGAGCGCCGTTTAATTCCCGAAGGGGAAGCGCGTGGTTTTCGGCGAGGCGCGTTGCGTATTCCGTGAGCGGATGTTCGGTGACATAGAGCCCCAAAAGCTCCTTTTCCCATTGGAGCCGTTCGCGCTTCGGGGTAGGATCCGCGCGTTTTAGCTGGAAACCCGTCATTTTTATTTCCGGAGACAGTAAGAATAGGGAGTCCTGTCCTCCGCGTGATGCCTTTTGTGATTCGCGGTTGTATTCGAGGATTGTGTCGAGATTGGAAAGAAGCTCGTTTCTCTCGCCGAGGCGGTCGAACGCTCCGCATTTGATCAAGGATTCCATTGATTTTTTGTTGAAGTCCTTGTGATGAACACGTTCCGCAAAATCCGCGATTGACGAGAATTTCCCGCGTTGTTCCCGCGCCTCTATGATCGCTTGGACTATATTGGTTCCGACGTTTTTCACCGACTCAAGACCAAACCGAATCGTATCAGATGCGTCATCAGATCCTTTGATAAGCGTAAATTGCGCATAGGATTCATTTACGTCCGGCGGAAGAACTGGAATTCCCATGCGTTTTGCTTCATCTATGATCTCCGCTATTTTTTCGATGTCACCGGAGTCCGCCGTGAGGACCGCGGTCATGTATTCTCCCGGGAAATTCGCTTTCATATAGGCGGTCTGGTATGCGACGCGGCCGTAGCTTGCGGCGTGCGCCTTGTTGAAGCCGTAGGCGGCGAAGGGCTCGATCAATCTCCAGAGCGCTTCGGCTTTCTCGGACGTGATGCCTCCTGCGGCAAACCCCGTGAGAAGTTTTTCTTTTTGAGCTCGCATTTCTGCAGGAATCTTTTTCCCCATGGCTTTTCGGAGCTTGTCCGCTTCAAGCCACGAAAACCCTGCGAGTTTAATCGCGATCAACAGCACGTCGTCCTGGTAGGTGATGACGCCGTATGACTGGTCGAGGATTTCTTTCATTCTTGGGTCGAGATAGCGCACAAGCTCTGGGTTGTGTTTCCGTTCGATGTAGACGGGAATGGATTCAATGGGTCCCGGGCGGTAGAGCGCGACCATGGCGTTTATGTCATGGATTGAGTTCGGTTTCAGATCCCTCAAATATTTTGTCATTCCCGATCCTCCGAGCTGGAAAAGACCCATGGTCTCGCCGCGCGCCAAAAGATCGAACGTCTTTTTGTCGTCCAAAGGAATTTTTTCTATGTCGACGTCTGCCCCTCGGTGCTCTTTCGCGAGGCGCACCGCGTCTCCGAGTATCGAGAGATTCCGGATTCCGAGAAAGTCGAATTTGAGGAGGCCGACGTCGTCGACCGCGTGCATGTCGTATTGCGTGATAATTTTCCCGCCCTTAGGATCGAATTGAAGGGGAACGTATTCGATGAGCGGGTCGGGGGTAATCACAACGCCCGCCGCGTGCACCGAGATATGACGCACGCACCCTTCGAGCCGCTTTGCCTTGTCGATGACGTTTTTGACTTCCGGCTCCGAGGTGTACATTTCTTTGAGCTCCGGCGTGAGCTCGATCGCCTGGTCAATTGTCATGGGAAATCCCTGCATGCCGAGGGGGATTAATTTTGCGATGCGATCGCCCAAAGAATAGGGTTCGCCGAGGGCCCGCGTAACGTCGCGCACAACCGCGCGCGCCATCATTGTTCCGAATGTCCCGATCTGCGCGACCTTGTCCTCGCCGTATTTCTTCTTCGTATATTCAATCATTTCGTCGCGGCGGTTATCTGCGAAATCCATGTCAATATCCGGCGGCGAGGGCCGTTCGGGGTTCAGGAATCGCTCGAACGGGAGTTTGTATTCCCGCGGGTCGATATTCGTGATTTCGGTAAGGTATGTCACTAAAGATCCCGCGACAGACCCGCGGATGTTCGTCAAGATTCCATTTTCATGCGCATAACGCAAAAGATCGGCGACAACCAAGAAATACGGCGCAAACCCTTTTTGCGTGATCGTTGCGAGTTCATATTCGAGGCGCTCGAGGGTCGGCGCGTCTTTTTCTATTCCGCGTTTTTCGATCCCTTCATAGGCGATCCGCCGAAGCTCGCTTTCGTAGCTTTGGCCCTCTGGAACATCCAGTTTTGGAAATGTCCACGTTCCCAAAGGAATCTCGATTGCAACGCGCGAAGCGATTTCTTGTGTGCTTGCGACCGCCTCGGGGTGCGACGGAAAGAGTGTTGCCATTTCTTGCGTCGAGCGCATGGAGAGATTTGACTGGCGCATGGAGAGCCGATCCTCGTCCTCGACGTTTGATCCCGTCTGGATCGAGACCATGATGTCTTGCGACTCTGCGTCTTCAGGTTTTACGTAGTGGATGTCGGCTGTTGCAACGATTTTTGCGCCGGTTTTTGCCGAGAGATCGACAAGCGCGTCGTTTACCATGCGTTGTGCCGGAATTGAAAAATGAGGAGCGATTTCAAGATAAAAATTGTCTTTTCCGAAAATATCTTGGTATTCGCCGATTGTGCGTTCGGCCTCTCCAATGCGTTTTAACTGGATCGCGCGGGGAATTTCGCCCGCGAGGCATCCGGAAAGGGCGATGATGCCACCCGCATGGGCGCGCAGGAAATCTTTGTCCGCGCGCGGCTTATAATAGAAGCCCTCGAGGTGCGCGCCCGATACGATTTTAATGAGATTTTTGTATCCTTCGTAGTTCGTCGCAAGGAGCGTTATGTGAAAGCGCTTTGAATCAATCCCCGGGCGTTTGTCTTTCATTCCTTCGTAGGCCATGTACATCTCGACGCCGAGTATAGGATTGATGCCCTTTGCCTTTGCTTTTTTGTAGAATTCAATGGCGCCGTAGAGGTTCCCGTGGTCTGTGAGTGCGAGAGAATTCATCTCAAGGCGCGCCGCCTCCCCGACAAGGTCGTCGATTTTCGCAAGACCGTCGAGGAGGCTATAATGGCTATGGACGTGAAGATGGGTGAATTTCATCCCGTTAGAAGCAGATCGCGATCACGACGCGTACTGCATGTGTATTAAATCTATAATACGTGTAATCTTGTTCCCTATCAGGAATCCCTCCCGCGATCGCGGCTTCTAACGGGATTCATAGATGGATTAAGTATAGCGAGTTGATTTTTTAAGGCAAATTTTTATGAAGATTATAGGTATTGATGAGGCGGGCCGGGGACCTTTGGCCGGGCCGGTTGTTGTCGCCGGGGTAAAAATTCGAAGCGCGAAGACGGCGAAGCGTCTTTTCGCCGGGATTCGGGATTCCAAAAAACTCTCGGCAAAAAAACGAGAAGAGTGGTTTTCCGTACTCGCTTCGCGCCCGGAGATTGAGTATGCGGTCGCGCGCGTTTGGCCCGCGGTAATCGATCGGATAAATATCTCGCGTGCGGCGAATCTCGCGGCGCGCAGAGTGCATAGGAAGCTTTCAAACGGCCGCGGGGGACTATACGTTCTGCTTGACGGTGGACTTTGCCTGTCTGATTCGATTCCGCAGGAAACAATCATAAAAGGAGATGAGAAAATCCCGGTTATTGCCGCGGCTTCGATTATCGCAAAGGTGACGCGCGATCGGATTATGGTGCGTCTCCACAAAAAATTCCCGCGGTATCGTTTTGATCTTCACAAGGGGTATGGGACTGAACTTCATAAGAGATTTCTCAAACAATATGGCCATTCTAAGATCCATCGAAGAACGTTCCGGATATAGCCCGCTCCAGTTGCTAATTTTCTCTTTTTTGGTATTATAGTCATCATGGTTGTTCGAATGCGACATACGAAGGGCAAGCGGAATCGCATCCGCTCCCACCACGCCCTTACGCCCGGGCGCCTTGGCGTTTGCGCCCATTGCGCGAAGCCGTCAGTACCCCATGCGGTGTGCCGGAATTGCGGGTGGTACGGCGGGCGCCAGGTCATCGATGTTCTCGCAAAGCTCGATAAAAAAGAGCGCAAAAAGAAAGAACGTGAGCTTGCGGGGAAAGAAGAAAGCAAGTAATTTTCAATTATCAATTTTCAATGAATTTTCAATGCTTCAATTTCTGAAAATTGAAGATTAAGAATTGAGAATTGTTCTTTATGGCTTCTCGTCATCTCGCTCGTTCAATCGCAATGCAATCCCTATTCGAATGGGATTTTGACAATAAGGATTCGGGGCGCCTCAAGGAAATAGTCGCACGGAACAAAGCGGAATACGGCCCCGGGATTGATGAGGAGTATGTCTTTATCGACCGCCTTGTTGAGGGGACGACGAAAAACATCTCAAAGATCGATACCATTATCGAGAAAGCAGCGCCCGAATGGCCGATCGACCAGATTACCGCGGTTGACCGGGCGGTTTTGCGGCTCGGTCTTTTCGAGCTTTTGTTCGGGAATCGCGATGAGGTCCCTCCAAAAGTGGCGATTAATGAGGCGATTGAGCTTGCAAAGTCATTCGGCGGGGAATCGTCGGGTAAGTTCGTAAACGGCGTTTTGGGAACCGTGTATCGCGAAATCGGCGAGCCGGGCAAGGAATATCCGACGCGCGAGGAGCTCGCGAAAAAACGGGCGGAAGAAGGGGATAAAGAGGAAAAGAAAGTTAAAAAGTAAGATTAATTTTCAATTATCAATTTTCAATAAATTTTTAATTCTTCAATTTTCGGACATGTGAAGATTGAATTTTGGAATATCAATTGAAAATTGGTAATTGGAAATTGAAAATTTTTGTGAATAATCTCTCGAATCTTGAGAAGGATCTCGGCATATCGTTTATAAATAAGGACTACCTCCAGCAGGCGCTTACCCATCGTTCGTACCTGAACGAAAATCCGAATTCGCGCCTCGGCCAAAATGAGCGTCTCGAATTTCTCGGGGACGCGGTTTTGGAACTCGTCGTTACCGAGGCGCTCTACAGCGAATTTCCCGAAAAGCCCGAGGGGGAGCTCACGAGTTTTCGCGCGGCGCTCGTGAATTCAAAGATGCTTTCCGATGTTGGCGTCGCGCTCGGGCTGAACGATTTTCTCCTGCTTTCTCGAGGCGAGGCAAAGGACGTCGGCCGCGCGCGGCAGTTTATTCTTGCAAATGCGTTTGAGGCGCTCGTGGGCGCGATCTACCTCGACAAAGGATATGAGGCGGCGAAGGAATTCATCGTTCGGGTATTAATGCCGTACCTGAAGGATATTTTAGAAAAAAAACTTTATAAGGACTCGAAGTCCTTGTTTCAAGAGGAAGCACAAGATCGCGTCGGTATAACGCCGGCATACGAGGTGCTTGATGAATGGGGACCGGACCACGACAAGCATTTTGTCGTCGGTGTATATCTTGGGCAAGAGCTTGTCGCAAAGGGCGAGGGGCCGTCAAAGCAAATCGCAGAGGCCGAATCCGCCCGCGCGGGGCTTCACGAAAAAGGATGGCTCTGATGAGAAAATTCGAATATCGAAATCCGAAACGTGAAAGTGTTTTTCGTTATATCCGTCTATGCGATTAGCGAGTCCATTATGCTTTTGCGAAATTGCGGAGGCATAGTTTACAAATTTCCGAAGCGAGGAGGGAGGGAAACGGCGAGCGAACGTAGCCGAGGGTTCCCGCCTCCGAGCGAGGAAAATTTGTCTATGCCGCAGCTTTCAAGCAAAAGTATAATGGCGAGCCCTTATGTATCTTAAAAAACTCGAACTCTCCGGTTTCAAATCGTTTGCAAGACAAACGGTTCTTGAATTTCCGAGGGATATCACTGCTGTTGTCGGTCCGAACGGCTCCGGGAAGTCGAACATCAAAGAGGCGGTTCAGTGGGTCATGGGAGAGCAGTCGATGAAGTCCCTTCGCGGAAAAAAGGGAGAGGATTTGATTTGGAATGGATCTCCTCAAACGCCCCGCGTGGGAAAGGCATCGGTCGTGCTCCATTTCGACAATTCCGACGGCGCGTTCCCGATAGGATTTGACGAGGTTCGCATTGAACGCAAAATTTATCGAGACGGACTCAATGAGTATTCGATCAACCGCTCGCAGGTGCGACTCAAGGATGTTGTCGAGCTTATTGCGCGCATTGGACTCGGCGAGACAAAACACAACATCGTGGGCCAAGGCGAAGTCGACAGGATTTTACTGTCAAACCCGAAGGAGCGAAAAGCGATGATCGAAGAGGCCTTGGGGCTTCGCGTATACCAGCTCAAAAAAAACGAGGCGCTCCGCAAGCTCGAGCATACCGATGCGAATATAATGCAAGGCGAAGCGCTTGTCCGCGAGATCGCGCCTCATCTTAAATTCTTAAAAATTCAGGCAGAAAAAGCCCAGAAGCGGGAGGAGGTTGCGACAGAACTTCGGGAATTTCAGAAAATATATTTTGTCCGGGAATCGTTTGAGCTCGAAAAGGAACGCGCGGTTGTTGAAAAAGAGTCGGCTCCCCTCAAGGCGCGCTTGGAGGATGTTCGCGATGCCATCGGAGCGCTCGAGGGCGAGATCGGAATCCAGGAGCAAAAACTGAAAGACGCAATGGGTTCTTCCGAAAACCGCGAGCTCCATGATTTTGAAAAGCGAAGGCGCGAGTGCGAGCGCGAGCTTGGGCGGCTCGAGGGAAAGCTTGAGGTGGAGCGTGAACGCGTAAACACCCCAAAGATACACGCGGTCAATATGCCGTTTGTCGAGGGAAGGATACGGGCGTTTGCGGAAGCGGTGAAGAGCGTAATCTCAGGCCTATCGGATTTTGAGTCGGCGCAAACGCGCCTCAAGGCGCTTCTTTTGGATATCGAGCGGACCCTCGGGGAAATTCGCGAGGGGATTTCTGAAGAGGAGGCGGATCACAAGGAAAATTCGGCTCTTCGGGGAATCGAAGAATCAATTGAATCAATACGAAATGAAATCTCGGCTCTCGGTGAGAGCATTGATACGATTCAGTCCGAGCGCGAAGAGGAGCGCAAAAGCTCGCGGGAGATGCAGATGCGCCTTCGCGAGCTCGACGCATCACTTCGCGCAAAACAAGACGAGGAGCGTGATCTTCTTTTGCATCTTGAGCGGATCAAGTTTTCCGAAGAACGGATCCGGATTCGCGAGGCAGCATTCGAACAAAACCTCCACGAAGCGAATATGGGGCGAGATGATCTCGCGGGTGTTTCCGTCGAGGGATATGAAGCGATTGCCGTGGACGAGATTAAGCGAAAAATTGAGCGCTTTCGCGCGCGGCTCGAGGAGATCGGCGGGATTGATCCCGCGGTTGTCAAAGAATATGAGGATACGAACGCGCGGTACACATTTTTAGAAACCGAGCTTGGCGATTTAAAACGCGCGCACGAGTCCTTGAAGACCCTTATCGAAGAGCTCGAGGAGCATATCGAGAAGGATTTTAAAGAGGGCTTTGCAAAAATAAAAGATGAATTCCATAATTATTTTCGCATTATTTTCGGCGGAGGGCGGGCGTCCTTGTCCGTTGTAAAAATTCCGATTCGCGGTGTCGCGCCGGAGGACGCCCAAAAAGATTTTGACGAAATAGGGGAAGAGCCTGAGCTTTCAGAAAGCGCGTATGTCGAAGGAATTGAGATGGTCGTTGATTTGCCGCGAAAACGCATCAAGGGCCTTTCTATGCTTTCCGGAGGCGAGCGCGCGCTTACGTCAATCGCGCTTTTATTTGCGATTGCCGCGGTAAACCCGCCGCCCTTTCTTATTTTGGACGAAACCGATGCGGCTCTCGACGAAGCAAACTCCCAGAGATACGCCGCGATCTTGAAAGAGCTTGCGAAAAAAACCCAGCTTATTTTG
>Ga0209211_10004976_pt1 | contig 20190 bp, 10 predicted proteins | sample RifGroA2_FD_183992 | JGI IMG/M metagenome (GOLD analysis project Ga0209211, IMG submission 183992) | Groundwater microbial communities from Rifle, Colorado, USA - Groundwater A2 (SPAdes) (version 2) | ecosystem: Environmental > Aquatic > Deep subsurface > Groundwater | place: Rifle, Colorado...
TAACTGTAAATATAAGACTTAGTAATGTGCGAAGTGCGTTGGTTATAGGAAACTCGACTATATCTCCAAAACAAAGCTAACTTGCTGGCGTTAATGCTACCACAAAACCTTAAAATTGGCAACTAATGCTGATAGCATTCGACTAGTGTAACAATTTCTTAGAAAGCTTGCGGAACGACCCGCCCTCCATAGCTCTTACGAAGGATGGATGTTCGAACATTCGTGGAGCTTAATTTGGCTAAGTTATACCTTGAAACTTAGGAAGCTTTTTTGAAGTCATCCACTATCTTTTCGATCTTGACAAGCGAGTTTTGACAAAGCCACAAAACATCCACTCCGTCATCCTCGAGTAAATAAGATACCTGTATTTCCACTCTGGGATTTAATCGTGCATCAAGGTTACCGCTTACTGCACCTTTATCAATTTTAAGATGATTTATCGGAATCCCATTAACCAAAACATTGTTCATAGTAACACTTGCTTGGTCACTAATTTTGATAACATCACCCAGTATAAGACTAATATTTTTTGACTTTTTTTGAGCAATCAGCTTTCTATGACCTAAATTGGAGTACTTTCGTAAATAACTAAGGACGCTATCTATATTGTTATACGGCTGACTCTGTTCAATAATTGAATAAATTTCTGGGTCGCTAATATTTAAGTTCCCTGCCCCAAAGCGAGCTAGTTGAGGTATCAAATCAGAAGGTTTATTGCAGAGCGGAAACAGAACTCGCTTTTCATAGTCATTTGCCATTTTCTCAGATACGGCGGGTTTAACTTTTGTTACAAAATAAAGGAAAAGAATATTATCCAGCAACCTATTCAACCTGGTTATAATATCTTGTGCTATATTTCGAACATCACCCGAAACCTCAGGTGTATTTTCTCTTTCGCAAAGACTAATTAACTCAGTAAGACGTTTTTTTAGATATTCAATTTGCTCCTTGACTTCATACATAATTACATGAGTGGTAGGAATTGAACCGCTACTAAGCCTAGTGTAACCCCATAGTTTATTAAATAACAAGAGCCCCACCAGTAGACGGGGGCTTTCCTGTTTTCACTTTCAACTTTTCTATTGCATCGCAATCGTTATAAATAATACCCTCGGCAAGAGCACCATTATTGATATTAAAATCCCAATCCTAGCCGCCATAAGTTGTGTCATTGATCGTTCCTTATCATTCAGAATAATGATGCTATTGCGAATTAAAAATAACCCTATAGGAAGGTTAAATACGATATATGTAACTGGCTCCCAGATGTAACTCTTAAGCCAACTAGCATAAGCAATATATATTCCGAATACAAAAAACACTTGAAAGAAAACAAGGGCTGGGTCTTTGCCAAACCACCTCTTAAATATTTCTTTCTCCATAAAATTAAAGATTTCTAATCAAGAACACCAACTACTTAATAATATTCGGTACAACGCCTTGATTCCACGCCTTAGTACTCTGCCAAACATTCGTATGTGCAGTAAATGGATTCCAGGAATAACGTGTGACATCAATGTTTTTTGCCCCTTGTACCTTATACCCGGCTAATCCAAACTCGCCTAACCCTAGATAATTACCCATTTTCTCGCCCATATCACCAAAAGCTTTGCCTAATAAACCAGACATTGAATAAGTACCGCCCGCCATAACTTGGGGCAAATCAGCCTGACTATAAAGATTAACCATATTAGATATTTTTGATGAGTCTGGTTGGTAGTCCGACCTAACTGGTAGTGCAAAAGTCACAAGATTATCAATTTTTCTATCTATCATTTGACTTACTAAAAAGGCAATATTTCCACCATGGCTATGTGTCACCAAATTTAGCTGCTCACCTGGTTGAAATGGGTGCGCATTTATCTCTGCTGCCAAACGGCTTGCCGCGTATAGCCTTTCCCAGTGATTATCTCCACCAGACCACTCAAAAAGTTCCGCTGGTTCATTAAAAGTCTGAGATGCATTTTGAATTAATGGGTTCGTTGGATCCTGCCAAACGGCTCTAGCGTTCGAAATATTTTCTAAAGGTAGAGTTCCATGAACAGCTCTTGTATAGAGTCCGCTTGGATCTACATTAATCAATGGGTTATTTAAGGCATAACTATAAGTATTCCAGTTTTGGGGATTGGAAATCACCTGGACAAACTTATTTGCGTCAGTGGTTTGGAAACCAACTATTTCCAGCGGATCCTGGGAAATGAAGCGGCCCACCAACCCATCATAGTACCTTGCATTCATGTAACTGAGGCCTGTATCTACGTCATACTCCTGCCCAGCGAACTTACGCTGTTCACTGAAAGTTCCAGCTTTTTCATCCAGCCTGATGGCGCCGAACGGATAATAATCCATCAGCTCTTCTTGGGTGCCGGTGCTGGTGGTAACCACATTACTGCCAGTCAAATGGTCAGTTGCTACATAATACGGCACAGCCGTGGCACCAGTACCTTTAACTGTGGCAACAACACCACCTGCCATAATGTGCTTCATGGCTTGCGTACCGTCAGTATTGTAATTAGAAGTCGGATACACAGTGGTTACACCTCCATTAATTATTTTAACACGCTGGCCTTGTGAATCATAAGCATAGGTAATAATCGTCATTGGCGGCGGGGTGGTATATGTCACTTCCAAAATCGGGTCATATGCCGTGCCAGAATACTCACCTGTTCTTATTGTGAGCTGATTATATTGGCCCGATGAGCCAACAAAGGCTGAGTTGATCACGTCATGCCCTTCCCTGAGCGCTAACTTCGTAGCGCCAGTTTTGGAAATCCACGCTTGGCCTATAGAATTAAGGTCGAAAACAAGGTGTGCACCGGTCGGTACGCTTGTAATATCCTTCCTTTGGGCAGCATCAAGGCCCTCAACAGGATTATTTATCGTGCCTGCCAAGTCATAATCGGCCGTTGTCAGACTGGTTGTGCTGGGCTCAAACCCTTGCACAACCGTCACCCAATCATAGCTGTCATTATCATTATTTAGCTTGCTTCCCACATACACCTTGAGTTTAGCCGAGGTTATGGCGGCGTCATCTGGCAAGCTGGCTGTATTGAACGGCAAGAAAGCTCGCTGAATGCGATAATTCGTAGAAGATGACTTACCAGTGTTGACGTTCAATGTCGTTCCTGTGTAATTAGCCGAGGATCCACTGGTGGCATTACGCACCGTATTCCAAGACGTGCCATTGCGGTAAATCGAGCCATCACCATTGGCAGGATAGAAGCTGGTTGTTATTGGCGCTCCTGGCTGGCCAGGAATACTGGCCTGCACTAGCCGATTATTGTAGTCCCAAGCATAAGTGCGGATGCCGTCGCTTAACAAATTGCCATTATTATCATAAACGTACGCAACGCCATTTATACTCGTAGCGGCATGCGGGTTCGCGTAACTACTTCCCTGATTGCCTGCATAAATGTAGGCACCGGCTGGACCGCTAATAATATTTCCAATTGCATCGTAAACATAAGCCTGCGAATAGTTCTGCTCATTAGTCGCTCCTGTGGTCACCGCGGTCAATAATCTATTCAAATCATCATAAGTGTAATCAACTGTCTTGGCAGTATTGGTCTGTGAGCCATCAACTAACCTTGTTATATTACCGTTGGCATCATAAGTGTAAGTAATATCTTGAAGTGCGGCTGGCGGCACATAGTGCATTACAAAATAATCATCGCCTGAGCTCCAGACTCCTTCGGCACCAGCTCCATCCCAAAACTTGATGCGCCAGTAATAAGTTGAACCGTCAAGCGCTAAGGGCGCACTATTGTAGGCAATATCTGGACTGCGCGTACCAGCTGGCGTGGCTGCCATAGCAGTTTGTCCGCTGTCCCACAGAGGATTTGTCCAGTTACCTTGGGTATTTGTCACTTGAATTCGATAGTGCACGGCGCTGTCACCGCTATCAAGATCATTATAAATGGCGCTGAATTCTGGCGTGGTATCGGTTATGTCAACTGGATTAGCCAATCCTTCAGCAAGAAGCGAGGTGGGTGAAGAGGGCGTGGTATTGGGCAGCGTATACGTTGCATAGACCGAGTGTGTCCGGTAAGAAGTGATTGGACTCCACGTAATTTGACTATGAAAATTTGGATACACAGCACCAAGATATCGCTGCCAATATGTTCCTGTGTCATCAAAGGCAATTCTACCATTGCCACTATTCGCATTATTCGTGAGCCAGGCCAAATAATAACCAGTATTTGACACCGGTATACTTAAACCTGCAGCAGTATTCCAATTTGATCCGCTAAGAACTGCCTGGCCTGCGCTATTACTAATTAGTGATCCACCACTATATACCGCTAAAGCTACGCTCATTAAGCTAGGAATGCCAGCATGCACATATACAGACAAACCTGTTACAGTGGCACTTGCGTTAGGAGAATAGATTGTTATATTTGACACTGTTTGACCAGAGGCCACCCAACCGGAAGCGCCCGCCGTGGTATAACCAAAGGTTGGGTCAACAATGACCGGGTATGTGGCGCCGTTCAGGAACGACTGCGGCACTGTGATGGAGAGTGTGCCATCTTGTTCGTCCACGTTAAGCTCACCCCATACCCACTTGCCTACAGCATCCACGATCTTCGGCCGATAGATATGGAACGCCTTACCACTACCGTAATTATGGCCGCCCATTTTGGAGTAATCACCCTGCTTGCTGCTATGATACACGGCATAACTGCCAACTGCGTTCTCTGGCCTCTCCATAACTACATTTCCGCTTGTATCAATGCATTGTGTCTCGGTGCAACTCAAACCCTCTTCCTGTGGCTGGGAGTTAAGAGCCGGCTGATAATAGAAAGCTAGATTTTGCTTTTCTATATTCAACGTGACGACGTTCGACTGCGGCTTGTGCGGCCACACAACTTCGAATTCATATGCACCCTGAGGATGCTGGGCATTGGGTAAAATATCATAGAAATGATATTCCTCCTTAGGCGTTAGTAGCTTGATAATATTGCCCTCCAACCGCAAGATTTGTTGCGACTTGGCGATCCCTGTAAGATTCGGTGCAATCTTGAGCTTTGATTCACCGTTCCACCTATTCAGGCGCAGTTCAGGTGTGAACTCGTCCTTGGTAACATTACCCACTTCAATCCTAACGCCGTCGGCATCAGGCGCCAGCTTCACAAAAGCCGCGTTCGCAAGTTGATAATCCTGCTTGATGAGCGACGCTGAGTCGTAATCGCTACCGACATTAGCTTGGGAAATATCATATTCCTCTGCACGCACCGCTGTCGCTTCATAGAGAGCTGAGGTTGTAAATTGCGCACCTCCGCCACCTAAAGGCATTTCACCTACGGGCGAGGTAGTAACTTTACTGCGCAGGCGGTATAGCTCAGCCGCATCATATGTATTGGTAGTTGTAGTTCCATTGGCGTTCTCCTGAATCGTTACCTGTCCATGCGGGCCGTAATTATAATTAGTAACAACATCACTAAAGTCAGCATCGCTTGCTTCTTTGCGCTGTACCTGCTCCAGCTGGCCGGCGGTATTATAAACATTCTTCACTTGTGAGCCGTCAGGGTTAGTGAGCAATACCTGGTTACCTTGGCGGTCATAAGAGTAGCTGGTAGTGTATAGCGTAGAGTTGATAGTTTTTTGCTCCAGAGAAGTACTGCCCAGGGCATCATATTCTCGCGTTTCAGTTAAGGCTGAACTAGTAACACTGCATAATCTGCCTTGTCCGCGCGGGCAGTTATCATAAGCATATATCACTTCCACTCCTGTCTGACCGGTGAAATCTTCTGTTAATTGACGATTCAAATCATCATACGAGTACACGATATTCTGATTCTTGGGATCGAGCTTGGTTAGCAAATTGCCGGCCGCGTCATAAGTATATGCCCAAGTACCAAACGTTGCGTCAGCTGGCGCATGCAAATCCTGGGCTGTCAGCCGACGCCCCAACCCGTCATACGTAAAGTTGCGAATATTGCCTGCTGCATCAGTAATCTTTATAAGCAAACCTTGCCCATTATAGTCATACATCGTGGCATAAGTACCGCCATTAACTTCCTCAACTTTCACGAGTCTGCCGTAAGCGTCAACGTATGCATGTTTCGGATTACCGCGAGCATCCGTAACAGTGGTTTTCCAATCGTCATAGGTAGTAGTGACTGTGCCTACGGCATTAGTAGTCGCTATAACGCGCCCTGCCGAATCGTAAACATAAGTATTGTACAAGTTAGCTTCGCTGGTGGCTGCAGTTCTACCTGAACCTGAACTAAAGTAAGGCAAAGATTCTTTTTGCTTTAACCCTCGGCTGTTATAAACAATATCTGAGACAGTAAATTGTCCAGGTGTTTCAGCCTCAACGCGGCTCTGAATTGCCCGACCTAGGCCATCGGTATAGCTATAGGCCTCCACTGAAGTTGTGCTATCCAGGTACTTGGTTTCTTGTGTTTGCAGGCCAACCGGCAAATACGTATAAACATAAGTAGCTGAAGTTACTAGCGTAGCCGGCGTTAGCCTATCTGACTGCTTTTGCTCCACTACCCTATCTAACCCGTCATAAATAGTCTTACTTATAGCGCCATTGGCATCTGTTACCTGCTTGGGTTTGCCCAAGGAATAATCGTACAAGTACTGTGTTGATTGGTTTAGTGCATTTGTAACTGTAACAGGGTACAAATTGTATGAATCATAAATGTAACTGGTGGGTTTGTTTCGGCCATCAAGTGTTTGGGTTACCAAACCATAGCTATTGTATGTATTCTCTGTATCTATATAAGTGGAGCCAATTACCCAGGCTTCCTGCTTTGTTAGATTACCCTTGCCAACGCTACCTAAAGCCAACAAATCGTAGTAGTAACGGGACTCTTTAACCTTCGCTGCGCTTTGGTCAGCGGTAAGCTCAGTGGCTGGTAAACCAGTTACGCCCCAGCTGCCGCCGGTTGCATAAGTGTAATCAGTCGTAATTTTATCAGTACCAGTATCAGTGAATGTGCCGTCATCAGAACCCACAACCTCACCCCAAGAAATGTTCTGAGTTAAGTTACCATTTGTGTTGTTATAGGTAGAGCTCGCTGCAGTATCACGGTGAGTTGAGTTTCCATCATAGGCCATCTGAACGCTTTGGGTGTTCTTAACAAAATGCCGACTACTGCCCAAATCAACATTCTCCCATTTGCTGATTGATACGTTGTACAAATTATCCGCGGAATCTCGCTGCTCAACTCGGTATGGGTAGCCAATTTTTGAACTGTGATCGTCATACTCGCCTAAAGCGCTATTAGTCTCGTTTCCTTGATGATAATAGGTAATTGTTTTATTCCCTTCAGCATCAGTCTTCATAATCTTCCCAAACCCAGCAAACTTTTTATCGAACGGATTACTATACCAATACCCACCCCCCTCATAAACATAAGAACGTGTTATAGTGTTTCCAAAGCCATTATTAGTTATTATATCAGACACAGTTTGAAGTATTATAGGTAATCTCGAGTTTAGTAATGTACCATCATGTTGATAAAATGGAGTCGTCTTATAAAATATATCTGAGCTACCACCATTTACATAGCTAATACTTATAAGTTGATTTGGCTTATTGCCATTATGAAGGAACACGCGCTGGTCATGGCCACCGGCATTTTCGTGCTGAGATATAACAATATCCTCCATACCGTCGCCATTGATATCCAAAACCCGTACACCTTGGTCCCAACCAGTCTGGTAATCAGCAAATCTAAAACTCGGTAATGACCACTCTGAGGTAGTATCTACCCACCCATTATTACCATTGTTCAGGTATACTTTTTGATATATAACATTAGACATGGAAAAAGACTTGACTAGATCCGGCAGGCCGTCGCTATTAATATCGACTGCACGCCAACCCAGATCAAACCCGTTCCAATTTGCAAAAATAACGTCGTCAGGCAATATCCAACCTGTCATATCTGTCACCCAACCGGTACCAGTATTTAAATACACACGTTTTTTAAGCAACGTATAATCCTGTTGCAAACTAGTAACAGCATCCAATAAGCCATCGCCATTAATATCAATTAATCGCGTGCCTTGATCTTTACCGTTATAGTAATTTGATAAATGCAAATCCTCTGGAAATAACCACGTAGTATCTTGGGTCCAACCACTACCATTGTTCAAATAAACACGTTGATCAACTGTTGGAATTGGATAGCATGATGGACAGTAGTGGGAAATAAATAAATCGGCCAGACCATCGCCATTTATATCGCCAATTCTACCACCAGGATCCGTATTGTTACTTTGAGAAAAAAATATGTTTGGTACTTGCCAATTTACTTGTGTCCAACCATTTATACCATTATTTAGATAAACTCTTTGATCAAAGTTTCCTTCAGCAATATAATATGAAACTATAAAATCAGGTAAATTATCGGCATTTAAATCAGCAACCTGTAAGCCTGTCCCCCTCTCATTAGCTTGCGCAGTCCAAACATTTTCAGGTATCGTCCAACTATTAGACAATACCCAACTAGACCCATTGTTTATATAAATTCTTTTATCATTATTTTCTCCGTAGTAATATGATATTAACAAATCCTGAAGTCCGTCACCATTAATATCTAAAACCCTGCCCCCTTTATCAGCGCCGTTATAGTACCTATTAAAAAATAAATCATTAGGTAGTACTAGATTTGTAGTCTCTTGAGTCCACGATTTAGTAGAAGTCCCGTAGTTAAACTGAGTCAGTGGCAAACTAACCTCTATAAGTGAAGTTTCATCACGATATGTTTCATGAATAGATTGAAGAATTGAGCTGGCATTATTATCACCTACCTCATATACAAATTCATATTTACCTACCCATACTGTATTTATCTTGATCAAAATTTTGTTAATTATGTATGCCGTACTCACAGTAAAGACAGATTTATTTACCGTATTTATATCTACTCTTAGTTGCTTAAATAGTTCTACTTCAAAAATCCCGTCAGCACTCCCACTACCGGTGTATAAAATTTTGCTTGGATAAATTTGGCCTTGATCCTTAATATACTCATAACGCACGAAATTATCATTCACATCCCGTACCTCTTCTAGCATCCACTTATATACCTTAGTGGAATCTGTAGGATTATCTTGCCTAGCTTGGGCTGTATTACCAAACTTATAATTGATGCCTTTTTTGTCCTTGACTATCCAAGTATTATTAGAAAATGAGTAGTTCAAAAATTCTCCACTTTCTATTTTTGAACCGAAGTTTCCATTACCCAAATCTACCATTTCTCCACTTAAACTAGATGAAAAGTCATTTCTAGTATACATTTGCTCAGCACCGTGTTTATTTAAACGCTCAATATAAGGAATACTTAATGACCAACCATAACCAAATATACTTCCCTCTTCAGCATTTTGATTGTTATAGCTAAGCTCAAGTTCAGGCTGGAAACCATTACGTCCTGGTGGCAAACTAAACGGGTATCTATACACTAATGCGCCTGTGGATTCATCAGCCTCAGGTAATTTTGGTTGATTTTTTTGGACCGAGCTTTGCTGAGTCGTGCCCTCATCAACTGGATTCATAGCTGGGCTGCCCTCAGGTGTGGTGGTCTCTTCATGAGCCGCCTGTTCATCGGTAGCAGTTTCAGAAGACGGCACGCTTTCCTCAGGCAATGTAATTGGCTCTTCTATTTTTACATCAGCTGATGGAGCCTCAATTTGCGCTGGATCAATCTTAGTATCAGTAGGTGCAGTGATCCCTTGGTCAATTGGTAAAATAGGTTGCTCAACTATTTGAGCTAAGGCTGGCCATACCGGGCCCATAATAAACAAAAAAGTTAACATGATTATTGTTAACTTAACTAGGGTGCGACCTCCACCTTGGTCTAGGTGCAAACCCTGACCAAATAAAGGAAGGGGTGATATATACTTAAGCCTGCGCATAAGCGTAAAGGGCTAAGATTTAGCGCCCCTAACTTAGCGTGAGCCTGCTTTAAATGCAAGTTTTAATTATCCCCAATATATTAACATATAGCAGAAAGATTCCGCGGCAACGATTCTACCCCAAAATGTACCCAGATGCGGGCCCCTTACCCACTTGTTTGATCAATCCAAGTTTTTTTAGTTTTTGTAAGTAAGATTGTGCCGTCCTTTTTGGGCAGTGTAAAATATCCACCACATCTTGGGCAGTAATTTTTCCGATTCGATCAATAAAGTCTAAGATTTTCATTTGGTCCTTATCCAAATAAACTTTTGATTGAATTTTCTCATCAACTTTTCTTAAAGATAACTTGGCAATTTTCTCTTTAATATCGTCAATTTCTTCCTTAAACCCTTTGACAAAATACTCAAGCCAAGGGGTAAAATCAACTCTTCGTTCTTCATAACTCCTCCCAATATTGATAGCAACATAATATTTTGGTCTATCTTGATTATAGTAATCTTCTAAAGCAAAAAGTCTTCTGAAATCATAGCCTCGTTCATATAGGATCAAGGTTGCCAAAGCGCGCGCAGTTCTACCATTGCCATCAGTAAATGGATGAATAGCAGCGATTTCTTGGTGAACTATACCCGCAACGATAATGGGGTGAATTTCTTTCTCCACACTTTGCTGCACCCATTCCACTAAGTCCTTTACTAAACCTGGGACTTTTTTTGCAACCGGACCAGTATAAACAACTTCTTTGGGTTGGTTATAACGACGAAGTACAACATAAATAGGGCCGGGACGAAAATGTCCGGACTGCTCTTTTGGTAAAGTATTCGCTGTCACTAATTGATGAATCTTTAAAATTAGCCTTTCCGATAATGGCTGTTTTTTGGTAACTAAATGCTGAATAAACTTTAAGGCCTTTAAGTAATTTTTTACTTCAAAAATATCACGTGATGGGGCATCAATTCTTTTATTCGCTAACAAATCTTCAACTTGGCGGGTATTTAACATATTACCCTCAATAGCAGTAGAACTGTGTGTCATACGAATTAATGCCTGCCGGCGTAATCTTAATTCATTTTGGGGAAGTAATTTAGCGCGATCAATAACAGATTTAGCTTCGGCAATGGAAGTCAGTAAATTAATGATTTTATTGCTAATTTTATATTGAGGGTTAAACATAATATTATTATATAGGTTTCTCCATAATCGCGCAAGAATCGCGCAGAAAATCACGCATAATTTTATAAAGTTACACTTTTGGGCTAAGAAACAATACCCCGCCCTTCGCGAAGGGCGGGGTTGTTCTAAGTCGTCCAAGCTAACTCAAACTCTTTAATAGGAGAGGGACTTCGTTTACTGCAACATCATAAACAATTGCTAAATCAACATCCATGTAATCGTGCACCAGCCTATCGCGCATAGCCATAGCTTTTTTCCAATCAACGTTTGGATATTTTGCCTGAGTTGCAGTTGATAAACGCTTAGAAGCTTCACCGATATTTTCTACTAGCTTCACTAACGCAAACTGTAACTTTTCATCTTTAATAAAATCTTCATAGCTCACTTCAGTGCTGAACGAAACTACCTTTCCGCAAAATTCCCTAATCTCTTCCAGGTAAATGCTATCTCTGTCCATAGATCACTTTGAGGTCGCGTTCAATGTGCGGCCTAAGTAATTTATTAACTCCACCTTCAGTGATAAGGTCCACTTCCCGTCCAAGCTCTAGTCGTAGTTTATCGTCAAGCTGCAAGTAACCAGCAAATGTCGCTGGGCCTATAAATTTAACTAAAATATCTACATCGCTCTCGGGGGTAGCTTCACCGCGCGCCACACTACCAAACACGCCCGCATATTGCACGCCAGCTTCACGTAAAATGGGGGTTATTTTTTGCTTCAATTCTTCTATTTTCATAACATAATAATACCAATTTAAACACTTAAAGTCAAAAAAGGATTAATATTATTACTACTTTCTTGGTTTTATAACATTATCAACCACCAACAAACCATGCTTTTGCAAATAAATCCTTGCTAGTCTTGAACATGAGTCACAAAATTGTTTGCCCCCAAACCTAGAATCCTTACTTATCATTAGCCATTCCGTGCCATTAATTGTACGACCACATTTATCACATTTTTCAATAATCATATTAATATATTATTAATGTTTAGGTAATTATTAATAATAAACAAAATATTTTTAAAAGCAATACTCCATGAGTCGCACATTATTAATATAGTATAGCTCAGTTTATAAGTTATACCATATTAAGGAATTTATTAATTAAAACAAAAAAGGCCCACTTTATACGGGCCTTTTCTTGCTCTAGGTCTCCGCCCCCACCCAAGGCGGGTAAGCAAGCGGAAGCGATAGAACTTTTTAGACTACAATTTGTATACATCGTGATCACCTATAGCCAAAAGTACAACTTCAGAAGCGGACAAGAATCTAAAAACAACTCTAATCCGATAATTTACAGAAAAGCTATCACGCCCAGTCAATCTTCCTTTGAGTTTATGGACTTTCAAGGTCTTATGATTGCGGCGGTCCTTGAATAAATCGATTTTTTCTATAGCCTCTTCTTGAATTTCCTTGGGTAATGACCTTAATTGCCTAACAAAGAACGGTGTAAAATACACCTTGATCATATATCCAGTTTCTTAAGCGCCATCCGAATATCACCTTTGATCAACTTACCTTCTTTCATTTCCTGTTCAGAGCGCAATACTGCCATCACCGCCTCGTCTTCCGCCAGCTTGGCAATAGCCTGACGAATAACGTCAGCCTTATTAGCGCCTCGGCCAAGCTTAACTAGTTGACCAACGGCTTCCTCTAGTTTTGGGGTCAGCGGTACTGATACTGTGCTCATAAATATAAATATATTAAGTATTATAAGATAATATTATAATATAGTACTATCCCCCATGTGTCAAGTTAGGCTTGGGGCGGGGCGAAGCCCCGCCCAAATCAAAATTATTGTAATTCACATATAGTTGTTTTTTGGACCAGGTGGGACAAAAAAGAACGAGCGGAGAAATATAAGTATTCTGACGCAAAATACAACACCACCCCGACTTTATGTCGGGGTGGTGTTTGTTCTAGGTCTCCGCCCCCACCCAAGGCGGGTAAGCAAGCGGAAGCGATAGAACTTTTACTAAATTGACTTTAAATTACTGCAAGGCGTAGCCCCAAGCGCGCACTACTGCCCAATTTAATGGGGAAGTAGGCGTGTATCCGAAGACGGCACGGAACTTGGTGATACCAGCACGTTCTTTGTTCAAATCGCGATCAAAGCGTACGCGGTACATCATAGTGTTCCAAGCTAGGTCTTCAGCTGCATTCTGGAAATTCGGCCTGTGGCCGACCAAGCGCTCATAAGCTGTTAGAACCTGGGGTAACTGGGCTACTTCATTTGGCAGGTTACGATCAGTTGGCTTTTGACCGTTCGCCAGCTGCTCTAGAGCAGCCAAACTGATGCGACCCAGGGTTTGCAGCTGATCACGCACTAGTGCTAGGCGCTCACCGCTGCCAAGCTTTTTAGTGGCATCGGAAGTACCATAGGTTACAAAGTTGGCGGCCAGAGTTTTGTCATCATTGCTTATGGTAACGCCGAACTCCGAAGCGCTAGCTCCCACCTTACCTCCGTTGGTTGCCTCGGCCGCTATATCGCGCGGCACGCCCATAGCTTGAGCTAGAGCGGCGGCATCAGAAGCCACCTCGGGTGTTTGAGTTGTAGGCGTTGTTGGTGGTGTGGTGGGTGGCGTAGTAGGAGGAGTGGTTGGTGGTGTAGAAGACCCACCGCCTCCGCCTGCATTACTACCACTGTTACTGCCGCTGGAAGAACCTAGACTACAGACGGTGGTTGTGGGGGTAATGACAATAGCAGTAAGCGGACCAACAAGATCAAGCTGGGAGTAACCAATGTGGCAGCTAGTGCTAGTGGATGAAGTATTACTGAGCGTATAGCTGTCGTTGCTGCGCAACGAGAAGGTGCTACCACTGGCCACGGTTACGGTAATGCTACTCGCAGCCACCTCAAATGTCGTAGCCTCCGAGTTGGTGAGTACGGTAAACGTACCTTGAGTAAGCGGAACAGAAGTATCGGCAGTAAAGGTGACATCGGCCGCCGCGGCACCGACCGCAGACAAGGCCAAGGCTAAACTCCCCACCACGGCCACACTTCCCTGTACCCAGCGCCTACTGAATCGTAGGTTATAATTATTCATTTTCATAGGCGTGGTTGTTAGATTATTAAGTAATATCTAAACCACGCTTAGTTAACGGTCAATTGTGTCCACGTGCCGGCTTGCAAAATCCAAACTTTACCGTCAGTAGCAAGATACAAGCCGTTAACAGCTGCATCGTCTACCTGCGCTGTAATAGAAGCATCATCGGTGCCAGCACCACCTGCAATAATTGCTCCGTTCTGAAGCATGATATCCGTAAAGTATCCCGTTCCCCCCGAAGCCTTTCTGAACTTCAAACCGAGAGCGTTAGCTACTGTGGTTGAGCTGTCGTTTTGGACTGCAATTTCCTGCCCAACTATATCAGTTGTAGTAGCTCCCTCTTCAGATGCAGCTTCTACGTTCAATCCTCTGAGCAAACCAACCACACCACCGGTGCTTCCTTTATTCTTGGCCTTAATGTAAGCACCTTGAATGTCATATGCCGCATCATTTATTACATTGTTTTGCGCCCTTACGTCTAAGACAGTATCTACTCCATCAAAAGCTGCTGTTGCGAGGACTGCATCTCTGGTAAATCCTGTTGCAAAGCCATAAGTCCTATAAGCTGGAACTCCAAAGGTTCCACTGAAATCCAATGATGTGTGATAGTTGATACTATCGGTTAGAACAGAACTTTTTGGCGTAATAACAATTGATTTAAGAGTTGTTCCACTAATGACACCTGTCTTGATGGTAGAGGTATCATGAAGACTAATATCTGTGGTTGCAGTACCCGAGATATTAATGCCGGTTGTCATAGCTCCTGACAGCGAAATTCCGGTCACAGCCGGGGCAGTAACATCAATTGCTTTGGTCCATGTTTGGGTTCCTTCGGCTGGGTAGTTCCTGATCAACAAACCAGAGCCCAAAGTTCTTGAGGCAGCGCTGGCATCGTTGCTTTGGATCAATACTCCATAAATTGAAGTGTAATCCGCCAGCCCCGCTGCCAATCCAAGCTGGAATCTGCCGGCTGCGGCTCCGACATTGCTCTGCTCTGTCAGGGTCAACGTCCCGCTGGTAGGCGCGTATTGAGAAATCTGCGACTCTATGCCGTAGATTGGGCCAACTGTCGTATCTGCCGAAATGGCTTTCATCTGGGTTTCAAAATAACCGCCGTGTATTGAACCCAGGGCAACACCATTATTAACTGTATTAACTTCAATGCCTTTAAGATTACCACTGGCATTGGCTGTGTTTATTTGCGGCCTAAGATAGATTCCTTCAAAGGTATTGTCTCCGATTCCAGTCCAATCCGTAACCGTGTATCTAAGCTCTGCACCTTCGGTGTAGGCATAGGTGCTATCTAAGGTTAAAGCTGCACCAGCAGCCGACCCGGTTGATAAACGACCATTAAGAATCACACCATCAGCCACAGCGTCACCCAATGTAGCACTTCCGGTGGCGGTTAAGCCAATGGTAGTAATGCTGGTACTAATGGTGGTAGCCGAAACAGCCGTCACCACTGCCACGAGCGCAATAGCACTCACCAGCAGACTGCGACGGAGCGTAGACATCCGAGAAATGAAATTTGGCATAATTTTTTATAGTAAATAGTTAAAATCCTAAGAGAAAATAAATTTTGTTTTTCAATAAAGTATCCAGTCAAACCGTACTACTGCCGCGGTGCACACGCCTACCAGGCAATTCGACCTATCTTGCCTGTGGCCGCACCGCTGCAGTTACAAGTCTGCTTTGCTATAACCTTATAAATTAACCGCTCTTAACTTCTATTTTTAATTTTTGGGGTTTGGATTTTCCAGGGAAAAACGCGGGCAAACAAAACCAGACGAACATGCGCACACGTCCACCTAGCACGACCTGACTCCAGGTTCGGGGAAAGAGCTGCTATTCCCTCCCTTACAACACAGCATGATATCCCACGATTATGAAATTAAGACTGACTAGTTTAATGATACCAGAATGCTGAAATACCAGAATTAACAGCTGTGGATAACTATTTTGGACTTATTTAAAAGAAGCCCTTGGCACAGAGCGGCCAGGCCCCGCAGTAGACCGCCCAAGGCGGACACTACGGGGCGAATTCAATATTTAAACCTAAATCAATGTAACAAAAACCCCGCCGCAAGGGCGGGGTTTTTGGTGCTCGGAGTCCCCTAGTTTTAACTAGAGAGCCCCGAAGGAGTGCAAGCACCCTACGGGGCTGGCGCAACCACATTTCTGGCGCCAATAAACAACCCACCCCGCACCACATAGGGTGCAGGGTGGGTGTTGTTCCTGGTCCTAAGTTTTACCAAAGAGCCAAGGAACTTTTATTCCCAAGTAGTAGATCACTAAGTGAACACTACTGGGTGAACTACTAACCGATTACCAATCGGCCTAGGCTACTTTTCGTTCTGGATCCCCGCTTACGCGAGGACGTCAGAAGCAGATTAGTAGGTGTTGGCGAAGGTGATGGTAGTTTGGAGCGGGTTGATAACCGTAAGACCAGCCATGTTGTTGGAACCGGCCGAGTCACTGTTATCGTACCAGACGAAGTCACCAGCCGAGGAGACATTGCCTGTGTCAACCGACACGCTCAACGCTTCGTTGGCCGTAGTATCGGCCTCCACGAGGCTAGAGGTATTGGTTTCAAGGTCGAGCGCCAAAGTGGAACTCGAAATCTCAACGTCGCTGTAGGTGGTGGTGGCAGCCACGTCGGCACCGTTGCCGGCGATGAGCTTAACCGTACCAGCAGAGGTGGAAGCTCCTGTTGGAGAACCAGCTCCCTGGAACCCACCGTACATACGAGTGGTACCGCCGCTGTCCTTTAAGGAGAACAGCACGCCATTCGAGGTGGCAATGGTGGCATTCAAGTCACCAGCGATATCAACATTGAGCGAATCACGGAAGAAGCGAAGGTCATCAATCAAGATGGTCGCATCGTTATCCGCGTTAGCCTTAATGTTGAACGTGACGTACCGGCTAGTAGCGCTCGTGGTAACCGAGTATTCCTGGTAGTACCACTGGCTGGCGTTGGTAACAGCCGTTGGCAGGTTGCTGTTGCTCAGGTCAACCGTGCCAAGACCGTTAAGGGTCGCGTCATCAGTGGCGTCAGCTGTGCTAGAAACGCTTACCCCGATGTCACCCACCGCCTTAGCCACCGAGCCCTGAATCCAGAAGCTCAGCTTGTTGTACGGGGTGAGGACAACCGACGCACCAAAGTCGTAGTTGACGCTGTCGTTCACGGCCGAGGCAGCTGCCTCAACCAGCGAGATGGAGCTGGAGCCACTTACGGCCGTAGCCGAGGTGACAGAAGCAGCCGGACCGTTCTCGACATAACCAGTCGCAGAGCTGTCAGCGGCCTTCATAGAGCCGCGGAAGAATGCGTTGCTACCGGAAGTAGCAGACAGGTTGTAGCTTGCTACCTTTTGTGTAGCCGAGCGTGTGCGGGCCGTGTTGTTCGGCGTACCGCTTCCGGCCGCAGCCGTGAGTATTGTGCGGTACACGTTCTGTTGGTTGCCAGAAGCGTCCGAACCCCAGGTGGGGTCATCCTGGTTAGAGGCCACGCCTGTGGCCTGGTTGTTGGTGCTGGTGTTGTTCGAGTCAAGGCCAAAGGCAATGTTCTCGGCCTCAGTACCGTCCAGCAAGCTAAAGGCAGACAGGTCGGCCAGCACCTCAAAGGTGGCTGAGCCGTTCTGGGCTACGTACATCGGCATACCGCTAATATCAACCAAGTTGGCCGTACTAGAGAGACCGACGGATTGCGTCTGCGTTCCGCTAGACTGGGTGGGGTAGCGGACCTTGAGCTGGGCTATACGGTCGTTGGAATCAGTGCTGGCAGCACCGTCGACGAGCGGGATCAGCGTCAACTTCTTGACGTTGAAGGAATCGTCAATGGCCTCAAACTTGAAAGCAGCCAACACCTTGTCCGTGGAACCAGCAGCGTGCAATCCAGAAGCCGGGTTGGTTGGCGTAGGAGCCAACGCAGCCGTTAGGCTACCAGCAGCCTTCACGGTGGTAATAACGTCGGCAGCGCTATCAGCTGAGTTAGCGGCCAAGCCGGTAACAGTACTAATGGTGTTGCCGTTGGCGTCCACCGCGCTGACGCTGGAGGCCTCAAGCGAGAAGCGCAAGAGGTCGTCCGCCGCGTCACCGCTGTCAAGCGTGTACGCGCTGTTGGTGGTAATAACCACGTCCAGCTTCTTGGTCTGGGAAGCAGACAGGGTCCAGTTCAGGTTGTCAAAGGTAGCCACGCCAGAGACAAAGCTCTTGGTAGTACCCACCTGAGTGGTGCCGTCCATCAGCTTAGCAGAGAGCAAGAGGTTGTTGATGGTGATGCTGTCGCTGTAATCGAAGTCGTCACCGGTATCCATGCCAGCAGTTACCAGAATGGAGTTCACCTTTACCGAGCTGCCGGAACCGGCGGCAAAGTTAAAGGCAGTGGACGTGTAGTTGCTGGCGCCCTTGATCATGTTGTTGTCCGTCGGGGACGGAGCAGTTGACACGGTAAGGCCACCGGCAACTATGGTCTGGGTTTGGCCGACGATTTCGCTGGAAGGCGTAATGTCGGTGCCCAGAGTGAGGTAGGTGTTGCTGCCTACGTTCTTAATGTCGTTCGTTGCGAACGAACTGTTAGCTGGCGAACCGGCGGCACCATTACCCATGCGGGCCTGCAGCGCCATTTCACTACTGGCTGGAGTTCCGTTGATATCAACCGACAGACCAATGTGGGTGGTAGAACCAGCATTGAAGGTGTAGTCATCGGTGAAGGCGAAGAACTCAGGAGTGGTCACACCAAGGCTAGCGGCGGGGGTGAACTCATTTGGACCAGCAATAACAGTGTTGTTATCCAGGTTCCACAGCTTTATATCCTGCACGTTACAGACCGAGGCTGAGTCACAGAGGTCTTCTCCTGCCGCAACCGTGTCCTCAATACCAAAGCGCCAGTTGCGCACCTCAACCTGGTTGGCTGAGTAGATAGTGCCCTTCCAGATCATTACATCCGAAGCAGAGTTCGAGATGTTGGCGGAAGCAGGACCATCAAAAGCAATGGTAAAGGCGCCGCCCTGCAGGATCTGGCTAATGCCAGTGTCGGCAAAGCCGTCGAAGTTGACATTGATGGAAACCGTCATACCAACACCGTAGGTACCGCCATTGGCCAACACATCGGCCGTATCTTCCACGTAGAAGCCGTAGGTGTCAAGTGGGCGACCATCAATGTCGGTGTAGAGCTCGAAGGTGCGGTTGTTGCCCTTCTCTATCTTGTAAGCCGGGCTGAACACCAAGTCCAACCTGTCGTTGGAAGCAATGGCGCTAGCTGTAGCAACATTTACGCCGTTCTGCTTTAAGACAAAGTTGCTCATAGCAGAATTGGAAGTGTTGCCGCCCTGAGTAAGGGTAACCTGGCTCACCCAAGCGTCCTCGGTGGAAGCCGCCAGATTGAATTCTGAGACCTTAACACCGCGGTCGCCTACGCGAGCGGCGTTCAAGGAACCATTCTTCGCAACCGCCAGCGTACCAGCGGTAGCGCCCGCGATGGACTGCTTGTTGGAGTTAATGGGGAAGACACCATTAACCGAAGCAGCATTAGAGGAAACCTTGCTGGCAGCTTCAATACCAATGACATGCTCATCACCGGAGTTAGCAGTGGTAAGAATATTCACTACGCCAGTCAGCACCTTGGTGCTGCCAGCCGGGATGTTCATGTTCAAGGTCATCGTCACCTCGTTCGTGGAGGTGTTGAAAGTGCGGCCGCTCGTCAAGCGGTTCACACCGTCGTAGAGGTAGAAGGCGTTGATGTCGGTAGTGGTACCAACACCAGTGCGCTTAAAGGTAACGCTGGAAAGAGTCACCGCGCCCTCGGGGCCGGCAGTGAAGTTCCAGTTACCAATCTTAACGCCCATGGCGCCCTTTGGTAGCGAAGTGGACGCCATCATAGCGCCACCTGATACCGAGAGACCAGCGGAGGAAGTGCCGACGGTGGAAGAAGAACCCGCGACATTGGTTAAGGCCGACTCCATACCGGTGATGGAAGAACCATCCGGGTAATCCATAGTGGTCTCAACCGCAAAAGCGGTGTTCATCATGTTGGCAGTCAAAGCCGCATCGGAAGCGAACGGCCTCTCATTGCCATTATCAACGTAGTAGTATG
>Ga0209211_10004979_pt1 | contig 20179 bp, 24 predicted proteins | sample RifGroA2_FD_183992 | JGI IMG/M metagenome (GOLD analysis project Ga0209211, IMG submission 183992) | Groundwater microbial communities from Rifle, Colorado, USA - Groundwater A2 (SPAdes) (version 2) | ecosystem: Environmental > Aquatic > Deep subsurface > Groundwater | place: Rifle, Colorado...
ATAGGAGATGTCCTCAAGACATATGGATCGAGATGAGATGGAGAAGCATATGCTATCGGATTCGATGTAAGCACGCGGGGCATGATGTCATATAACAAAAGGAGGTTGCTATGATTTGGACTATTTTTGTGGTCCTCGTGGTACTTTGGCTGTTGGGGCTGGTGAGCGGTCACACGATTGGCGGATTCATTCATATCCTGCTGGTTATCGCAATCGTTGTAGTGTTGCTTCGGGTAATTTCAGGACGAAGACCTGTGTAAATGATTTGCGGGTATTAATTTGCATTGATTCCATTTAATAACATTGCAGTAAAGGAAGGATAACATGAAATCCAGTACAAAGGACAAGGTGAAAGGCACGTTTCACGAAGCAAGGGGTAAGGTCAAGGAAGTGGCCGGAGAAATGACCGATAATCCCAAGTTGGAGGCCAAAGGCAGGGCCGAAAATATAGCCGGCAGAGTGCAGAAAAAGATCGGTCAGGTCAGGAAGGTCCTGGGGAAATAGTGAGAGCGGTGTGTCCTTGGCCCATTAGCTGGGGTTATAGGATACAACACAAGCAGGATTCCGAAAGGCATGGGGTCTTCGGATTAAAGGAGTTTAAAAAACAAAAGCAACAATAATAAAAGGAGAACGTACCATGAAAGCAATATATTCTATAGCCCTGATGGTGGCAGCGGTGGCCCTGCTGGCACTCGGTCTGCCTGTGCACGCGTCCACTATGGATGACCGTATTGAATCATCAGCCAAAAAATCGTATGTGTTCAAGACCTATCTCAAGGACGATGATATCAAGATCGAGTCCAGGGACGGCGCTGTGACCTTGACAGGGATTGTAGTAAATGAATTCCACAAATCATTGGCCCAGGAGACCCTGGCGGGTCTGCCAAGGGTCAAAAACGTGGACAACAGGCTCGAAATTAAGGGTGCTCCTCCCACAGCAAACTCGGATGCATGGCTCCGGGATAAGGTGAAAGTCACTCTATTGTTTCATCGCAGCGTGAGCGCCGGCACAACCGAGGTTGACGTCAAAGACGGCATCGTGACCCTGCGAGGTGATGCTGTAAGTCAGGCACAAAAGGACCTGACGACTGAATACGCCAGGGATGTCGAAGGGGTTAAAGAGGTTAATAATGATATGACAGTGACAAAGGTTTCGAAAAAGACAGACCGAACAGCGGGTCAAAAGATAGATGACGCTTCCATCACAGCCCAGGTCAAGATGACGTTGCTATCTCACCGCTCGACCAGTGCCCTCAATACCAAGGTCAGGACGAAGCGCGGTGTGGTCACATTGCATGGTAAGGCCAGCAACGTAGCTGAAAAGGACCTGGCCACTAAACTTGCCAACGACGTAAAAGGTGTGAAGGGTGTAAGGAACCGGATGACCATTGAGTAGTTCGAGTCCAATTTTGAAAAGATGTTGAAGGCTGTGAAAAAAATAATTAAGAAGGAGGTGTGAAAATGAAAGCAATAAGAACAAAGAGAGTGCTCATATTTGTAATTGCCATATTATCTATAAGTTTGATGGCTGGGTGCTCTGGGTTGGAGAAAAGACCCTCATACAGGTCCGGATATTTGTACTATCCCCCGGCATTAGTCAATGCTGACAGGGCACTTGATGAAGCTCGTAGTGCGGGCAAGGACAGGGAATGTCCAACAGAATTTAATGCTGTAAAAGATATGGTAGACAAGGCATATGAGATCTACATGGAATGCCGTGACCAGGAAGCTATAGACATGGCTCAAGCAGTAATCGGCAAAATTAAGGCCCTTTGCCCGGCGAGACCAAGAGCTGAGATAAAGCCTGAGGCAAAGTCTGTACCGAAGGCTGCAGAGCCGGTAGTTATCCTTGTGTCTGAGCCGAAGGCTGAGGAAAAGGTAATTGCCCTTGCGTCTGAGCCGAAGATTGAGGAAAAGGTAATCGTTCTTGCCTTTGAGGACATACATTTCGATTTCGACAAGTCAACCCTGACAAAAGAAGCCCAGGTAATACTGAAAAGGAATATCCAGGTCCTGAAAGAGAACCCTAACGCTAAAGTCCGCATTGCAGGTTATACCTCTGCTTCCGGCACTGAAGAGTACAACCAAAGGTTGAGCGTAAGAAGGGCAGATGCTGTAAAAGATTACCTCATAAAAGAAGGGGTCGCTACCCCTGACAGGCTTTCTGAAATCGGATATGGTGAAACAAGACCGGCAATGTATGAAGCAGCACCGAAAGACCTTTATTCAAAAGCGGCAAAGGCTAACATGAGAGTTCTTTTTGAGATCATCGTGAAATAGGAGTACGAGAATAATTGCAACATCTAAAGAAAGGAGGAGCGAAATGATAAGGAAGATCGCAGTTGCTGTTGTGCTTCTTATGTGTATGCTGATGCTGTCAGGCTGTCATACCGTCAAGGGTGTCGGAGAGGACATACAGGGTGGCGGACGGGCCATAGAGAAGTCTTCAGGAAAATAGTCCGGCAATTATTTCCTGTAACTGTTGCAGCGGTCTCTGCTGAGGAGTACGTTTCAGTCGAGAAAGGAGGAACGTCATGGTAACCATACTGATTGTAATCTTAATCCTCATGTTGTTGGGCGTCATACCCGCCTGGCCCCACAGCAGGGACTGGGGATACTATCCCAGCGGCGGGCTCGGATTAATCCTTCTGATTTTGATCATCCTTTTGCTCCTTGGGAGGATCTGAAGAGATTGAGGTATTCAGGCACGTAATGCACTTGCACGGCAAACACGGCAGGCAGCTCTATATGCAGGGCTTGAATAAGTGTCATTGAGACTGAACCAGCAAAACATGAAAGGAAAAATACTATGCCATTGATTCAATTAGTGATTGTTTTGGTTGTCGTTGGGGTAATCCTATGGTTGATTAACAGCTACATACCGATGCAGGCTACCATAAAGAAAATTTTGAATGTGGTTGTGATTATTATGGAAGATTGCAAAACCAAACTGACACCTGAACAGCGGAAGAAATTGAAAGAGATGATGGAGGCCGGGCCTATGATGGAAGGAAGGGGAATGAGGTACGACCAGGAGTGCGACAAGAATAAATAAGTGCACAAACGTAACAACATAAAGGAGAAAGTACAATGGCAATGAAGGCAATGTATAGTGTATTTCTGATGGTGGCTGCCGTTGCTCTGTTAGCAATCAGCGTACCTGCGCACGCGTCTGATATGGATGACCGCATCGAATTGGCCGCGAAAAAATCGTATGTGTTCAAGACCTACCTTAAGGACGACGATATTAAGATCCAGTCCAGGAATGGCGTCGTCACCTTGACTGGGATGGTCTCAGAGGAATACCACAAATCATTGGCCCAGGAGACCTTGGCGGGTATGCCTGGGGTCAAAAGCGTGGACAACAGGCTGGAAATCAAAGGTGCCCCTCCCACCGCAAACTCGGATGCGTGGCTCAGAGATAAAGTGAAAGTCACGCTCTTGTTTCATCGCAGCGTGAGCGCCGGCACAACCGAGGTTGATGTCAAAGACGGCATCGTGATCCTGCGAGGCGATGCTGCGAGCCTGGCACAAAAGGATTTGACGACTGCATACGTCAGGGACGTCGAAGGGGTCAAAGACGTAAATAATGAGATGACCGTGACAACAACCTCGAAAAAGACAACGGTAGGCGAAAAAATCGATGACGCTTCCATAACCGCCCAGGTCAAGATGACGTTGCTATTTCACCGCTCGACCAGTGCCCTCAATACCAAGGTCGAAACAAAGCGTGGCGTGGTCACATTGTATGGCAAGGCCGGAAACGCAGCCGAAAAAGATCTGGCATCCAAACTCGCTAACGACGTAAACGGAGTGAAGGGTGTAAAGAACCGGATGACCATCGAGTAGTTGAGTCCAGGTCCGCGAGAGGTGACAGATGATACATAAAGAGTTGAATGAAGAAAATAAGGAAATAAAGAGCAAGGCGTATGAGCTCTACGAAAAGCACGGCTTTAAAGACGGCAATGATTTTGTTGATTGGCTTGAAGCGGAAGGTCAAACTGGAACACGGTCCAGGTTAATGCACACGAAACATCTGCAAAATATTCTTCTTGGTATTGTGGGAATATTATGCGTCATCGTGGTGGTCCTTTCAATTATGCTGTTCAGGTATAGCCATAAGATGGAACTGTCCGAAAAGGGCCTTTCTGATCTGAAGTCCATGATGATGGAACTGCACGAAAAGAACCTTGCTGTGCTTTCTGATCTGAAGGTCATGCTGCTTGTGCCTGACCAGAATGCCGATGAGGAGATAGTCGCCTTCGGGGACACGCATTTCGATTTTAATAAGTCGACTCTTACCAATAAAGCAAAAACGCTGCTGGACAGAAATGTGCAGGTCCTGAAAGAAAACCCCCAAATGAAGGTCCGTATGGCTGGATATACCTCTGCCAAAGGCACGGAATACAGCAATCAGGTATTAAGCGAAGGGAGAGCACATGCGGTCAGGAACTATATGATCGAAAGAGGTATTGCGCCGGGAAGAATAACGATAATCGGATATGGCAGGACAAAACCGGCATTGTATGAAGTCTCCCCTGGCGCCATTAACACAAAGGAAGCAAAAGCCAATATGAGAGTTCTTTTTGAGATTATGGTGAAATAGGACAGTAGCGCTTCGTGTCCATCCATTAACATTTACCGAAAGGAGAGAGAGGTGATAAGGAAAATGAGAAAGTCGTATTTATTGGTTGTTGGTGCCCTGCTTTTAGTCTTAACAGTATCCGAAACTCACAGTGAGGCAGGGGTAAATGTAAATGTAGGGATCAATCTCCCGGCCGTCAGGTTTGCTGCTCCGCCTCACGTGGTTGTAATACCTGGAACATATGTTTACATGGTCCCTGACATTGATGTGGATGTTTTGTTTTTTCAAGGCTACTGGTGGCGTCCTTATGAAGGACACTGGTACAGGTCCCGGGACTATAAAGGGCGGTGGCGTTACGTAGAGCCCGGGAGGATCCCGCCTGGATTGAGAGCACTGCCACAGGACTATCGTCATCGTCTATCGCCTGAATACGAACGGATACCCCACAGAAACGTGCAAAGGAACTGGAAGAAATGGGAGAGGGAAAAATATTGGGACAGGCGAGGTGAACAAGGCCGCGGTGGGCACGGTGAGCGGGGCCGCGGGGGTCACGGTGGACAAAAAGGCCGGTATTAGGGACAACCATCTGCATAAATGATTTACAGGTATTAATTTGCCCCGGGTACATTTATTAACATTGCAATCGTATGATTGCAGATCTAAAGACAGGAGGAGTGAAATGACAAACTTCAGGAGCTTAAGACAGAAGGTTATTTTTATGGCAGTGTTAATGGTTTTTGGACTGGCCCTGTTTTCGGGATGCGCCGCAATCAAGGGCGAAACAACCGGTGAATATATTGATGACTCGGCGATGACTACACAAGTCAATGCGGTGATAGTCAAAGACCCGGATGCGCATTATCTCAAAATCGATGTAACGACAACACAAGGAGATGTTGTTCTGCAGGGTTTTGTGAACAGCAGAGAGACCGAAACACGTCTTATTGGAAAGATCAAGGCAATCAGGGGTGTGAAATCCGTGAAGAGCCTCTTGAAGTTAGACGAGAAAAAGTAGAAGGAGAGGGAAAAGAGTCCCTTCTACTTCAATGCGCAGCATGAAAGGAGAAATACTATGCCGTTAATTCAATTAGTGGTTGTTTTGGTTGTCATTGGGGTGATCCTATGGTTGATTAACAGCTACATACCGATGCAGGCCACCATAAAGAAAATCCTCAATGTCGTCGTGATTATTGCAGTGGTCCTCTGGCTATTGAGTGTATTCGGAGTCATAGGAAACCTCTCAACGATTCGTATTGGGAAGTGAAGAGTCTGAAAATACCGGCCAACCCATCGGTCAGACATTTGAGGCCCCTTATTTTTGTCAAAAAACCGGAGGATAAAGTGGCCATGCTGATGCGTATCACCACCTGTCTCAATGTTACCGGTCGCCTGTGCGCCGCATCTCTCTGTCTAATGCTATTATTCACATCCGCACCTGCGAAGGCTGCGGACAGGACCGGCGATGAATTTCTGGCCGGATATATCGCCTCTATCCTTGAGCGGGACCTGCAGTGGGAGCGGGACAGCTATATTTTGAAGATTGTCAACGGGGTTGCCACGATTACCCTGTTTAAAGATGACCCTGTGCGACGGGAGACGGCCGACAAGCAACTGCGCACTGTCGACGGACTGCAGAGTATAGCCATTGTGGTGAAGCCCGCAGACGAAGGAAAGCCGGGAGCTGTAAGCAGATTTATGGGGATAACCGGCGAAGCAGAAGCCTTTCCAACGGGCGATCTGTTCCGGCCACTCATCGCCGACCCGAAGCAGGCGCAGTTCTTTGTAGCTATCAACCGTTTCAGATCATCAGGGGTGAGATACACCATGGCTTCAGTCGGCTTCGGAGAGACATTCGGCATGTACAGGTTCTTCGGCGTCCAAGAGGGAGACGGCCTGCAACTGAGCGTGGAAGGCGCCCTGTTCGCCCAGTTCAACATGGACACACCTTCTTACGACCTCATCAACGCGGATTACACCATCGGCATTCCAGTCACCTACCGGTATGGCGACAATTCGGTCCGCTTTCGCATTTATCACCAGAGCTCGCACCTGGGGGATGAACTCCTCCTGAGTCGTAATCCTCCTGAACGCGTTAACCTCAGCTACGAAGCCATTGAGCTTATCTATTCCCGCGAATGGCGCGGATGGCGAGTGTACGGCGGCGGTGAGTACCTGGTCCACAAGGAACCGGATGATCTGAAGCCCATGAGCGCCCACTGGGGGATCGAATACATCGGCGTCAAGCCGCTTGTGTGGAACGGCAGGCCGATTGGCGGGGTGGACATGAAGAGCTTCGAAGAGCATAACTGGGCCATAGATACCAGCATTAAGGCCGGCCTCGAGTTCGGTCATCCCAACCCGGGGCAGCGTCGCCTGCGCCTCATGGCCCAGTGGGACAAGGGATTTGATCCCCACGGCCAGTTTTACAACAATAAGGTTGAATACTATGGCATGGGAGTGTCTCTTGGATTCTGATGGAGTTTCTAAAGAGGAGCGGCTGATATGTTTGAAGATATTGTAGAGACAGTACGTGAACCCCTTATTGTACTGGATTCAGACCTGAGGGTCCTTGAAGCTAACCGCAGCTTCTATAAGTCATTCAAGGTAATACCTGGGGAAACTATAGGTAACCTGATCTATGACCTCGGAAACGGGCAATGGGATATTCCAAGCCTTCGGACGCTGCTTGAGGACATTCTTTCGAAAAACAATAAGTTCGATGACTATGAAGTTGAACATATATTTTCAGGAGTCGGGCACAAAATAATGCTTCTCAATGCCCGCCGTATCATTCACCAGGAGAAAGGTCCTCAGATGATCCTCCTCGCTATTGAAGACGTTACTGAACGCAGGCAGAGCGAAAATGAATTAAAGGATTATGAGGAACGCTTCAGGCGGATGTTCGAAACCGCAAAAGACGGCCTGCTGCTGATAGATAAACAAACCTGGAACATAGTTAATGTTAATCCGGCTATGGTGAAGATGTTGGGCCATTCGAGCGAAGACATTATTGGGAAAAAACTTAAAGATATCGGCCTGTTGAAAGACATAAAAGATTTCAAAGAGACTATGCGGGAACTGATCCAGATCGGATTTATCAATTACGAGAACCTGTTTGCAGAAACCAAACATGGGCAGCTTGTTGATGTTGATATATATATGGTTGACAGGGCGAGGTTCATTCAATGTAATGTGCGTGACATCACTGAACGCAAGAAACTCTCAGAACAGCTGCTCCAATCCCAAAAGATGGAGGCGATAGGCCATCTTGTCGGAGGAATTGCACACGATTTTAACAATATCCTGACCGGCATCATCGGATATCAAAGCCTTATCTCTGCAAAAATGAAAGACGATGATCCACTTAGACCTTTTCTGAGCGAAATAGACAAACTTTCTGAAAGGGCTGCTAACCTTACCCGCAGCCTTCTTGCCTATAGCAGGAAACAGGTGATGGAGATGAAGCCGGCAGATATCAACAAGATCGTTTTAGGGATACAGAAGATATTGGACAGGCTCATTGGTGAGGACATTGAAATCAAAGCGGCTATGGCTGCTGAGGAGTTGATTGCTAATGTTGACATAGGCCAGATAGAGCAGGTTTTGATGAATCTGGCAACGAACGCCCGGGACGCAATGCCTCATGGAGGGGTGTTGACCATAAGTACGGAACAAGTGCAAATAGACAGCAGCTTTATACAGGCTAATAATTATGGGGAAGTCGGTGATTATGCTGTTCTTTCAGTTGGCGACACCGGGGTAGGTATGGATGAAAAGACAGCAGAGCATATTTTTGAGCCGTTTTTTACGACAAAGGAGGTCGGGCAAGGTACAGGGCTTGGCCTTTCTATGGCCTATGGCATCATCAGGCAACACAAGGGGTTCATCAATGTTTACAGCACACCTGGAGAGGGTGCAACCTTTAAGTTATACCTGCCCTTAATATTGACAAAAGAGGGACCCTACGAAAAGCCGGAATTGACTCCTGTCCCCTCAGGGACGGAGACAATTCTTTTAGCAGAGGACGACCAGTCCCTTAGGGAAGTTTCAAAAATATTCCTTGAGGAGTATGGGTACAAGGTACTGGAAGCGATCAATGGAGAAGATGCCTTAAGTGTCTTCTCCGCGAATAGTGGCGGCATAAAGCTTATTGTCACTGATATGATCATGCCAAAGATGCAAGGCAATGAAGTATACGAAAAAGCAAGGATCCTAAGGCCGGACATAAAATGCCTTTTTATGTCCGGGTATAGTAGCGACATTATAAAGAATAGAGGTGTTTTCAAAGAGGGGGTCAATTTTATTTCCAAGCCTTTCAGTCCGTATGATCTTTTACGAAAAGTCAGAGAGGCTTTGGACAGTTGAAGAGGAGGATGATATGAAGATCTTAAAGACAGTGATGCTTGTGGTTGTGCTGCTTTTAGTGCCGGCTTATGCCCTCTCTGCGAATCCCGGCTATATGCGCATAAGCCTTATCGAAGGCGATGTCCAGATAAAGACGCCCGGGGCAGGAGACTGGGGTATCGCCTCTGTAAACGGCCCGGTCGGTGAGGGTGATCAGGTTTGGGCCCCTCAAGGCGGGAGGGTCGAACTCCAACTGAACAGCGGGACATATATCAGGCTTGACCAGGGCTCAGCGCTCCAGATACTCTCGATGGATAAGGACTCTTCACAGTTTTATCTATCACAGGGCAATGCGTATATAAATAATGGCGCGCCGGGTGGGAGTGTCATACAGGTCGATACGCCTGATGCATCAACCCGTGCTTTTGACAAGGCGATCTTCAGAATCGACATGTCTGAGAAGTACACCGACGTGGCTGTCTACAAGGGACATGTTGAAACAGAGAACAAGGTCGGAAAAACAAGAATAAACGCAGGACAAATGGTCTCTCTCGGACAGGACACCAATGGACAACTTGCCCCGATGGGCCCATCCGATGATTGGGAAACGTGGAACAAGATGAGAAACAACAGGGTTGTTGCAAGAAAAGGTGCAAGTTCCAGGTATCTTCCAGCTGAACTCAATGCATATTCTTCTGATTTTGATAACAGCGGCAGATGGGTGCACGTCCCGGATTACGGTAATGTCTGGACACCGACAGTCGTTGTTGGCGCGAACTGGTCCCCTTACAGAGATGGCAGATGGATCTGGAGGGGCGATGATTACGTCTGGGTAGCTTCCGAGCCTTGGGGATGGGCGCCATACCATTATGGCAGATGGAGCTTTGGTGTAAACATAGGCTGGTTCTGGGTGCCGCCTGCTGCCAGAGAGGTTTACTGGAGTCCGGGATATGTCGGCTGGGTCAGAACAGCAGATTATGTCGCATGGGTCCCCCTGGCTCCGGGAGAGACCTATTACGGCCGCGGCAATTACGGCCGGCACAGCGTAAACATTACTAATGTAAATATAAAACGGGTCAATGTCACTAATGTATATAAAAACGTGACCATTAACAACGGGGTGACGGTTGTAAACCGTAATACCTTTGCAACAGCTTCGCCCAGGATTGTTAATGTACCCCACAACGTCATCCAGCAAAGGATATTTACAAGGAATAATATTAGTATAGGCACACCGGCAATTAAACCTAAGAGAGAAAGTTATTTTTCGTCGGGCAGGTCTGTTCCAACATCCAAACGTCCGCCGGCAGCTGTCAGAAACGTTCAGATGACACACTTGAAACAGTCAAGGCCGTTTATCAAAGAAGCTGATAAATCTGTCTTGAACCCTGGCGTAAAACCACAGACCTTACCTATCCATACCGTTGCAGCGCCACGGACCCCTGGTAAAGGGAAACCAAAAATACAGCAAGTTAAGCCCGCAGAGAGTGTGAAGCCCTCAGCACCTAAAGACGGCCCCACCGGCAGAGGTGAAAAACAACGGGTCAAGCCTGCAGAGAAGAAGCCCGTTGCACCAGAAGGCAGACGCGAAAAAAAAGACAAGAAGAAGCCTGCCGGGCTTGATGGAAGTCCTCAAAAAAACAAGAACAACCCCGGCAAGAAAGAACCTGAGAGATAAACAGATTATGCTTATTATATCGAGGGTAAATAATGACAGACAATGAACCGGAAATTCCGTCACCTGAGGTATGTGCAAGTAAAATATTTGAGATCAGCGGCACGAAATTCGAGCCTGAAATAGCCGCTGACCTGTTGCCCAAAATATTACAGCACAAATGGCTCATGTCTGAAAAACTGCACCGGGATGTAGGCTTGAGAACTGCATGCACCGACTTCCTCGAAAACATGGAGCAGGCCCTCAAGGAATTCATGGACTACAAGAGAAGGGACATACTGGCTGAGATGGGGGCTCAAATAATCGGCAGAAAAGTATGGGACACTATTTCTGACTCGCAGCCTCCAAAGCAGCTGGTACAGCGGAGAATTATCCTTCCCCTTATGGAAGAGGACCTCGCCAGAAAGCACGGCGTTACTCCCCCGAAGACGATCATTTTCTTTGGCCCGCCAGGCACGGGGAAGACCCATTTTGTGAAGGCGATAGCAGGCGTCTTGTCCTGGTGGTATATTGAGATCCTGCCCAGCATGCTGATGGTGGATGGCGTGGAGAAGATCGGCGCCAATTTGCATAATGTAATGGAAAAGGCACGGAACCTGGAAGAAGCGGTCATCTTTATTGACGAGTTTGAAGAGATTGCCGGCAGCCGTGATGAGGCAAGCAGGATCGACAAATCCATTACCAACGAATTTCTCAAACAGGTCCCTTTGCTCAAAAACCAGGGAAACAAGGTGCTGCTCGTTTGTGCGACCAACTATATCAGGCAGTTGGATGCCGCGCTGCTCCGTCCCGGCAGGTTTGATTGTATCATCCCGGTTGGTGGTTTGGACGAAGAAGGAAGGAAGACCATCCTTCAGCATTATCTGCTCAGGCTTACTACCGGGGACATCGACATGGACCTCATTGTGAAGATGACATTCGGGTTTACACCCGCAGATGTGGAATATCTGTTTCAGCAGGTAGCGCAATTTGCTTTTGAACAGGAATATGTCCTCAAGCAGGATTACCATGTGACGACAGATACCTTCCTGCAGATTGTGCCGAAGATCCGTCCGTCTCTGGCCGATGAAGTCATTGAAGAATTTCAAAAGGACAGCGTCACCTATTCCCGAACATGAGGATTTTAGGGCATCGGTCCAGCCTCCTTTACATTACCTGAAAATCAGGTAGACTTTAATTAATAATCGCATAGTGTAAGGCAGGAGCTTTGCTGCCGTTAAGAGGCCATGAATACTTTATTCTATTGTTTACCGCAACCGTTGCTGTGCTGATCGGGGGCGTTACATGAAAGCACTCCTCATTTATCCTGAATTCCCGGATACTTTCTGGAGTTTCAGGTATGCCCTGAAATTCATTCACAGAAAGGCGAGCAGTCCACCTCTCGGATTGTTGACTATTGCAGCGATGCTTCCTGAGACATGGAAGAAAAGACTGGTCGACATGAATGTTGAAAGCCTGCATGACGACGACCTTAGGTGGGCTGATCTCGCCTTTGTGAGCGCGATGTCTGTCCAGAAGAAATCAGTAAAAGAAGTGATCGCCAGATGCAAGGCAGCCAGCCTCAGGATTGTAGCCGGGGGGCCTCTTTTCACGACCGAATATGAGGCGTTCGGGAATGTGGACCACCTGGTCCTGAACGAGGCTGAAATAACCCTACCCCGCTTTTTGGAAGATTTCCAGAATGGCAATGCAGGCCATTTCTATACTACCGACCAGTGGGCGGACTTACGCAGGACACCCATCCCGCTCTGGGGGCTCATCAATATGAAGCACTATGCCTCGATCAATATCCAGTATTCCCGGGGATGCCCCTTCAACTGTGAGTTTTGTGACATTACACTGCTCTGCGGCCGCACGCCGCGCACAAAAGACAAGGACCAGATCATCAGGGAGATCGAGAGTGTTTACGCCTCAGATTTCAGGGGCCAGGTCTTCTTTGTTGACGACAATTTTATCGGGAACAAGAAAAAACTGAAAGAGGAGATACTCCCTGCCGTCATCGAATGGATGGAAAGGAGAAGGCATCCCTTCACCTTTAATACTCAGGCTTCCATAGAGCTGTCCGATCATAAAGACCTCATGGAGATGATGGTCAGGGCGGGATTCGATGTCGTCTTTATCGGCATCGAGACCCCTAATGAGCAGAGCCTTGCGGAATGCAGCAAATTCCAGAACAAAAACCGCGATCTCCTCGCAAGCATCAGGAACATACAGAAGTCCGGTCTCGAGGTGCAGGGGGGATTCATAGTCGGTTTCGACAACGACCCCCCCACGATTTTCGACACCCAGATCAGGTTCATCCAGAAAAGCGGGGTCGTCACGGCCATGGTCGGCATCCTCATTGCCCTTCCGCGCACTCAGCTCTACGAGAGGCTCAAAAAGGAGCAGCGCCTGCTGAAAGAGACTTCGGGGAACAATACGGATTTCTCGACTAATTTTATCCCCAGGATGGACTATGGCCTGCTGATCAACGGGTATAAAAAAGTCCTCAAAACCCTCTATTCGCCAAAAAACTACTATGAAAGGGTGAGGACATTCCTGAGGGAATACATCCCCCCGCAGAAAAAATTATTTCATTTTCGTTTCAACTACCTTGCCGCATTCATCAGGTCTATCATTGTTCTGGGGATCATCGGGAAAGAGAGGTCCCATTATTGGAGGCTTCTGCTCTGGACCATATTTACTCGTCCCCGCCTCATTCCACAGGCCGTTACCCTCTCTATCTACGGGTTCCATTTCCGGAAGGTCTTTGAGAAACGCCTTGGTTAAAGGTGGAAGAGAAAAACTAAAAGGGAATCAGCATGGGAGTAATTGTGGCGGTCTGTATCGCTCCAGTTGAAATGGCAAAAAGACATTTAGATTTTGAAAAATGCAGCACTTGTGATCGGGAATAAGTTGAGCATATCAAAATTCAAACACCTTGTCCCGCCTGTTTGTGCTTTCACAAATATGATGATAGTATGGAGATAAGGAGAGCAAATGCTGCCAGGCACTAAAGAACATATAAAGGTTTTACTGGTTGAAGACAACCCGGGCGATGCGGTTTTAATACGCAGCATGTTATTGGAAACAGAAGATATTCACCCGGATGTCCGGCACTCGAACAGTCTTTCATCCGCGTTTGAAAGCCTTGCTGAGAGAACATTCGATATAATTGTGCTTGACCTGGGTCTCCCTGACAGTCTTGGCCTGGAGACTTTTTTGAGCGTCCATACTAAATACCCTGAGGTCCCCGTAATAGTGCTGACAGGGATGAGCGATGAAGAGCTTGCTGTAAAGACAGTCCAGGCCGGGGCGCAGGACTATCTCGTCAAAGGAGAAGTCGAACGCGAACTGCTGGTACGTTCAGTGAGGTATTCTATAGGACGTCAAAGATTGATAGCTCAACTGGAAAAGAGCCTGAATGAAATCAGGACACTGAAAGGGTTGGTCCCGATATGCGCCTGGTGCAGGAATATACGTGATGACAAAGGTTACTGGAAAAAGGTAGAAACCTATATCGAGGAACATACCGAGGCTTCCTTTACCCATGGGATCTGCCCGGAATGCTTGAAAAAGCTCGATCCAGGCCTTCATGAAAAGGCATTACAGGACAATTCGCTGCTGTTAAGAGAAAAGATGGATGCAAGTCTTGCTGCCCCGTCTGCTGAAGGCTATGGTCATATAAAAGTATTGTTAATCGAAGACAACACCAGTGATGCTGATTATATCCGCAGGATCTTATCAAAGGAAAGTCATATGGAAGTCGAATATTCCGACCGGTTATCTTCAGGGATCGAATATCTCTCCGGGAAAAAATTTGATGTTGTCCTCTGCGACCTCGGGCTGCCTGACAGCCAGGGCATTGAGGCATTGATCAGGATCCATGCCCTTTATCCGGACCTGCCTGTAATCGTGTTGACCGGGCTTCATGATGAAGAACTCGCGGCAAAGGCGGTGCGGAGCGGGGCACAGGATTATCTTGTAAAAGGACAGTTAGACCTAAACTCATTATTGAAATCAATCCATTATTCAATAGAGCGCCAAAAGCTGATAACGGCGCTGGACAATAATTTGAGAGAGATCAGGAAACTGGAAAGGGAGCGCAAGAACATTCTCTCCATGTTTGCCCATGACATAAAAAACGCTATAGTACCGTCAGTCGGTTTTTTAATGAGGATACTGTCAGGCAAGACAAAAGATCTCAGGCGCGACCTTGAATTAATAAGGGACGAATTGTCAACTGCTGAAGATTTGCTGGCTAATTTCATCGAGTTTTCAAGATTTGATACAAAAGAATGCAAGCCTGTTATCGGGCAGTTCGATCTTGAAGCCGCTGTTCTCAAACAGATCGAAAACACAAAAATCAAGGCAGGTCAGAAGAACATAAAAATAGCATATGAGTTTTCAGAGAGGCCCTTTCCGCCCATAAAGGCAGACGGGACAATGATAAACAGGGTCATCACAAACCTGCTTGATAATGCGATCAAGTATACCAATCCCGAAGGGACAATAAGCGTAAAGGTCCTGAATACGGACAAGCACATCCTGGTGCAGGTCAGTGATACAGGCATCGGCATACCGAATGATCAGGTCCAGTACGTTTTCGATATCTTCTATCGCGCTTCCAGTGAAGGGAAGGGGTCCGGCCTCGGCCTGTCCATTGCAAGGACAATCATAGAGGCCCACAAAGGCGAAATCTGGGCAGAAAGCATACAGGGGAAAGGCAGCACCTTCAGCTTTACTCTGCCCAAATAGTCCGAGTATGTTATCCTATACGTCACTATGAGACTGCTTGCGATTGATACATCTACAATGCTTGGCGGCGTGGCGATCATGGACAATGATACGCTGGTTGCAGAAGCGCGTATCAATGTAAAGGTCACACATTCAGAACGCCTTATGCCTGAAATTGACCATGTGCTGGCGCAATCCGGATTGGAGATAAGTGATATTGATGTCTTTGCCTTTGCCGTCGGCCCCGGTTCATTTACAGGCCTGAGGGTCGGGCTCAGCACTGTGAAGGGGCTCGTATATGCAACAGGCAAAAAGCTTGTCGCAGTCCCAACGCTTGAGGCCTTTGCCTGGAACATACCCTTCAGTAAATACCCTGTCTGCCCTCTCCTGGATGCCCGGAAAAAAGAGGTCTATGCAGGGTTATTCAAGTGGACAGACAACGGTTTTGTGAGGGTGATAAATGAGCAGGTAGTCGAGATCGGACGTCTGCTTTCAGAAATCAACGGTCCCGCTTTTTTCCTCGGCGAAGGCTCTCTTATTTACAGGGAGCGCATTGAGGATGCGCTGAATGACAGGGCACTGTTTGCGCCGCCCCAGGCAATGGTCCCTTCACCGTCAAATGTCGCATACCTCGGGATGAGGATAGCTGAAAGAGGCGAATTTAGCGATCCGGCGGGTCTTGTGCCGCTTTATCTGAGAAGGTCTGAGGCGGAAGTAAAATTAGAGGGGACTGTCCCAATTTACGGACGAAGCAAAGCGGAGTCCCATTATACAGGGTAAACGTAGAATGGGACTGTCCCCGTGGCTTGGCAACCTATGAACAATGAACAGGTCTTTATCCGCGAAATGTCTACTGAAGACATCCATGAAGTGGCAAAGATCGAAAAAATATCTTTCAGCACGCCCTGGTCTGAAACATCTTTTTATGCTGAGGTCCACAACATTCACTCTATTGCAAGGGTCGCTGAACTCGAAAATATAATTGTAGGTTATATTTGCATCAGACAGGTAAACGATGAATGCCACCTGCTGGATTTGGCCGTCCATCCCGACCATAGAGGCAAGGGCATCGCAACAACGCTTTTCAATAATATTATGGAGGAGCTTAAGGCCGGCATATGCAGGTCTTTTTTCCTTGAGGTCAGGACCTCCAATGAGGCTGCAAGAAAGATGTACGAGAAATTCGGATTTAACACTGTAGGCATCAGGAAAAAATATTATATCAACCCAACAGATGACGCGGTCATCATGATGATGGAGCTTTGACCCATTTATGCTGCGGGCTTGACAATAGTTGCAAAAACGTGCAACTATTAAGTAATAATCTTTTCTATGGAGGTGGTGTTACGATGCCTATTTACGAATATACCTGCAGGAAATGCGCAGAGGTCTTTGCAGTGTTCCAGGGTATTAATGCCGGGGAAGGCGATACGGAATGCCCAAGCTGCGGTGCAAACGATATCAAGAAAAACATCTCTTCATTCAGCGCCTGTTCTATCGGAGGGAGCAGCGACGGCTCATCATCGTTTGGCTCCTTTGGCGGCTTTGGCGGAGGCTGAGGCCCTGCCTGCTAAACCGTAGGTTTGGCAAACACTTTAACAAAACAGGGGATGGACTAAACCAGGTCCATCCCTTTTTATTTGCCTCAAATTTTCACCACAGCCCAAAATAGGCGCTCGAAGCGAGATAATGGGGTCAGACTTGACATCTGACTTTTAGTCAAAAAACATCGAGCAGAAACAGAAAAGTCAGATGTCAAGTCTGACCCCATTATTTTTCTCCCATCATATTGATTCTATGTGCGAGACAGCCGGCCCCAAAGCCGTTGTCTATGTTGACCACTGCGATGCCGGGCACACAGGAATTAAGCATTGAAAAAAGGGCCGTTAGCCCTCCGAGGCTTGTCCCGTAACCGACAGACGTAGGCACTGCAATTACCGGCCTGTCAGTCAGCCCGCCGACAACAGAAGGCAGCGCGCCTTCCATCCCTGCTACCACTATTATGACCCTTGCCTTTGAGAGGATGTTGTGGTGACTGAGAACACGATGAATTCCGGCGACCCCAACGTCATAAAGCCTCTCGGTCTTGCTGCCGAGAAAAGACGCTGTCAACCTTGCTTCTTCAGCCACAGGAATATCTGATGTGCCGGCAGATATCACAAGGACCCTGCCTTTCTCATCCCGGCTTGCGCCATAAGAAATTACTCCTGCCTCTTTATGAAATACTGCCTTTCCCATATTCAAGGCAATGAATACCTCCTCTGACGCCCGTGTAACGAGAAAACGACCGCTTGTCTTGGCCATTGATTTTGCTATCGTCACGACATCTTCGGTCTTCTTGTTCTGGGCGAATATCACTTCAGGTACGTTGTTCCTGAGGCCCCTGTGATGGTCTATTTTTGCAAAATCAAGGTCTTCAAAAGGGAGGGTCTTGAGGGCTTCCAACGCCTTGTCCACAGTGACCTTGCCTGTTTTGACATTTGCAAGGAGGGACTTTAACTTATGCTTATCCATTAAATTCAGGCTTGAGCGAACGGTTCATCAGCGCCCTTACAGCATCTGCAGGGGCCTTATCTTTATAGAGGGTAAGATAGACCTGTTCAGTGATCGGCATCTCCATTTCAAGTTTTTGTGACAGCAGATATGCGGACAGGGTGGTAGTCACTCCTTCTGCAACGGTCTTTGTCTGGCCTATGATGTCCGATAGTTTCATGCCCCGGCCTAATTTCTGACCAACCGTAAAATTCCTCGACAGGGGGCCTGTACATGTAAGCACAAGATCACCGATACCGCTCAGGCCCGAGAAGGTTATTTCCCTTGCATCCATTTGAACGCCGAACCTTGTTATTTCAGACAGCCCCCTTGTAATAAGCGAAGCCCTGGCATTATAGCCAAGCCCAAGTCCGTCGCAGATGCCCGAGGCAATAGCTATGATGTTTTTCAGCGCGCCGCCGATCTCCACACCTATAATGTCATCATGTGTATAGACCCTGAAATAGTCTGTATTGAAAATCTCCTGCAAAAGCAGTGCTGTTTTTTTATCTTCAGTTGCCAGGGTCACCGCGGTAGGCAGCTTTTTGAGCACTTCTTCGGCAAAACTCGGGCCTGAAAGCGCTGATACCGGCCGATTGAGGACTTCCTTCAGTATCTGCGAGGGGGTCAATAATGTATCTATCTCGATGCCCTTTGATGCGCTTATGATTACAGCTTCGTCACTGATATGGGACCTGACCTGGTTGAATACAGACCTGATGAACTGTGTAGGCACAACATTAAGCACATAACGGGCCTTTGCCACCGCCTCAACAAGACTGCTTGTGGCCTTTAAAGATCCGGGAAGGGTCACGTCAGGCAGATATATATTATTGACGCCTTTTTCGTTAATATTTTCTGCCAGCTCCTTCTCATGCGCCCACAGCGTGACATCATAGCCTTTTTCGGCAAGGAGTGACGCAAGAGTGGTGCCCCAGCTCCCCGCGCCTATAACTGAAATATAACTGTTCGGATAATTCATATCTGAAAAATATAACAGAAAGATGTTTATTTAGCAAATAAGCCTGATTTCCAACTCCTTGACAAAAAACACGGTTCCTGTTAGAACAATAGCAGTATGGACGCAATTAAAAGCCTTTTGGAATTCATCTCCGACAAGGAAATGTCAGTCCCTCTGGGACAGGTCATACTTTTTGTGGTCCTTAACTCAGTAAGCATCCTGATGGGCAGATACAGGATGGGCCTGCTGATTTCATACTGCTTTGTTATATATTGGGGCTTTGTGGCAAACAACGAATATTTTGTTGACATGCTCGGCAATACCCATTGGGGACTGACAGTTTATATCTTCTCAGGCGTGATAATGCTCATCCTCTTCATCCTCGGGTTCTTTCGCGAAAACAAAGGCTGAACAGGCCCTGATCAGCCCAAAATCAAGTAGAACCGCTTTACCTTTTGCAGGGCAATCTGGCATAATAGTTTTTACCTTAAGCGTACTCAAATCCCTTTTGGCCAATTACGCAAAACTCACTGAAAATGTCCCGTGCGCTATTTTTGAAGGTCTGGAAAACTCATTTATTAAAATGAGAGAATAAATACAACATTCTGATTGCACAGCTTGCAAAAGCAGATTTCCCTGATGAAGCCGGAATAAGGTTGATCCTGTGAAATCGTTTTTTGAAATCCGTGTAATCGGGACACAAGGAGAACCGTATGCCCATCACTGTCAAAAATGTAAAGCTCAACAACTGGATCAAAGAAGTGGCTGATATGTGCCTGCCTGAGGACATTTATCTGTGTAACGGCTCAAAGGAAGAATATGACTCCATGATGGCAAAGTTGATAGCAAACGGCAGCGGCATTCCCCTGAAGAAAAAGCCTAACAGTTTTCATTTCAGGACCGACCCGAGCGATGTGGCACGTGTTGAAGACCGCACGTTTATCAGCACGTCTTCAAAAGACGATGCAGGCCCCACAAACAACTGGATCGCACCGGGCGAGTTGAAAGAGACCATGAAGAAACTTTATGCAGGCTCCATGAAGGGCAGGACCATGTATGTGATACCTTTTTCAATGGGTCCCATAGGCTCTCCAATCTCAAAGATAGGTGTCGAGATAACCGACAGCCCTTACGTTGTCTGCAACATGCATATAATGACCAGGGTCAGTTCAAAGGTCCTGGACCTGATTGCGACTGACGGAGATTTTGTCCCTTGCCTGCATTCGATAGGCGCACCTTTGGCCAAAGGACAAAAGGACGTTCCATGGCCGTGCGCACCGATTGACAGCAAATACATCAGCCATTTTCCCGAGGAGAACCTGATCTGGTCTTACGGCTCAGGATACGGCGGCAACGCACTGCTCGG
>Ga0209211_10004980_pt1 | contig 20176 bp, 20 predicted proteins | sample RifGroA2_FD_183992 | JGI IMG/M metagenome (GOLD analysis project Ga0209211, IMG submission 183992) | Groundwater microbial communities from Rifle, Colorado, USA - Groundwater A2 (SPAdes) (version 2) | ecosystem: Environmental > Aquatic > Deep subsurface > Groundwater | place: Rifle, Colorado...
GTTGGTGTATATCCACGCCTTACCATATCTGCCGCTTGTTGACGCACTTTCGGCATGTGCGGATTTTGTGTGTATGCCATAGCTTTCGATTCTACCTTAATTGCGTCCAAGCTATTGAACCATTACGTTTTATTTGACAAAATTATCCTTTTAATATACTATTATGTTTATAAAGCTTATGTTTAATAGAAGTAGAAATGTTTATAGCAGCAGAAGGCAAGCGCAAAAAGCCTCTCTTAAACCTGCCCATTCCAGAAGTGGCGGTTCTTCGCGTTACGGCGGGCAGGGGCGCAGGGGCGGAAGAGGCGAGAATATCAACGCTTCCAGATTTATCAACAAAACGGCGGTTAATTGCTCGGTGGAGCAGTTTGTCCCCGCGCATAAATTTGCCGATTTTCAGATTGACGAAACTCTCAAGAAAGCGATTATTGCCAAAGGATATGTTACACCCACGCCGATTCAAGATGTCGCCATTCCCCACATTCTCAAGGGCGAAGATCTTATGGGCATCGCCAACACCGGCACCGGCAAAACCGGAGCTTTCCTTATTCCTCTTATAAATAAAGTCAGGCTTGATCGCAAACAGCAAGTGCTTATTATCGCGCCGACTCGCGAGCTGGCCATTCAGATAGATGAAGAACTGAAAGGTTTTACCGCCGGAATGAAAATATATTCGGTGTGCGTTGTAGGCGGTATGAGCATCGGCCGGCAGATTTCGGAATTGAGATATGAGTATAATTTCATCATCGGCACGCCTGGACGGTTAAAAGACCTTATCAATAGAAAGATGATTCATCTTCCCGAATTCAACACGGTTGTTCTAGACGAAGCGGACAGAATGTTGGATATGGGATTTATTGATGAAATGCGATTTGTTATGGCTGGTATGCCGAAAGAAAGACAGACCTTGTTTTTCTCGGCGACGCTTTCTTCGACGATTGAAAAATTGATCGGCGAGTTTCTTCGGGTGCCGATTCGCGTGTCAGTCAAAAAAGGCGACACTTCCAAAAACGTGGACCAAGACGTGGTAAGAATTCAAAAAGGAGAAAGCAAATTCAGCGTTTTACATAATCTTTTGACCAAAAAAGAATTTTGTAAAGTGCTCGTGTTCGGCCGCACCAAAAGCGGAGTGGAGAAACTCTCCGGAATGCTTGTGGGAAAAGGCATCAAGGCCGAATCCATTCACGGCAACAAAAATCACGTCCAGCGCCAGCGAGCTCTCGGCAAATTCAAGGAAAATCGCGCCCAAGTTTTGGTGGCGACCGACGTGGCGGCGCGGGGCTTGGATATAGCCGACATCAGCCATGTCATCAATTACGATATTCCCCAGACATACGACGATTACGTGCACCGCATCGGCCGGACGGGGCGGGGCGACAAGCAAGGCAAAGCGCTTACTTTTATAGAATAATCGGGAGAAATAATTGTGAATTGCGAAATACCTATTTTTTTCACCCTCGGCGGTATTTTCTGCTGAAAATCCGCCTCTCTCGCGCCGCCGCGCTCCGAGAGGGTTCCAAAAATAGTATTTCGCAATTCATGCGAATAAATAATATGAAAAACAACACAACTCAAAATACAATCAAAATAAACAAAAAGCCGAACCAGCCGGGCAAATGGGTCTACAAACCCACGCAAAGCACGGTGTTGGTTTGCTCTTGCGGCAACAAATACATCGCCACTCGCAAAGACCAAACCGTTTGCGTCTCTTGCATCAGGGCATTGGCACAGAAATAGGCTATATTGCTTGACCGTTGATGAATTTATTGAGTTGCTTTAAAAAAATGAAAAAACAAATAGTTGTAATACATGGAGGAGATACATTTGAGAAATATGAAGAATTTATTTCTTTTTTAAAAAATTTTCAAATTGACCCAGATTATTTTAAAAAGAAGGGGTGGAAGGACACTTTCCAAGATAAGCTGGGAGAAGATTTTGAGGTAATTGCTCCGAACATGCCAAACAAGATAAACGCCAAGTATTTGGAATGGAAAATTTGGTTTGAAAAATATTTTCAATTTTTAAGCGAAGAAGTTGTTTTTATCGGGCATTCTCTGGGAGGAACTTTTTTGGCGAAATATATTTCCGAAAACTCGTTTCCCAAAAAGATAAAAGCGCTTCTGTTGGTTGCGGCTCCATTTGACGATGAAGACAGCGACGAATTTCTGAATGATTTTGCGTTACCTGTTTCACTCGCAAAAATTACAGAACAAGTGGATAAGATTTACTTATTTCACAGTAAAGATGACCCGGTTGTGCCGTTTGAACAAGTTAATAAATACAAAAAAGCTCTACCTAATTCAGAAATTATCGCTTTTACCGATAGGCAGCATTTTAATCAAGAACTTTTCCCGGAGCTGGTTGAACTGCTAAAAAAAGAATAATTATTTATTCAACAAATCGGATATCGAGAAGCAGGCGCATTTTTTGTTTTTTGCGATTCAAAGTATAATCTTCCTTATGAAGCAGAAAGACGCGCTCAAAATATTGAAAGCGGGGAAAAATGTTTACCTTACCGGCGCGGCCGGAAGCGGGAAAACTTACGCTCTTAACGAATACACATCGTATCTCAAAAATCGAGGAGTGTCGGTTGCCGTTACCGCGTCCACCGGCATTGCGGCCACGCATATAGGCGGAGTGACGATTCATTCGTGGTCCGGCATAGGCATCAAAGACACTTTGGACGACAGAGACATTGAACACCTGATTTCCAAAGAGCATTTATACAAAAGATTTGAGAAAACCAAAGTTCTCGTGATTGACGAGGTGTCTATGCTTTCTTCCCGATTATTTGATTCAGTAGAGCGAGTATGCAAAGCGATGAAGCGAAGCGAAGAGCCGTTTGGCGGGATGCAAGTGGTGCTGTCGGGCGACTTTTTCCAACTGCCTCCGATAGCGAAAGAAGGCGGAAGCGCCGATTTTATCCATTCATCTGAAGCATGGGGAAAGATGGATATCCGCGTTTGCTATCTGGACGAACAATTCCGGCACAGCGATTCTTCTCTGGAGAAAATTTTAAATGAAATGCGGAGCGGAAACGTATCGCCCGCGTCAAAAAACAAGCTGATGGAAATACGCGAGAATAATTCGGCGTCTTTAAAATCCGTTTCGCCCACCCGTCTTTACACTCACAATGTTGACGTGGATGCGGAAAATGAAAGAGAGCTGGAAAAACTTGAAGGCAAAGCGCATGTATATGAAATGTCGTCAAAAGGGAAATCGCATATCGTGGAAGCGCTCAAGAAAGGCATACTGGCGCCGGAGACTCTTCGTTTGAAGAAAAAAGCGGCGGTGATGTTTATAAAAAACTCTTTTGACGAAGGGTATGTCAACGGCACTCTCGGCGTGGTGGAAGATTTTGACAATAATGGCCTGCCGATTGTCCGGACATTTTCCGGCGATAGAATATACGTAACTTCGGCGGAATGGACGGTGGAAGAAGAAGGGAAAGTTTTGGCCAAGGTGGAACAATTGCCTCTGCGTTTGGCGTGGGCGATAACGGTGCACAAAAGCCAAGGGATGAGTTTGGATGCGGCGGAAATTGATCTTTCCAAAGCGTTCGTGCCAGGGCAAGGGTATGTGGCGCTGTCGCGGTTGCGCAATTTTGCCGGCTTGTCGCTTCGCGGGCTTAACGATATGGCGCTGGCGATGCATCCGCGGTCGATGGAGATTGACGCGCGCTTGCTGGCCGAATCGGCGAAATGGGAAAAAGTTTTGGAGCGATTCGGCGACAAAGAGATGAGCGAAATGCATATAAATTTTTTGAAAAAAGTCGGCGGGATAATTGATGAAAAAGAAGTGGCAAAAAATACCGCCAAAAACAAAGACAAAAAAGAGGCGTTCAAGGAAAAAATTTCCACTTACGAAAAAACTTTGGCGCTTATCGCCGAAAAAATGTCGCTAGCCGAAATTGCCGGAAAGAGGGGAATGACCTTGGGCACGATAATTTCCCATTTGGAAAAATTAAAGGCCAAAAATTCGTCGCTTGACCTTAGCGCTTACAAGCCCAAAGAAAAAGATTTGAAAATAATAGGTGAGGCGTTCAAAAAATCGGGAGAATCAAAAATTTCTCCCGTTTACGAAATTCTCGGCGGAAAATATTCCTACGAAGAATTGCGATTAGCGAGACTGTTTTTATAAAAATATATTTAACTGTCTTAGCGTGTTATAATTTTAAATGTATATGAATCGCTTTTGTTTTATAGATTCAAGCGGTATTATAAAGAACGACAAATTTTTTGGCACTGGTCTTTTGATTGTGAAAAATGTTGGAGACATGATTGACAAGCTTGCGAAAAACGCTCAACCAGCTTATTCCGACGCAAAGCAAGCTAAGGATAAAGTTATTGAGAAATTAATATCGAGAGGCGAATATGACCAAGTCATAAAGATTCTCAGAAATAAAACTCGTTTCGAGATGAAGTTTGATAATGTTCGCAAAACGACCGAACTTTACTATCAACGAATGATCGATATTTTTCTTTCTGACAAAGATAACCGATTCTCTGCCGCTGTCGTAAACAAAGAAAACCCAACTTTCAATGGAGCGCTTATTGAAGATACTTGGGAAACATATACAAAATATTCAGCCCAACTTGTCATTCAGGAAATGAGAAATATGCCACCTGATAAGTTTTGTATTGTTGTTGATGAGATTAGTAAGCCCCGCAACAAACCCTTATCTCTTGAGGATACTCTTTTAAGTAAAATAAGAACAGGAATAAATAATGACCAAAGTGTTCAGTTTGAGAATGTTTTTGGAGCTATTAGCATCGAATCCCATTCAAACATGCTTATGCAACTTTGCGATGTTTTGCTCGGGGCGGTAATGTACGACTATAAGAAAAAATCCGGAATGACTTCTAGTAAAATCGAAGCAAGGAAAGAAAATCTTGTAAAGAAAATTAGGAATGTGCTCAAAATTGAAACGCTAGCAAAGGAGATCGTTGATAAATCGCTCGTGCATTTTAGCGTTAATGAGTTTGTGTAAAGGAAAATGGCACACCTTGCGATGCGCCATTCCCTATAGGGGTCATAGACAAGAAACCTACACCCCTAAGCTTCTATTTAACCAGTATATATAAAATTATACTTTTAGCAAGTGTACCCTGTGGATAGCCTCGATGACCTATTTTAAGGAACTGAAAGGCAAAGAAACTTGTTTCGGCTGGGAAGAACCGCTTTTGAAGATTATTGATAAAAAGTGAACTGTGAATTTTTATGAATCTTACTTTTGATAAAAAATTAGCCGATAATCTTAATAACCCATCTCAAAAAATTAGGGTTATTTCCGAATCGTGGACGGAAAAAAATATTTTTTGTCCAAATTGCGGACATCTTGAAATTAATAAACACGGAAACAATAAACCGGTTGCTGATTTCTTTTGTTCAAATTGCGATGAAGATTATGAGTTGAAAAGTAAAAAAGATAAAATGGGCAATAGAATTCCAGATGGCGCTTACGGCACAATGATTGAAAGATTGAATAGCGAGAACAACCCAAGTTTTTTCTTTCTTAACTACGATGTTCATAATTACGAAGTGCAAAATTTCATAGTTGTTCCAAAACATTTTTTTACGCCGGAGATGATTATCAAAAGAAACAAAGGAATACCAAACAGGCCAAATTATATAATGTGCAGTATAGATTTGTCCTTGATTCCCCATAGCGGAAAAATTTTTTATGTAAAAGATAAAAAGATAGAACCGAAAGATAGTGTCCTTGCGGAGTGGCAAAAAACTCTTTTCTTGCGGGAAGAAAAAGAAATAAGCGCCAAAGGATGGCTTTTGGATATTATGAATTGCGTTGAAAAATTGGGAAGAAAAGAATTTTTTCTTGACGAAGTTTACGCTTTTGAAAATATTTTGAGCAAAAAACACCCTGAAAATAAGCACATCAAAGACAAAATTCGTCAGCAGTTGCAGGTTTTAAGAGACAAAAATTATCTTCAATTTCTTGGTAGGGGAATGTACGCAATCAAGTAGTTGACTTTAATTCAGATCTGATCAAAGATCAGGGTATTATGGATATAAACAGGGAACTGGCGATTAAAATTTTAAAATATTTAGACCAGCATAAAGACTTCTACTTTCCGTTTTTGGTTATGAACAAAGAATACACGGAAGAGGACGATGATTTTGTTGAGATAGAACCGGACGAATGGGAAACGATAGAAAGCGATGAAAATTACAAAACTTTCCAACTTTGGGAAAATTTGCAAAATATTGACGAACGAACGACTGAGTTAATGGCAAAAGGTTTTTTGGAAGAAATAACGAACAAGTCGCTTGAAAATCACATCGCAAAATTGGCAAAAAATTACAGAAAAGAGTGGAATGAAAAATTATGGGAAAGCGCAAAAATAGAAGAGTATGGCTTAAATGAATTTATAAACGGCAAAGCGGACGCTTTTGAAGATTGTTTGCATTTGATAAAGGAATATAGGTACTAATTACCTGCTTCCTTTTTTCCCAAAAATACGCTATTGTGCAGAGATGGCCAAAGAGGAAACAGTGCTTAGATTTGAGGGGGTGTCGTTTGAATACGGCCCCATTTACCCGATTTTAAACGAGGTGGATTTTTCCCTGCGCAAAGGGATGAAAGTGGCTTTGATGGGTCAGAACGGCGCCGGCAAGAGCACAATATTTCAGCTTGTCACGGGTGGATTAAAGCCGGAATCCGGAAAAGTAAATGTCTCAAACGGCACCACTATCGCCACCGCCAGACAGGTTATTCCGCGGGATCAAATGGAACTCACTGTCCGCGAATTTTTTGAAAAATGTTTTCCGCATAAGGTTTATGACATAGACCCGAGAATTGACGAGGTTTTGGAAGTGGTGAATTTGAAAGGGCATGAAAAACTTCATAATAGGATTATAAAATCGTTTTCCGGCGGACAGCAAGCCCGGCTTCTTTTGGCTTCGGCCCTTATCCAAAAGCCTGATTTGCTGTTGCTGGACGAGCCGACCAACAACTTGGACAAAGCGGGTATAGAGCATCTGACCAAATTTTTGATTGATTACAAAAAGACTTGTATTGTCATTTCTCACGATTCCGGTTTCTTGAACGCTTTTACTTCCGGCGTTTTGTATCTGGACGTTTTCACTCGCAAGATTGAGCAATACGCGGGGAATTATCTGGATGTGGTCAAAGACATTTCGGCGAGGATAGAAAAAGAAAACAGGAAGAATGCCCAGCTGGCCAAAGAGATTCAGGAAAACAAAGAAAAAGCCAACTTTTTCGCTTTTAAAGGCGGGAAGATGAGAAATGTCGCCAAAAAAATGCGGGAGAAAACGGAAGAGCTGGAAGCGGATTTGGTGGACGTGCGCAAGGAAGACAAAACCATCCGTCCTTTTACTATTCCTTCACAATCGGAAATCGCGGGAAATATTTTGAAAATTTCTTCTTACACGACGCTTAAAAAACACAAGCCTGTAACTCACAAGGCCAGTATTGTCGTCAAGAAAAATAACCACTTGCTTATTGCCGGGCCGAACGGCATCGGCAAGACGACGCTTTTGGAAACCATCGCATCAGGCAAGGCGAAAGGCATTGAGATAATGGAAGGGACAAGAATAGGTTATTACCGGCAGGATTTTTCCACTCTTAATTTTGAAGATACCGTCCGAGACGCTCTGATGGCGGTGATGGAGAAAAAGATAGAAGAGGATATGCGGGCGATGGCGGCCGGATTTCTGATAAACTCGGAAATCATCAACACGAAAATCGGACGATTGTCGGAAGGGCAAAAAGGGCTGGTCGCTTTCGCCCGTTTGGTCTTGCTCAAACCGGGACTTTTGATTTTGGACGAGCCGACCAATCACATAAACTTCCGCCACTTGCCCGTTATCGCCGAAGCGCTAAACAAATATGACGGCGCCATGATTCTGGTCAGCCACGTGCCGGATTTCGTCCGCCAAATCCGCATTGACGAGATTTTGGATTTGGAAAAGTAGAATATTTCTAAAAACTCGCCTCTTCGGCGACTCGCCGACGAGGCGAGTTATGCACAGTTTTAATTTTTAATTCGCTTTTATTTTTTTAGATAAGGTATAATTCAGATAAAGGTCAAGCCTATTAAAAGTTATTTAAGTTCATTTGAAAAAAATGGCTGCTAAAAAGAAAAAGGTTGTAAAAAGAAAAACTGCGAAAAGGACAGTGAAGAAGGCGAAAAAGAGAACCGCCAAGAGAAGAAAATAAACGAAGCGATTATTTTCTTCAGTAAAAAAAAGAATTCCGATAATGTCGGAGTTCTTTTTTTGTGAAAAAAACAGGAGCCGATATTTCTATCGACTCCTTTAAAATTTCAAAGAACAATTGCGCCTATTTGGATGCAATCTTTTGCGCCATGAACGGCCTTATCTCTTCTGGCGGTGATAATTATATCCGCAAGCTGGCGATTCACATATTGGGTCGTTACTCGCATGAACCACCCTTCGGCTGTTTTTGGTCTAGAATCGTTTTCGTTTTCAAACCAAGAGAAAGTCTGGGCTTGATTTTCAATTTCTTCTTGGAGAATCCAATTCATATTTGATTTGCACGCGCCGGACAATACTTTTTCAAAATCCGAACTATTGGAGAAAACAGTGCCTTTCATTCCGCTTGAGATTGATTCTTTCAGGACATATTTTTTGCCGGACACTCGTTCCTTTGCCGACTCAAAGCTTTCCGCCTGTCTGCCGACAAGGAGTGTCTCAGGTATATATTGTCTTACTAAATCAAGCGACGGCTTTTTTATGAAAGACAATAAAATAGCCTCAAGCTGATCATTTCCGCCGTCATTTCGCAAAAGAGCCAGAACGCCCTTTGCTCCCAGAAATGGTTTTGGCGGAATGATAAATTCAACTTGACCGTTCTTGTAAGCGGGTATTATTGTCTCGTAAAGACTGGTCTTGTGGTAGAGAAACGGCAAATCAAGAAACAATCCTTCTCCAACAAAAGCTTCGTCGGCTTTAATTTCAGAAACTATCCGACAATCAATCCCATGCTTATAAAATTCCTGTTTTGCGATTTCAAATTCAGGCACGTAGAATTGTTCCTGTTCCGCATAGAACAGTTTTAATTCAGTGTGTCCTAGCCGTTTTATTTCTTCTACCAGAATCTTTACCGCGCCGGGAAATCCTTTTGCTTTTGGGTACAGCGCTTCGCGGAAGCGCAAACCAAGGGTGGAATAGCCTAGCCCGTGCTTGTTGTGGCCGTCAATCTCGGCGATTTTGAAATTGCCGTTTTGGTCCACCATTAAATCAACCTTGAGCAATTTGGGAACATGTTTTACATTTATCCCCTGAAGCTCTTGGTAGATTTTCGGGACGCCTGTCGAAAAAACTTTTCGCGCTAAAGTCCACGCTCCGCCATAATTCAGGCTTGAGTCATAAGCGATAACCGCGATATGGGATAATCCCAACAAGCAATCATAAAGAGCGTGGCCAAGATTTGAAAGTTCTTGGCGACTAGACTCCGTGACTTCGTACACGCTTGGCGAAAGCAGGAAAGAGTGCGTTTCCTTCCTTGCGCCGTTCCAAATTCCGGACTCATCAATAACAGCTTTAAGTTTGTTATGCATCTGTTTCTCCTTTCTTATTGTCAATGAACTATTTAAACAGCCCGCTCGTTTGGGGCTGTTGAACGAGTTCCTTGATTTACACAGAGAAGCGCATACAACAACCCCAACTGACTTTGTCGCGGTGATGAAAGCGCCAATAATTTGTTTTAATTTTATTTTTCATAATTCAAAATTATTTTTTCCAATTCAATTATTTCTGAAATATTAAACATGGGTTTTTCTTTCGGAGAAGCCGGGATTTCGCTTGCAAATCTTCCTTTTTTGAGCCTGACGGTAATAAGGCCGAGTTTATTGCCGGTTTTTATTTCATCTCTGATGCTGTCCCCGACAACCAAAACATTTTTTGAATCGCCGATCAACTCTTTGAATATTTCCGCGTTTTTTTCATCAACAAACATTGTTTTTTTAAAATAATTTTTGATACCCAGTTCTTCAAGCCTGTCTTTTCTGCTTGGTTCATTTCTGCTGATTAAGAATAATTCATGTTTGTCGGCCAATTTTTTCAGCAATTCAAACACGCCGGAATACAATTCATTCTTTTCCGGATCAAAGATTGTTCGATTGTAATCAAAGATTATTTTCATAAAAATTAAAACGGTTCCGTTTTAGCGGAACCGTTTTTCTTGAAAGATTGCCTGATGTCAAGCAACTAAACAGAAACAACCGGTTCCGAATCATTGAACCAGTGATAGGCGTACGCGAATGTTGCCGACTTATTTAACATACCAAGAGTTTAATAGTTACACATAAAAAGTCAATATGCTAATATAATAGACAATATGCCCGGAGGTTTTTCAATTTACGCCAGATTCATTTTGCCGGCGCTGGGAGCGGTTGCCGGCTGGTTTATCTTTGAAGAAATGATTATTGCGGCCTCTGTCGCTGTTCTTTTGGGAACGGCCAGCTGGCTTTCGCACAGAAAAAGAAAGAATAAAAGAGAAAACAAAACGGCGAGATTATTTTAAATAAACAATTTTTTACAAACCCAAAGCGCTTAAAAATGTTTCCAGCTCTTTGCCTTTTATTTCCCGGTATTGGTTTGGTTTCAAATCCTTGAGGCCGATATTCATTATTCGGATTCTCTGGAGGTCTTTTACGACGAAACCCAGTGCGTCGCACATTCTCCTTATCTGGTGTTTTTTGCCCTCGGTGAGAATGATACTGAATTCATCGGCTCCGGTTTGCTTCGCTTGGCAGGGTTTGGTGACAAAGTCGCCCAAGTCCAGGCCGAAGGATAATTTGTTCAGGAAAAATCCGTTTATTTTTTTGTCCACCCGGACCATATATTCTTTTTCGCGGTTCATCTCGGGGCCAAGCAATTTGCCGGTCACTCTGCCGTCGTTGGTGAGAATAATCAGCCCGCGCGAAGACTTGTCCAGCCGCCCGACGGGGAAAATGGTCTTGTCTTTTATCGGGAAAATTTCTCGTATTTCATGTTGCCCTTCTTCGGGGGTGTGAGTAACGATTTCGGCCGGTTTGTGATAAGCGTAATATTTCAGCTTGCTTGCCCTGTCTTTAGCCGATTGGGAAACTTCCACCTTGTCGGATTCTGAAACTTTGTCGCCCAAAACGGCGGTTCGGCCGTTTATTTTCACCATTCCGGCCTTGATAAGCCCGTCGGCCTCCCTCCGGCTGCAGTAATTTTGCGAGCTCAAATACTTGTTTATTCTCATTGGATAATTATCGTCCATTTGCTTGATTATATAGATTGCGGTTTACATATCAAATTGGCGGTGTATAATGAATTTAACATTAAAAGTCGGTTTAGGTTTAATTAAATATTATTAAATAATAAAAATATGGAAGAAAAAAAATCATCAAAAGGGCTTATTATCGGCATAATAGTCGTTATTGTTGTCGGCATATTTGTTTGGAGATATTTTTCCAGCAGAAACGCTACCAATGATCAAGTCGGCGGAGAACAAAGCGAGCAAGTGGCCGGCATGGACTCAATTTTTGTGGCTAATCAAAGGCCTGGACGATTCGTCAACGTGGGCAGGGCTACTCTAAGCAAAAAAGGATATGTCGCCATTCATCAGGAAGAAGCGGGCGCGCCGGGCGCGATTATCGGTTTCAGCAGTCTTTTAAACGCGGTTGAATCAAAAAACTTTTCTGTTACTTTGAACAGAAAGAGCGTGGCCGGGGAAAGTTTTTACGCTATGATCCATTGGGATAATGGCAGCGGAGCTTTCAATCCTTCTGAAGATACGGCGGCGACGGATAAAGACGGGAATATCGTTATGGTGAAGTTTATGATAAGCGAATCAGCCAGCGAGCCGATAGAATACAAGCTGTAATCTTGAATTGATTATCGGAAAAAAGTCCCGCTCCGGAGCGGGACTTTTTTATTCGGCGCCGATATGTTAAAGTTAAGTTTATGAAAAAACCAACAACAATTTTATCGGACGAGCATAAGAATATATTAAAAGTCATCGGCGCTGTTTTAAAACAGTGCGATGGAATTGAAGCGGGAAAGGAATTGGATAAAGATTTTTTCGCCAAATCTGTTGATTTCATCAGAAATTACGCCGACAAGTTTCACCACGCCAAGGAAGAGGATATTTTATTCGCGGAGTTAAACAAAGACGGCATCTTGGAACATTGCAACCCTATCGGGCAGATGCTTCACGAGCATGATTTGGGCAGGGGTTTCGTCAAGGGTTTGAGCGAAGCCGTTATAAAAGGCGAAAAAGCGGAAGCCGTTAAAAATGCTAAGGGGTATTGCGAGCTTTTGCAAGAACACATCTTCAAAGAAGACAATATTTTGTACCCGATGGCCGACGAAGCCCTGAAAGAAGAAACGCAAAAATCAATCTCCGAAAAATTCGCCCAAATTCCGGACTTGAAGTTTGAAGAAAAGGATTGGGAATAACCTAAAATTCCAAAAAGCCGATTTTTGAGCGGACTTCGGCCATTGTTTGAGAGGCGATGGCTTTGGCCTTTTCGGCGCCGTCGCGCAAAACTTTTTTGAGATAATCCGGATTGGCGGACAGTTCTTTGTATTTTTTCTGGATGGGGGACAGACCTTCAATTATTATTTCCGCCAGATCATTTTTAAAAACGGAGTAATTTTTACCTTCATATTCTTTTTCCAATTCAGCAATCGCTTTGCCGGAAAACAGGCTGTAAATAGTCAGCAGATTGGAAACGGCCGGTTTGTTTTCCATATCGTATTTTACCTCGCTGGCGGAATCGGTGACGGCGGCTTTTATTTTTTCTCTTATCGTCTCCGGCGAATCCAGCAAGGCGATATAATTTTTGGGATTTTCCGCCGATTTGGACATTTTCTTTAACGGGTCGTCCAAGCCCATTATTCTTTTTCCTTCTTTGTTTATGAAGGGTTCGGGAATGGCGAAAGTTTCGCCGAAGGTGGAATTGAATTTTCTGGCAATCGTTCTGGTCAGTTCTATGTGTTGAAGCTGGTCTTCGCCGACGGGAACAATGTTTGTGTGATAAAGCAGAATATCGGCCGCCATAAGCGTCGGATAATTAAGCAACCCCGCCAAAACGCTTTTTTGTTTTTTAGATTTGTCTTTGAATTGGGTCATTCTTTCCAGTTCGCCGATGGGAGTAATGGTATTTAAAATCCAGCCAAGCTCGGTATGTTCGGGAACGTTAGATTGAACAAAAATGATTGATTTTTCCGGATCAATGCCCAACGCCAAATAAAGGGTAAAAACTTCTAGAATTTTTGAGCGGAGTTTCGCCGGATATTGCGGAGTGGTGATGGCGTGCTCGTCCACCACGCAAAATATATTTTGGTATTCTCCGGTGTTTTGCAGCTCCGTCCATTGCTTGATGGCGCCAAGATAATTTCCTATATGCAAGTTTCCGGACGATTGAATTCCGCTAAAAATTATTTTTTTCTTGTTTGGCATGTAATTTATTTTACATTTTCTGGTGGCTGGTGACTAGTGGCTGATTTTACACTTCTATAATCACCGGCAGGACCATCGGCCTTCTATGCGTTTTTTGGAACAAAAATTTGCCGACCCTTTCCCGCAGATTTTCTTTGACGTAATCCACGTTTATCGGATGCATTTTGCCGGTGGCTTCTTCCACCACTTTTCTGATTAAGAACCGTGTCTGTTTGAGCAAATCTTGGGATTCTTTCAGGTAAATAAATCCTCTGGAAATAATGTCCGGAGAATTTTTGACCTTGCCGGTTTGCGAGTCTATCACCGTAATCATCACGAATATTCCGTCTTGGGAAAGCATTTGTCTGTCGCGCAACACCACTTCTTTGACATCGCCCACGCCAAGACCGTCCACCATCACGTAGTTGGCCGGAACGCTTTCTTTGAGCATTTTTATTTTTTCGTCGTCAGCTTCTATTATGATGCCATTGTTGAAAGGCACGACGATATTTTCTTTGGCCATGCCGACCGATTCCGCCACATTGGCATTTGTTTTAAGCATAAAGTGATAACCGTGAATCGGTATTAAATATTTCGGCTTGATCATTTGGACCATCAGTTTCAAATCTTCTTGGCAGGCGTGCCCCGAAGCGTGTACCGAGGCTACTCCGTAGTGGACAATCTTGGCCCCTTGTCGGGACAGGTTGTCTTTCAAGCTCTGGATGCTTTTTTCGTTGCCCGGGATAACGGACGAGGAAAGAATGACGGTATCATCTTTGGTTATCTTGATGTGTTTGTGCCTCTTGTTGGCGATTCTCATCAAAGAAGCGTTTTGTTCGCCTTGAGAGCCGGTGCAGATGGCGATCATTTTTGACGGATGGTAGCTGTCTATTTTTTCAATCGGGACGATGACATCTTTTTTGGGATGAAAATAGCCCAAAGCCTTTATTATTTCAAAACTGGCTTTGAGGCTGTAGCCGTCAATGACCACTTTTTTGTCGTGTCTTTCGGCGACCTTCACTATCTCTATCACTCTTTCTATGTGAGAAGAAAACATTCCGATTATAATTCTGTTTTTCGCTTCCGTCACCATTTTTTCCAAGTTTTGATAGACGACTTTTTCCGGAATGGAAAAACCGGGCTCTTCGGCGTTAGTGCTTTCCAAAAACAAAACCAAATTATTTTCTTTACCCAGTTTTTGGTAATGCTCAATGTTTACCGGCTTGCTGTTCTCATCTAGCTCCACCCTGAAGTCTCCGGGATAGATAATGTTGCCGTAAGGCGTATCTATGATAACGCCGATGGCATCCGGTATGGCGTGGGTGATGTCAAAGAATTTAATTTTTAATTTTCCAAGATTTATAACGCTGTCGGAAGTGACTTCTTCTATTTTCAGCGTCGGCATATGCCGGAATTCATCCTGTCTTTTTTGGATAATCGCTTTGGAGAATCTGGTGGTGTAGATGATGGGAAACCCCAGTTTATCTATAAGATAGGGAACCGCTCCCACGTGGTCCATATGCCCGTGGCTGATTACAAGAGCCTTGATTTTGCTTTTGTTTTTTTCCAAATATTCGGTGTTGGGAATGATGAAGTCAATTCCCGGGGTTTCCTCTTCGGGGAATTGGATTCCGGCGTCTATGACGACAATTTCGTTGCCGTACTCAACCACCGTCATATTGCGGCCTATTTCTTCCACTCCGCCGATGGGGATTATCCTGACCGGCATTTTCTTTTCTTTTGTTTGTTTTTCCATAAAAAATTAATTAATAATAATAATTTTTAGTGCCCTCGAGAGGACTTGAACCTCCACGGCCTTGCGGCCACTAGTACCTGAAACTAGCGCGTCTGCCAATTCCGCCACGAGGGCTCGTTTCGTCGACACCGGACTTCGACGAGCTCGTCGAAGTCCGGTGTCGACGAGGCTACTTTGCGAAAATTTTCCAAACTTTGTCCGTTGATTTATACCATTTGTAAATGGTGGAAAATCTTTCCGACGGAACCGTCACGCTTTCCATCTCGTCCGTTCCTTTCAGATTTTTCGGAATCACATAAATGAATTTCGGAGAAAAAAGGAATATCGCCGGCATGTCCTTGGAAACTTCTTCCTGAAATTCTTTGTATTTGTCCGCCCGTTTTGCTTCGTCTTGCGCGCTTCTTGCTTCTTCAAGAAGCTTGTCCGCTTTGATATTCGTGTAAAGAGCGACATTAAGGCCGGGGTCGTTTCTTTGGGAGGAGTGCCAGAAGGCGAATGGGTCGGGGTCTCGGCCGACTATTTCGCCGAAGAGCAGTGCGTCGTACTTTCTCGGCCGGATGACATTTTGGGTCAAGTCGCCCATTTCAAACACTTTCACCTCAACTTTTGCTCCGATTTTTTCCCACATTGATTTGAGAAGATAAGCGGTTTCTTTAAGTTCCGGAGCGTCGGAAGTGGAAATGGAAAAGGAAAACTTGAACAGCTCTTTGCCAATTTTCTTTTCTAAAACTTGTTCGCCAGTATTCATCTTCCAGCCGTTTTTGTCAAGAAGTTCTTTGGCGGATTCCAAAGAATACGCGTCAGTTTCGCTTTTTGTCAGGGCTCCGAATGTTCCGGCGGGAAGCGGGGAAAAAAGTTCCGCGCCGTATCCTTTCAGCACTTCGTCTATTATTTTTTTCCGGTCAACGGACAGATTCAAGGCCTGGCGAATTTCTTTCTTGGTCAGGACTTTGGCGTTGTTTTGGTTTAAAAAGACGCCGAAAATTCTCGGGAGATTAAGGGTTTTGACGCTATTGCTCGTTTTTATTTTCTCCAGTTCTTGGGGTGTTACGGCGTTAATTGCCTCAACTTCGCCTTTTTGATAAGCGGTCAGGAGGTCTTTTTCGGAAGGGTAAAATTTCATTATCAATTTTTTTATATTCGGTCTCCCCAGGGTAAAATTTTTATTGGAATTAAGTTCGTAAGAGCTGATTATTCCCACGGAATTTCTTTTTATGTCGCTTATTTTATACGGCCCCGACCCGATTGGTTTTGTGTTCATTTCGCTGGAAGCTATCTGGTCGGAAGACATATTTCCCCAGATATGGCTAGGCAAGATTCCGATCGTCGTATTTTCCAGAAACGGGGCGTAGGGTTTTTTGAGAGCGAATTTTACCGTTTTGTCGTCTATTTTCTCCGCGGAAACTCCTTCCCAGCCGGCCCTTTTTGGACTTTTCATGGCCGGGTCTTTTATTTTATCTATGGTGAAAATAATATCATCGCCGGTAACAGGCGTTCCGTCTTGCCAAAAAATATTCGGTTTGAGAGTAAAGGTGTAGACTAAGCCGTCTTCCGATATGTCGTATTTTTCCGCCATATCGTTAATCAGCCGGCCGCGATTATCCGGTCTCAACAGTCCGGAATAAGTGAGGGCGACCAAGTCTCTGTCGGCGTCGGAAGACGCCAGGACAGGATTTATGAATCTGGGCGTGCCGATGATTCCTTCCGTCAGCGTTCCGCCACGGGCCGGCACATCTACCATATATAAGTCGCTTATTTTCCAAATTATGGCCAGAAAAGAGACCAAGAAAGAAACAACCAGCGCCAGAAAAACCAGCTTCTCCCAAAGCTTCATATTTCTTATCGCATATATAAATTCTTCCAAACTGGGAAGACGGAAGCGTTTCCTCATAAAGTGAATTCTGATTTATTTGATGACAAGAGTCGCGATTGTGGACGCAACGAACAAAATGCCAAAAATTATCGTTGAATTGAATAAAATTTTCTCAAAACCCCTCCTTGTGTGGTAAGAAGTCCCCGTTCCGCCGAAAGACGAACCCAAAGAACTGCCCCTCTGCTGAAGCAGAACGGAAATAACCAAGACAACGCTTATAAATATCTGAAATATTGAGATAATCGATCCAAGAGCCATTTTTTTGTATTGCCTACACTATACAGGAAAGAAATTAAAAAGCAAGATTATTGACTGAATTGTCGGTGGGGAGTAATATCTACTTTTAGAGACAGCTCTTTTTAAAACAAAACCTTAATTTTGAAAGGAGGAGATATGTCAATTTTAATTTATGAAAGAAACTGGAAAACGAAAGAAAGAATATCAAAGTTTTTGCAACAACGCCACATATTAAGCGTTGTCGTGGCAAGCCTGAAGTATTGCATAGATGATTTTCTCATAGGCAAAGATAATTTTGCTTTTGATGACAAGGGCAACTATGTGGAAAAAAGAATGATATTTGAGGAGCTGAATAATTTGAAAGGGCCGATTATTTTATACGGCAAATGTTCTCCTTGTGGAAATGGAAATTTGGTAAAAGTGGAAAATAGAATCAACTTGTTCAAGAGAAACGATTCACGCTTAGTGGAAAATATTTTCAGCGACACTTTCGTAAATGTATATTGGAATCTTTACATTGATTTGGTTTACAAAAAACTGAAACAACAGTAAAGGTTGAAACATTAATTTTGCCACCCCGAGCGCAATTAGCGGAGGGTGGCTTTTTTATTGAACATATAGATTGACAAGTGGATGGCCATTTCCATATAATGCCATTACTGCAAAATTAATTATCAGTTAATTATTTAATCTCTATGAAGAACATAAAGCCGTTGCGCAATAATGTTTTGATAGAGCCGTTTTCCGACCAGGAGAAGGGTTCAAAGACCAAGTCGGGGATTTTCATTCCCGAAACCGTGGACAAAGAAAAGCCGGACCAAGGCAAGATTGTGGAAGTCGGGCCGGGCAAAATGGATGATAATGGAAAAATAATTCCGATGTCCGTCAAGAAAGGGCAGAAAGTCGTGTTTTCCAAATACGGCCCCGATGAAATCAAGGTCGGCGACAAGAAGTACTATATTATAAGCGAAGATAATATTCTCGCCGTTATAGAATAATTTTTTTTATTTTTTAGATTTGAGATTTTAGATTGAAAAATATGGCAAAACAAATAATTTTCAGAGAAAAAGCGAAAGAGTCGTTAAAAAGAGGAATTGACGCGGTGGCCGATGCCGTCAAGATAACGCTCGGTCCGAAAGGGCGAAATGTTATTTTGGAAAAAGGCTACGGCGCGCCGACGATAACCAACGACGGAGTGACCATCGCTAAAGAAATTGAGCTGGAAGACAAGACGGAAAATATGGGCGCGGAAATCGCCAAAGAAGTGGCGAGTAAAACGAACGATTTGGCGGGAGACGGCACCACTACGGCCGTTGTTTTGACTCAAGCCATCGTCAAAGAAGGAATGAGAGTCACGACTTTGGGTGTCAATCCGCTTGGCATAAGAAGAGGAATAGAAGCGGCGACTGTCGCCGTTGTGGCCGCGCTGAAGAAAATCGCCAAGCCGATAAAAAACAAAGAAGAAACCGAGCAAGTGGCGACCATTTCCGCCGAGTCGGAAGAGTTCGGCAAGAAAATAGCCCACGCCATAGACAAGGTTGGCAAAGACGGCGTGGTCACGGTGGAGGAGTCGCAATCGTTCGGAGTGGAAAGCGAGTTCGTGGAAGGGATGCAGTTTGACAAGGGCTATGTCTCTCCTTATATGATAACCAACGCCGACAGAATGGAAGCGGTTTACGAAGAGCCGATGATACTTTTGGTGGACAAGAAAATTTCCGCCATCAGCGAGATTTTGCCTTTGCTGGAAAAAATCGCCGCCACCGGAAAAAAGGAATTGGTGATTATCGCTGACGATTTGGACGGCGAAGCTTTGACGACCTTGGTGGTAAATAAATTAAGAGGGACATTCAACACTTTGGCCATTAAAGCTCCCGGTTACGGCGACAGGAAAAAAGAGATGTTGCAAGATATCGCCATTGTAACCGGCGCTAAAGTCATTTCCGAAGAAGTCGGCTTGAAGCTGGACAAGGCGGAATTGGCAATGCTGGGCAAAGCCAGAAAAGTCATCGCCACCAAAGACAACACGACCATCGTCGGAGGCAAAGGCAAAAAGCCGGACATTGACGCCAGAATCGCGGCGATAAGGAAAGAGATTGCCAAAAGCGATTCCAATTTTGACAAAGAAAAATTGCAGGAGAGGCTGGCCAAACTGGTTGGCGGAGTGGCAGTCATCAAAGTCGGCGCCGCCACCGAGACGGAAATGAAGTATGTGAAGATGAAGATAGAAGACGCCGTGGAAGCGACCAAAGCCGCCGTGGAAGAGGGCATAGTGGCGGGAGGCGGAACGGCCTTTCTTAAGGCCAATGCCATCGTCGCCAAAGAATTCGCCGAAGGAAAAATAAAAGCCCCGAAAGAATTCACCAAAGAATACGAAGTCGGTTTTGAGATTTTGTTGAGAGCCATAGAAGAGCCGTTGAGGCAGATTGTCGCCAACGCCGGCAAACACGAAGGGGCCGTCATCGCCAACGACATCAAGAAAGAAATCGCCAAAAACAGCGCTTCCAATATCGGCTACGACGCCGGCTCCGACGCCATCGTCCCCGATATGCTCAAAGCGGGAATTATTGATCCGGTCAAGGTAACCCGAACCGCTTTGCAAAACGCGTCTTCGGCCGCCGCCGTCTTGCTTACCACCGAAGCCGCCATCTCAGAAATTCCCAAAGAAAAATCGCCAATGCCCCCGATGCCCGGAGGCATGGGCGGAATGGATTATTAATGCTTGCGCTTTTTTGTTTGACATAGTATAATGTTTGTGGTTTTACATTGAGCGGTTTCCCCCGCCAACATCTGCGAAGTTGTGGCGGGGGAGGAAAGTCCGAACTCCCACCCGATTTTAATCGGGTAGCAAGGTAGCGGGTAATACCCGTCTCCCGCCAACATCTGCGAAGTT
>Ga0209211_10004985_pt1 | contig 20167 bp, 15 predicted proteins | sample RifGroA2_FD_183992 | JGI IMG/M metagenome (GOLD analysis project Ga0209211, IMG submission 183992) | Groundwater microbial communities from Rifle, Colorado, USA - Groundwater A2 (SPAdes) (version 2) | ecosystem: Environmental > Aquatic > Deep subsurface > Groundwater | place: Rifle, Colorado...
CCGACAACTAGTGCGTATCCACACCCATTGCGGATACGCAGCTAAAAACAGGTGTTTATCTGCTCTTGCGCGGTATTGCGCGATGCGGTAAGGTAGGTGTGCTTAATCCATTAAAGGAGGGACTATGCAACACAACCTAGAACTTTTCAGCAGGGAACTCTCTATTCGCAACTACAGCCCCCGCACCATACGTTCATACTCTACCTGTCTTACATATTATCTCACCTTTCTCAAAAAATCAAATGCCCGGTGCTCAAATACGGAAATGGTCAAAACATTTCTTTTGAGCAAAAAAGAGGCGGGTGCCGGCCCCCAGACCTTAAACCAATACCGTAGTGCCATCATTTTCTTTCACGCGCACATACTCAAACAAGCTTTGCACACTCCTCCGGTATGCGCGCGCCGTCCAAAACAGTTACCCGTTGTATTAACGAGTCAAGAGATCAGATCAATACTTCTTATCACGCAAAATAAAAAACATCGTCTTTTGCTGGCGCTTGCCTACGGTGCCGGCCTTCGTGTCAGTGAAGTTGTTGCGCTGCGCGTGAGCAACCTTGATTTTTCAAACATGTCTTTGCATTTGAAAGCGGTCAAAGGCCAAAAAGACAGAATAACACTCATGCCGGAACGATTGATTAATGCGCTCAAACGCACCACTGCGGACAAAGAAAAAAATGATTATGTCTTTGAAAGCGCGCGCGGCGGAAAATTACATACCCGCACGGCACAACAAATATTTTATCAAGCGCTCAAAAAAGCTGGCATTAAAAAAAATGCATCGTTTCACTCACTACGGCACAGCTTTGCGACGCACTTGCTTGAAAATGGTGTTGATGTCCGCTACATTCAAACGCTTCTGGGTCACGCTTCAATAAAAACAACAGAGCGATACACCGCGGTTTCACACACGCGGCTTTTTGCTATTAAAAGCCCTTTGTAATATGCAGCTTTATACTATTCATCAAAATGACAACATATCCGGCGCGCCTCAAGCCACTTCAACGCGCACCGGACACATTATATATACGCGGCACACTGCCATCTGCCGATGCGCTCTGCCTGGCCGTTGTAGGTACGCGCAAAGCATCACTGTATGGCCGGAGCATTACGCAACGTCTTGCCGGGGCTACTGCTCGCGCCGGTGTCATTATTATTTCCGGCATGGCGCTTGGCATTGACGCTGTTGCGCACACAGCCGCGCTTGAAGCAAACACTCCTACTGTCGCGGTGCTTGGCGGTGGTGTTGATGATGAAAGCATATACCCGCGCACCAATCTTATGCTTGCACATGAAATTCTAAAAAATGGTGGCGCGCTCGTCAGCGAACAACCGCCCGGCACACAACCATTTGGTTACCACTTTCCGGAACGCAATCGCATCATTGCCGGCCTCGCACATGCGGTGTTAGTAACTGAAGGCACCATAAAATCCGGTTCACTCATTACGGCAAAAATCGCGCTTGAGTATGGTCGCGATGTTTTTGCCTGCCCGCACAATATTTTTACCACGCGCGGTGAGGGCCCTAATTATTTAATTCAACATGGTGCCTATCCTATTTGTGGTGCTGACAATCTTTTAGAAGCGCTCCACCTTACACCACAGACCACACGCCAGCATCACACTGGTTTAGCCCAAAAAATACTGGATATATGTCACAAAGAGCCCTGCACATTAGATGATCTGGCATGTGCACTCTCCTGCGCGCCATCAGAACTTTCCGTTGCTATTAGCACCCTTGAGCTTCAAGGCGTTGTACGCATTCTTAATGGAACCATACAGTTACAAGATGTGTGAATGCAATAACGCCACAAGATGCCTCTGCATACTTTTTGCTCTTGCAGCCGCAGGGGTACAATTTTCCGAGCCATGAGGAGGAAAATTCGTACCCCGAGAGCTGCCTCTAAAAAAGTATGCAGAGATACCCGAGGCGGAAATAAATTCACATCAACTTGAACTTTTCCCCGCTTTCTGACACAATACACATCATGCACAAAACCCTCACACAGCGCCTGCACAAAGTTGATACATTCTTGTACGGCTTTTTAAATATCCCGCGCGAAGAGTTTATGCTCAACCAACGCGTCTGCGGGCTTTATTTGAAACGCCTCAAAGAATGTAGTCGCCACGCCGGCTCACCGGAACGCGGTTTTAAGTACATTCATGTTACGGGCACCAGCGGCAAGGGCTCAACCACACTCATGATTGAATCCATTCTGCGTGCTGCAGGGCACACGGTAGGTTGCTACACATCACCTCACATCACCACGAGCGCGGAACGCATACTCGTGAACGGCCGTATGGTACACGTCTCTGATTTTGAAGAAGCATCTGCTATCATCAAAAAGGCCACGCAACGCATGATGGAAACATCCCCGCTGTCCATACCATCATATTTTGAATTGGACTTTCTTATTGCCCTCCTCATTTTTAAAAAATACAAAGTTGAATATGCTGTGGCGGAAGTTGGCTGTGGCGGACGATACGACGCCACTAATATTATTCCCGCCCCTACCGTTACTGTCATCACCAACATCGGGCTTGACCATACGCATATTTTGGGTAAAACAAAAACAAAAATTGCGCATGAAAAAGTAGGCATTGTAAAAAAAGGAAGTCATGTCATTATTGGCGAGCGCACCCCACTCATCCAAAAACAACTGGCGCGTGAATCATTCAAAGTCGGCGCTGCCAGCGTGACATATGTTCCCGCGCCAACTCGCATAAAATCCACAAAACACGGCGTGTCATTTTTTGAAAATAAACGGCGCTACGATGTTTCATTACACGGAGCCCACCAAGCGCACAATGCGCGGCTCGCCTTATCTGTTGCCAAACTTTTAAATATTTCAGAACATACCACACAAAAAGGGCTGGCACATACATTAAAAATTGGCGCGTTTGAAATCGTGAGTCATAATCCTTTGGTAATTATAGACGGCGCGCATAATAATGAAAAAATCGCCACCACCGCAGAGGCGCTACGCCATATCAAACAACAATACAAAGCCGACAAAGTCCACTGTATCCTTGGCATGGCGGAAAACAAGGACCACAAACAAGCATTACGTATTCTTATACCAGGACTTGACAAATTGTACGTAACGCGCTTTACTAACAACTACTTCAGGAAGTCCTACGACCCCCGTACACTATTAAAAACAGCTAAAACCCTAACAAAAATACCGACACAGGCCTTTCTTTTCCCTGATCAGGCGCTTGACGCGGCATTGCACAACGCGCGTAAAAACGATATTATATTAGTTACGGGCTCACTCTTTTTGGCGGGTGAACTCCGCGCACGCTGGTTTCCGGAAGAACAGATGCTTAAAAAACGTAAGATGACTTGGTAATTTGTACGGCATGCTCATGAAAGACGCTTGTGAATGGTAACCTGATAGATGCTTTTTTGCTCTTGCAACCGCAGGTATACAATTTTCCGAGCCGCGAGGAGGAAAATTCGTATACCGAGGTTGCCTCTGGAAAAGCATCTATCGTTCACCAGTACGCGAGCCGCGTCTTGAGTGAGTGTATTGGAAAGTTCACAAACCTATGAAACTCGTTATTGTAGAATCCCCTACCAAAGCAAAAACCATTTCAAAATTTCTCGGAAGCGACTACAAAGTCGTTTCGTCTTTTGGTCATGTCATGGATTTGCCCAAAAGCAATATGGGCATTGATATTGAAAACGGCACGTTTGAACCACACTACATTGTATCGCGCGACAAAACAAAAAAAGTGAAGGAACTCAAGGACGACGCAAAAAAAGCCAAAGAAATCTATTTCGCTACCGACGAGGACCGTGAAGGCGAAGCCATTTCTTGGCATCTTGCCGAACTATTTAAAACAAAAGAAAAAGACGTACAGCGTTTGGTGTTTCATGAAATTACCAAGCACGCACTTGAAGAAGCATTAAAACACCCGCGCCCGCTTGATATGCATTTGGTTGACGCGCAACAAGCGCGCCGTGTGTTAGACCGTCTTGTTGGCTATGAATTGTCCCCGCTCTTGTGGAAAAAAGTTGCGCGTGGATTATCTGCCGGACGTGTGCAATCAGTCACCGTTCGCCTTATTGTTGAACGTGAGCGAGAAATCAAAGCGTTTGTACCGCAAGAATATTGGACCTTGGATGGTTTGTTTACCCCTGATAAAAAACAAATTTTTGAGGCGCGGCTTGAACAGATTAAAGGTAAAAAACTTGGCAAGTTTGATCTGGCCACACAACAACACACCGATGATGTTGTGAAAGATTTGAAAAATGCAACGTACGCCGTTAAAACCCTTGAAGCAAAAAAGGCAGCGAGCAAACCGTCAGCGCCGTATCGCACCTCAACACTGCAACAAGAAGCAAACCACCGTCTTGGCATGAGCTCAAAACAGACCATGCGCGTTGCCCAACAATTATATGAAGGCATTGATCTTGGGCCTGAAGGCCATACTGGTCTTATCACGTACATGCGTACGGATTCCGTAAATTTGTCTGACAAATTTATCCAAGAAGCGCGCGCTCATATTAAAGAAGCGTTTGGCGCGCCCTATTTGCCGGAGCAGCCGCGTATTTTTAAAAGCACTGCCAAAGGCGCTCAAGAAGCTCATGAGGCTATTCGTCCTTCAGATCCTGCCCGCGCGCCAGAACTCATTAAAAAATATCTTGATGCACAGCAATATAAATTATACGACCTCATCTGGCGGCGCGCTGTTGCTACACAGATGAGCGATGCTGAATTACAAAAAACAACCGTTGACATTGAAGCCAAAAATTATATTTTCCGTGCGAATGGGCAGATGGTTACGTTTGACGGCTATCTCAAACTGTACCCCACCAAAATGAAAGACACAGAGCTCCCAGCTTTGAAAGAAGGCCAGGCGCTCACGTGTACGCAGCTCAAACCCGAACAGCATTATACTGAACCGCCAGCGCGCTATTCAGACGCAACGCTTGTTAAAGCGCTTGAAGAATACGGTATTGGCCGGCCATCAACGTATGCCCCAACCATTTCAACCGTTGAGGATCGTGGCTACGTTATTCGCGATGAACAAAAACGTTTAGCGCCCACGGATATTGCCGGCGTAGTTACGGATTTACTCGCCGAACACTTCCCCACGATTGTTGACTATCAATTCACGGCGCGCATGGAGCAGGACTTGGATGAAATTGCAGAAGGCAATAAAGAGTGGAAGCCCATGATTAAAGAGTTTTACGGACCGTTCCACGAAACCATTGAACAAAAAACTGAAGAACTCAAACGGTCAGACGTCTTAAATGCACGTGAGATTGGTATTGATCCGGTAAGTGGCAAACCTATTTCTGCACGCGTCGGACGCTTTGGGCCGTTTGTGCAAATTGGCACCAAAGACGATAAAGAAAAACCAAAATTCGCCTCGCTGAAAAAAAATCAACATATTGAAACCATCACGCTTGAAGAGGCATTGCAACTTTTGACCTTACCCAAAACGCTGGGCACAGATTCTGATGGCAATGACATTGTGGTCAGTATCGGGCGTTTTGGACCTTATGTTAAAGTGGGGTCAAATTATTACTCCATTAAGCAAGACGACCCGTACACACTTGCATTGCCGCGTGCGCTTGAAATTATTAAAGAGAAAAAAGAAGCGGAAGCAAACAAAATTATTCATGATTTTAAAAATGCTGGCATACAAGTATTAAACGGGCGCTATGGCCCGTATATCACCGACGGCAAGAAGAATGCCAAAATTCCCAAAGATAAAGAACCCAAAGACCTCACAGAAGAAGAATGCGTACAACTTCTCAAAGATGCACCGGAAAAAAAGAGGCACTTCACCCGCAAGCAAAAAACCACCGCATAGGTGGTTTTTTGAATGTAGGGGCCAAGGACGTAACCTCTAGCCTATGGTGATGGAAAGGCCGTCTTGGCACCCTACAAAAAACAGTGTAGCACAGATTGCCTAAAAAATCAATGAGAATAAAGAAAACGCCCCGTTACCGAGGCGTTTTCTTTGGCCTGTTGATCGAAATCACGCATAGGCCTTTCTCATCACCGTTTTTACTATAGCATAAAACGAGACATTTGTCAAGAGTCCAATTTTATGGTTTGATATATGCATGACTTCCCTCAAACAAGACGTTGAAAAACTTATTCAAACCATGCTAGACCACAACCCCAAAGCGGACGTTGATTTGGTCCGTTTGGCGTATGAATTTGCCGAGCATGCCCATGAGGGCCAAAAACGCATGTCCGGTGAGCCCTATATTGTCCACCCTCTTGCTGCGGCTCAATTTTTGGCTGACATGGGCGCCCACGCGCATATTGTGGCTGCCGCGCTTTTGCACGATGTTCCTGAAGACACCGGCGTCACGTTAAAAGATATTGAAAAAGAATTCGGCAAAGATATCACTTCCATGGTGCGCGGCATCACCAAACTGGGTACGCTCAAGTATCGTGGTGTTGAGCGCTATATTGAAAACCTGCGTAAAATGTTTGTGGCCATGGCCCAAGACGTACGCGTTATTTTAATCAAGTTTGCAGACCGTCTGCACAACCTACAAACGCTTGATTCTCTGCCCCCAAAAAAGCGCTATCGCATTGCGTTAGAATCGCTTGAAATTTTTGCTCCTATCGCCAACCGTCTTGGCATGGGAGAAATCAAAGGACTGCTCGAGGACTACTCATTTAAATACGTGTACCCAAAAGAGTACGAATGGGTCAAGCACACGCGTGATCAAAAAACCCAAGTTCGTGAAGAATACTTCAATCAAGTCATTAAAAAAGTACAGTACGAACTTAAAAAAGCTGGTATTGAGGTTGAAAATATCCACTGGCGCAAAAAAAACCTGTACAGCATGTATGAAAAAATACAGCGCAATGAAAATGACATCAACCGTGTGTATGACATCATTGCTCTGCGCATAGTGGTGCACCACATTGCGGACTGCTATGCGGTGCTGGGTATTTTGCATAAGCTTTGGAAGCCACTCAAAGGCCGCATTAAGGACTATATTGCGCAACCAAAACCCAATGGCTACCAATCATTACACACCACCGTTTTTTGCATGGATGGTGAAATTGTGGAGTTTCAAATTAGAACCGTTGAAATGCATGAAACCGCTGAATATGGTATTGCAGCGCATTGGAATTATGATGAAAAAACAAGCACTATTTTGCCCGTCAAAGAGCTTGCGTGGGTCAAAGAGCTTGCCAAAATGCAAAAAGATATCATGAAGCGCGTGCAAGATCTGGAATTATTAAAAGTTGATTTTTTTAAAAACCGCATCTTTGTTTTTACCCCCAAGGGCGATGTCATTGATCTGCCGGAAGATGCTTCACCGGTTGACTTTGCCTATTGCATACATACGGATATTGGCAACATGTGCAGCGGCGCAAAAGTCAATGAACGTATTGTTTCATTGGATACACCGCTCAAAAACGGCGATGTGGTTGAAATTCTTATTGATAAAAACAGAAAAGGCCCGTCGCCGGACTGGATTAGCTTTGTTAAAACCAACCAAGCGCGGAGTCGTATCAAACAAAACACTAAACAGCGCCTGCTTTCCCTCAACAAACTATTCGGCAGTTTTACGTAATTGCCCTACTAAACGTTTAAGTTCATCTTTTGAGAAGTATTCAAGGATAATCTTTCCTTTTCCTTTTTTTTCAGTAATGGTCACTTTGGTGCCGAGGGCTTTACGCACTGTCTCTTCATACGAAAACAAAACCGGATCGCGGTTAATGGTGCCATGTGTTTTTGTTTTACGTTCAAGTATAGAACGTTCCACATCACGCACAGATACCTTCCGTCCCTGCATGCTGGCAAACGCTCCCAAAATAGCGTGCTCATCTTTGAGCCCCAAAAGTGCTCGGGCTTTGCCCATGCTTAAACTGCCATCGGTCAATGCTTTTTGCACGGGCTGGGGCAGTTTTAAAAGACGTATAGTGTTTGAAACTGTACTCAACGCCTTACCCACACGCTTGCTCACATCCGCCGGAGACAGTTTAAACTCATTCACCAAACGCTCAAAGGCATAGGCCTCTTCAAGCGGATTCAAATTCTCACGCTGGATATTTTCAATAAGTGCCAATTCTAATTTTTGTTGGTCTTTCAATTCACGTACAACTGCAGGCACAGCAACAAGGCCGGCCATTTTTGCCGCACGCACGCGCCGTTCACCGGCCACGAGTTCATACAGCCCATTGATTTGTTCGGCCACGAGCACCGGCTGCACAATGCCGTGAATACGAATAGAATCAGCCAATTCTTTAAGCGCTGTTTCATCAAATTGTTTACGCGGCTGCTGCGAGTTGGCCTTAATTGAAGAAAGGGGTATTTCACGGCCGCTATCCATCTTTGGTTTGTTGGGTATTAAAGAACCAAGTCCTTTTCCGAGTGCCATATAATTTATACTCCTAGTAATAATTCATGGGCCAGACGTTCATAAGCACGCGCGCCTTTGCCTGAGGGATCATAATGTAAAATGCTCTTGCCGTGACTGGGTGCCTCTGCCAAACGCACCGTGCGCGGGATGACACTTTTGAAAATACGGTTCGGAAAAAATTTATACAACTCTTCAAGTACATCGGTTGAAAGACGATTGCGCGGGTCATACATGGTTAACAGCGCGCCTAAAATTTCTAAATTGGGCTTAATGTGCGCTTTGACCAGTTCAATGGTTGAGAGGAGCTGACTCAAACCCTCAAGCGCAAAATATTCTGCTTGCACCGGAATGAGTACGGTATCAGCGGCAACCAAACCATTAATGGTTAAAAGGCCTAATGACGGCGGGCAATCAATGATGATGTAATCGTACAGCGGCTTCACTTCATGAATAACACTCTCCAAACGCGACTCACGATTATCTTCATTCACGAGTTCTATGTTAGCGCCGGCTAGGTCTGCCCCGGCAGGAACCACCCGCAGCCCCTCATGCGCGGTGTTATGCACCAATTCAGTAAGACGCTTCTGACCCGCAAGAGCGTGGTACAAATTATGAGGCAACGCACGATGATCAATACCAATCCCGGACGATGCATTGGCCTGCGGGTCTAAATCAATAAGTAAAACAAAATTCCCGGCTTCTGCAAGCGCAGCGCCAAGATTTATGGCCGTGGTTGTCTTTCCCACGCCACCTTTCTGATTCACAACAGAAATGACTTTTCCCATACGGTATAGTTCAAGTATACCGTATTTTGCTTTAATTGACAATTTGCCCGCAAACAGCTAAAATAGAAAACATCCTGCGGGCGAGTGGCGGAACTGGCAGACGCACACGACTCAAAATCGTGCGGAGCAATCCATGAGGGTTCGATTCCCTCCTCGCCCACCAAAACCATACTTTATAATGTCAAGGACCCCGTTTTTCAGACTTTTTACACTAGATTAATAGAAAACACAATCACTATCATTTGCTTTCTGCCTTTTCGGCAATAAAAGCGAGCGGCTCAAGATGCGCGAGTTTTGACGTTAACTGGTTTTGTATGAGTTGGATATTCTTGAAACCAGCCGCTACTACTGCCGCCAATTGCTCATCTTTAGGTATTGGTTGAACAAAATAACCAAAATGCGACTGGATAAGATGCCCTTTCTCTTTTAACGCTCGATGGATTTCTTTAAATATTCCCTCCAAATCTTCACGATCCATTGCCGAACCAGTATTGATTAAATTTACCGCTATTGCACCATCAAGCCCATTTTCTTGAACCGGCAACTTAAAGACATCGCCAATAACGCCATCCTCCCTTTTTTCTTTTAGAAACTTCACTGATTCCAGCCCAATATCTATATTCATGATCTCTACCCCAAGTTGTTTCAAGAGCTCATGCAGTTTACTTCCAAACCCAGCCCCAATATCCAGATATTTCTTTCCTGCGAGCACATCCAAATTACCAAAGTATTTCTCTAGCGTCCTTCTATAATCTTCAACCGTTATAAGATCCACCCACGGCTCAAATTCTCCTCGCTCCGCCCTTTCTTTCATTTCTCTAATCCAGTCATCTGCGGAGAGCTTCCTCAAATATTCTTTTTCCTGATTTGTTTCCATATTGAGCAGTATACAACACTCAGCGATTTTTGTCTTTAAAGCTGAAAAAAGGAAAAAAATGCCTGCCTGTCCGCCGCAAGCGAACTTTGGGTGAGAAGCGACTCCACGCGGCACTATTCAATCGCCTAAATTTCTGATAAAGTAACTCCAAACGGAGTTGTATAAAGACACCAATATTCTATTTGTGAGAACTCAAGCGCTCAAAGCCAACATTTGGAAATATTACGTTCTGCGCATCATGGTCAAACGGCTCGTGTGGCCCATTTTGACGATTTTTTTGGTGCGCAATCAGCTTTCCCCAACAGAAATTGGAATTGTGTTTGCAGTGGGTGCACTGATTGGACTCATTCTAGAAGTCCCTAGCGGTGCCATTGCGGATCGTATTGGGAGAAAAACATGTCTGATTATTTCAATGCTTGGCTGCGCAGCCAGCATGTTTTTGTTTTGGCTTTCACATGGTTTTTGGGGCTTTCTTATTGCCAATGCGCTCTATTGGGCTGCAGGCAGTTTATGGACTGGCACGCACAACGCATTGATTTACGAAACACTCAAAGAACTGGGCAGATCACATGATATCAAAAAAGTGTTTGGCATGGCCGTATTTATCTCGCAGATCACGACAGGTGTTTTATTTATTGCTGTTCCTTTTATTGCAAAATATTCTCTCTCATTGCCCTTTCTTTTAAATGCTATTGTCTACGTAGGCGCCTGCATACTCACCACTACGTTGGTTGAACCGCAACGTTCCACCAGTGTCAAAGAGAAAGAAGTGGGCAAAAATTTTCTTGGCTTCAAAACATTTCTTACGCACAAAGTATTGCTTTCAACTGGCCTCTTTTTTGGTTTTACCGGCGGCATCAACGGCATTATGGAGGATTATCGGCAAGTGTACCTTGACGCCATACACATTGATATCATATATTTTGGTTTAATTTATTGCGCTTTGCGAATACTTGTGGGGGTTTTGGGTGCTTATTCATACCGTATAGAAAAGGCAATCGGCACTAAAGCAACACTCCTGCTTATCCCTGCAACGTCATTGCTTGCTTACGCGGGCTTGGCCATTTTTAATTCCTACTACGGACTCTTGTTTATTGTTCTTGACGGCGTGCAGGCCGGGCTCACCGCGCCTTTGGAACAAGAATATCTTAATCGCGTCATTAACGATTCACAACGCGCGACACAGCTCTCCATTTTTAATTTGCTTGAACATCTTATACGCGCCGGTGCTACGTTCATCGGCGGTGTTGCTATTGATTTTGGTGGTGTTAATTTTGGTTTTCTTATCGCCACGATTATTTTTATCATCTGCGCGCCATTATTGCTGATGAACTTTATAAAACGCATGAAGTTTTCATAGATGTGGATAACATACCGTGCGCGCACTTCAAGAGTGTATCACACAGTGCTATACTATGCAGGTAATAGGTTGGCCTGCCACCTAACGCACCTTTGTAGGCATGCAGGGTGTGCGAACGTGACAGGGCAACACTGTTACCCTGTCTTGCTCTTTCAACTTTATGAACAAACCCTCCGATTCGTCGGGGGGTTTGTTCGTTATGTACTCGGTGGACTTGCATTTTTCCTGCAATTCGCTATACTATTCCCACAGATTAAAGGGGCGTGTAGCTCAGATGGTTAGAGCGCCACACTGATAATGTGGAGGTCCCTGGTTCGACTCCAGGCACGCCCACCCGCAACGAAAACGCCCCGCCTAAGGCGGGTCTTCATTCTACAAGGGCTCGTAGCTCAGTTGGTTAGAGCGCTACGTTGACATCGTAGAGGTCAGAGGTTCAAATCCTCTCGGGCCCACTAGATATCACATAAAGATACTCCCTAGATGGGAGTATCTTTATGTGATCTACGTTGTCTTTGAAGATACCTTGTTTCTTTTCTTCATGAACAATCTAACCATAACAAAAGCCCCAATAACTCCTACCGGAATAGTTAGCCAGAAGTTATGCACTATGTTTGATAAAACAATAGTAACTAATGAAAAGATAGCTGCTATAATTAAAGAAATGATCCCTAATCCGAATTGACTAGTCGATCCAAGTATCGGCAGAATATCCATTACAACACTAATGGGCTTAAACACAAACAACAAACCTATCCACATCAGCAAAAATCCAGCAAGGCGCAATAGCCATGTTGAGGTTGTATATTCGCTGTGCATGATTTGCACTGCCTCATCAGGTGTCTCATAAAATAACCTGAATAATGTTACGTCTTTTGTCTGGTCTGTATACTGGCCAATAGCATTGCCATTCAGCTTCCCAAAAAGAGTCATGTTTTCATTTGAAGGTATTACCCTATAACTCACTCGCGTGTCACCAATTTCAGGATTACTAAATGTTCCCTTTCCGGTGTATACGTATTTTCCACCAACTAGTCCTGCAGAATCCTTTAATGATACCATACTCTCTGTCAACGCCAATTCATTCCCTTCAGGGAAATGCGCCATTCGCGGATCAAACTGATAAGCACCTATGGTTACAGGAACAACCGTTTTTTCAGCACGGGCAAGTTGTCTATCTGGGTTTTCATGTCCTTCTCTTATCTTAAACTGACCTGAGTCTGGCAGATTAGTAATCCACTCTTTTTGATAGTCGTAGTTTGTTTCTTGTGTCTCAGAGCCACCAATATTCTTTTTTGTTTTTGTACTCTGGTGCTGAACCCATGCATATATTTCTGCTATTCTATCTACCTTTATGTAATCACCGGGAAGCAAATACAAACCATCACCAATCCGTTTTGAGGCGGAAACAGTACCTCTCACCGACACTAATGCTCCTTGCAATGATGCATCCGTACTTATGCCATCTGACACAATAGGCATTGCTTTTGCCGCAAGGTTTGAGATGACATCCCTTCCCTCATTCCAAAAAATTAAAACAAATGACCCAAAAAATAAAATGAGCCCAAGCAAAACTCCTTTTATTGCTGAACCGATTCTGCTCCTATACCCTATGGTTTTCACTTCCTTAAATTGATAAGGCATATCTAACCTATTTAAAAATATGGTATTAGTATAACATTTTTTTACAAAGTACAAAAAACCCGCCTTCTGGCGGATTTTTTAGCTTCCAAAACCATACCCTTGACGCGCTTCCAAGGAGAATACCTATCCCTCTGATCCAGAATCATGAAGATTCAGAATTCAGTCGACGAATATTACACTGCTTCCGCAGTGAATATATCCAGAAAGGAGGTGATCCACCCACAGCTTCCGCTACGGGTGCCTTGTTCATGTGTTTCCCTATGTCGCCATAAGGCATGGACTATATCACAATCCTTTGTTCCAGAAGTGGTTTTTTTCTTGGATGCCACGATCCAATTTTCCGAATGAATCTCTGCTGAGATTGGGCGAGAATAAATACTCGCCAATAATCAGGGTCAACCCATTTACTTGGATTATGAATTTTGCCGCATTGTATACCAAGCTCATGCAGTATCTCTTTCAAAGCGACAATCTTCAATTTATCCTTCTGAACGAGTTGAATGTAAAATCGTGCAGAACAGTCATGAGGAATTCCGCCTTCGGCATCAAAGAAACCTCTAATATAGGATTTTTGCTCTTCAATAGATTCAAGAGCGAGAGGTTTTAATTTGAAATCAAGAAAATATGCAAGTGTTTCAAGTACATACACATTTCTTGTTTTCCCCTCTCGGTAAATCCATGAATGATAGCCGAGACAAAGTAGAAAATTCCTCAACATTTCTAACCATTCGGTGCCTTTCTGCGAGATTCTGAAACGACGATTTGAACTAAATGTTCCATCGTGTAGTGCTCCTTGCAGATAGGCTTTCATTACTTTCTGAAACAAAGGCTGTCGGCGTGTAGTCTCTGAGGGGAGTTGACCCCTCCGCTGTATAACGGAGGATGCTCTTCCCTGCTGATTGACTGCTTGTATCAAAGTATTTCTTTCCTTTAATACACCATTTGAAGCATTTTCACTCATACTAAACTGATTTCAGTATTCAGTAGCCCAAATACTACAGTGTTTCCAGCATATAGCCAACTTTGTTCTGAATCATTACTGATTCAGAGTCGCAACTTTTTTACGACTTCACCCCAGTCGCTGACCCTACCCTAAACTACCTTACGGTAGTCTTCAAGTATTGCCAACTCCCATGGTGTGACGGGCGGTGAGTACAAGAGACGAGAACGTATTCAACGCAGCGTCATGATCTGCGTTTACTAGTGATTTCAGCTTCATGCAGGCGAGTTTCAGCCTGCAATCCGAACTGTGACCGGTTTTAAGGGATTAGCTCCACCTCGCGGTTTGGCAACCCGTTGTACCGGCCATTGTAGCATGCGTGTCGCCCTAGACGTAAGAGCCATGCTGATTTGACGTCATCCCCACCTTCCTCCTCGTTACCGAGGCAGTCTCCTGTGTATATTTAACGCAGGATAGGGGTTGCGCTCGTTACTCCACTTAAGGGTACATCTCACGACACGAGCTGACGGCAACCATGCAGCACCTGTGTATCACCCTCGAAGGCGGGCCAACTTTCATCGGCCTTGCAGATACATGTCAAGCCTAGGTGAGGTTTCTCGCTTGTTATCGAATTAAACCGCGTGCTCCACCACTTGTGCGTCTCCCCGTCTATTCCTTTGAGTTTTAACCTTGCGGCCGTAGTTCCCAGGCGGAGTGCTTAACGCGTTAGCTTTTTTGAACGGCACTGATAGGGTCGATACTATCAATACCTAGCACTCATCGTTTAGGGCGTGGACTACGCGGGTATCTAATCCGCTTCGCTCCCCACGCTTTAGTCCCTGAGCGTCAGAACCGTACTAGCAAGCTGCCTTCGCATTTGGTGTTCTTCCTGATATCAACGCTTATTACGACTACACCAGGAATTCCGCTTGCCTCTTCCGGCCTCTAGTCCTGCCATCTCCACCGCGGTCCTGGAGTTAAGCCCCAGGATTTGACAATGGATGCGCAGAACCGCCTGCGGACCCTTTACGCCCAATAAATCCGGATAACGCTTGGGGTCTCTGTATTACCGCTGCTGCTGGCACAGAGTTAGCAACCCCTTATTCCCATGGTACCGTCACAAATTCTTCCCATAGAAAAGCAGTTTACAAGGCAAAGCCCCTTCATCCTGCACGCGGCGTCGCTCCTTCAGGCTTTCGCCCATTGAGGAATATTCTCGACTGCAGCCTCCCGTAGGAGTCCGGGCAGTATCTCAGTCCCGGTGAGGCGGGTCGTGCTCTCACACCCGCTACTCGTCGTAGCCTTGGTAGGCCATTACCCTACCAACTAGCTGATAAGCCATAGGCCCCTCTCCGAGCGAAAAATCGTTTACATGGGAATGACTTTCGTCCCCCCATGTCCATCGGGTATTAGCTAGCCTTTCGGCTGGTTATCCCCGTCTCGGAGGTAGGTTACCAATGTGTTACTCACCCGTTTGCCACTATCTGTCTTGCGACAGATCGTTCGACTTGCATGCCTTAGACACGCCGCCAGCGTTCATCCTGAGCCAGGATCAAACTCTCATTAAAGAGTTCTAGAATAGTTAAACTACTATTCAAAGTATTTTAAGGAATAGGCATTCTCCCTCGGATCACGTCCGAGGGTATGGTTTTGGACGCTCGGGGGTTGAAACCAAATGCGACTTAAATCATAGTAAGTGGCACTTGTTTCAACCACGGAGCGTCCAATATCCAACTGTTGTCAAAGTACTCCAAGATGAGAAGAAAGCGCCGGAGCGCATTCTTTTTCTTCTTGGTTTCCCCACCAATGTGAGGACCTAAAAAGTTCATCAGTTGTATTGAAAGCACAGCTTTCGTGCTGGTCATTATTGTACAGGAGACCTAAAAACCTGTCAAGTGCGGCCCTGGGACGGCTGGGGATGAATTGTGGAAAGAGCTTTTTCCCGCCATTCTTTGATTTTTTTATGGTCACCGGAAAGAAGAACCGGAGGTACTTTCCATGTTTTGAATTTGTCCGGGCGCGTGTACTGGGGGTATTCACCCGCGTCACCGGGTAAAGAGAATGTTTCTTCAGTGAGCGATTCTTTATTACCCAAAACGCCGGGGATAAAACGGGATATAGTTTCAATCATAATGAGCGCGCCAAGCTCACCGCCTTGGAGCACGTACGGCCCAACTGATACTTCTTCATCAATAAGATTATCAATGACACGCTGATCAACTCCTTCATAACGCCCACACACGAGCGTAATGTTTTTAAGCTTAGCAAAACGCTTGGCCGTGGGTTGATCAAATTGTTTGCCGCGTGCGGAAAGTAATATGACGTTCTGTTTTTTGCGGCCAACGATTTTTTTTATTGCTTTACACAAGGGCTCAACCATCATTACCATGCCGGGTCCGCCGCCGTAGGGAGCATCATCAACCGAGTTGTGTTTGTCTACGGCAAAATCGCGGAGGTTGACCGCGTTTACTTTTATGAGCTTTTTTTTCTGCGCTTTGCCGAGCAAGCTCTCTTGGCAATAGCTATTGATAAGGCCGGGAAATATGGTGATAACGTTAAATTGCATATGATGGCATTATAACCACAACCACGCCTTGTGTAAAGAATCTTTGACAACGTAGCAATACTTAGAGTAAGGTTGCTAATAAAGACGGTGGCTCAAAGGAGGTTCCTCGTGCTCCCAAACGCAACGATACTGTGCGTGTTCCTCACGCTCTTGCCGACTTATGCGCTTGCCGCAGACAACAGCGCAAGCAAGCCGTGGTACACGGGTTTGACGCCCATTCTGCTGCTGGTGCTGGCTGTTATTATCGTGGTGTGGCGTCTGCCCAGGGCCAAGGAAGAGTTCCAGGGACAGCTTGGTTATCTGACGGTCAAGGGCTACCGCTTCCGCCGCGCCATAAACTGGGTGTTTTTGGGCGCTACCTATGCGTTCCTGTACTGGGGGCGGTACAACCTGAATCCAGCCATCAAGACAATTGGTGGGGCAGCCATGGTGTCAGATTTCAACTGGATATTCTCGGTTGGCACCATTGTCTACGGCGTATCGTTTGTGCTCAACGGGCCGCTCACTGACCGATTTGGTGGGAGGTTCTCTATTCTCACTGGCGCACTTGGCGCGTGCGTGGCTAACATCCTCATGGGGGTCGCTTGTTGGATGGCATACACCAGCAGGATAGAGCACCGGTTGCTGTTTTGGGCACTGGTGGTGCTTTACCCCGTCAACATGTATTTCCAAAGTTTTGGCGCGGTGGCCATAGTCAAGTGCAATGCGGCATGGTTTCATGTGCGCGAGCGCGGAGTGTTTGGAGCCATCTTTGGTATTCTCATAGCACTCGGGATATACTTTGCGTTTGACTGGAGTTACGTCATCCTCAATGGATGGAAGCTACCCGTGCAGTGGGCGTTCTTTTTCCCCGCTGGCGCGTTGTTGATTGCCTACATTGCAGATCTGATTGCGGTTCGCAACAGACCATCTGATGCAGGATTCAGTGACTTTAACACGAGCGATGCAACATCAGGCCAGGCGCACGGGCCATCCGATAATCCGCTCATGGTGTTCAAGAAAATGATCAAGAACCCCGTGATCATGATCATCGCCGGTATTGAATTCTGCAGCGGGTTCCTACGTCAAGCCATGATGCAACAGTACCCGTTGTATGCCAAGGCCACCGGAGCTGCTGAACTGTTCGTATACCAAAACTGGGGCATGATGCTGTGCGTTGCCGGTATTTTGGGTGGTGTGTTCGCCGGCTTCCTTTCTGACCACATTTTTGGTTCACGCCGTGGGCCCGTGGCAACGCTTTTGTACATTGGGTTGTTGGCAGGGAGCATCATGATGTGCTTCATGATAGGCCATCCGCAGCTCGGAGTGCTGGTGGTGTTCATGTCGCTGTGCGTCATTGGCGTACACGGCATGCTATCTGGCACTGCCAGTATGGACTTTGGCGGCACCAAAAATGTTGGAGTCGCCGTTGGATTAATAGACGGGTTTGTGTACTTGGGGACCGGTCTCCAGTCCCTGTTGTACGCAAATATTCTTCCTGAAGGGGGCGCCGCAGCGGCCAACCCGGCCAACTGGTCCAGTTGGCCCGTGGCCATGATTCCACTTGCAAGTATTGGACTTTTGCTGGCCTTCACGATCCGCCACGCCAAACCAAAAACCTCATAGGTCTGGCGTGAGATGGCGCGAAGTGCCTCTTGTTTTGCCCCTGTGTCAGCTATGCTGGTGCAGGGGTTATTTTTTAAAAAAAATACGGACCGCCCAGAACACACGTGTGTCTAGGCGATCCGTCCGACCTATGCGCTGCTTCTTGCGAGCGCTAATCGGCTAGTTAAAACAAACTTCAATGAGCGTCTGGAGCCGGTCCCACGGGATGCGCGTGGGCTCTACGGCCGGCGCGGTCTGGCTGCCATTCAAGAGCATGTTGTACACAAAGTACCAACACTCGGCTCCAGGAATGGTCGCCTCACGCGGAAGTCCTCGCCCGGCTTGGCGAACTTGCGACGTGCGTCCAGCGCCAACCAACCCCACTGCATGACCTTCAGATCATCACGTGGGTTTAAAGCTTGGGAGTAAATTCATGAATCAGAACTGCCTATGGTGAACTCATTGGAATATATAATCTGTTGTTCTGATCCGTCTTCTTTCCAACTTTTTGTAACGACGTGATATGTACCCGGCAAAACTTGTTTTTCCACCACGACCGGCGGACTCACGCTAGTGTCGCACCAACTCTCCTTCTGGCTCCAACTCAGTGTTTCTGTCCCTCGGATTGCGACCCTGTACGCAACGGGCGCGGCTGGCAAAGATTCCTCCGTACATGGAGAGTCCAAAAGACGCACAGGTATGGGATCATCACCAGCGACCAACCGAACAATACTATACGGACGATTCCCATCGCCGAATCTCCATACGTATGGTCCGGAATTATGAAACACAATCTTCACTTCCTCCCCCGGTTGGTAGGAAACATCATCGGTTGTAATGGTGAGAAGAGCAGGATCTGCTTCCATAGTGTTTTGATTTTTACGAAAAAAAATAAAAAAAGTGCTAAATATTAAAATGAATATGGCGAAAAGAATAAAAATGAAATATTGTTTTTTCTTCATATCTGACAATTTTAAAAAATATACAGCTATATTCTGGCGCACTGTTCGGGTGTGAAATATTCAGGCAAAACCGGTATCTGATTCCCGCTGTAATCGCGCCTGGGCCCTCCGACAAGGGCGGGGTGAGCGAATGATTCAACCTCTTCCCATCCGCGGTCCGTCTTTGCCAGCGTTATGGTCCAAAACGGAACTGGTTTGGTGTCTTTGGTTACGGGAAACCCGAAAAACTCCAGTTGTTCAGATCCGTCTGGTGACGGGAATTTTTTGGAGTCCGCTAGAGACGGGAATCTTGATGCCTCTGAAGATGAAAATTCCACGCGACCGCGCCAGATGACGCCATCTTTCGGCGGGAATCTAAAGGGTACAGCTGTAACCGAAACCGTTTCAATCCCTATAAAAAATTGCTCCTTTGTAATAGGATTAACATAGATACTCTGATAAACGACGCATTTTTGCCAATGCTTCTGAAAAGACGATACTGCTAACGCTTCGGCTTCTGCCGCCAATGAATCTGATTGCATAGGTTTGTTGAAAAAGAAAAAAATTATAACTGACGCGATAATTATCACGCCAACGCCGATCCAAATAAAAAAAGATGCGCGCATAAAATTAATATACCATTCTGTTTTGCAGAAAAACTGCTCCGCTTGGCAATTGATACAGTACAGTACTCAAACCCGCGTACTCTTCTAAACGAAACCCAAAGGCGTTAATGGCGAACGAGTCAACATACACTCCCTGCGAGACATCAAAGAGTGACACCCGGCCAGCGTCAACCAAATCAAACAGCGCCCGTGTGAAATACGGGTCAACATCCAGACCGACCTTTTGTGCAACTTCATTGATAACAACTTCATCAGATTGCCGAGCTTGTTCTTTCATCTTGTCAAAAAGGGTGCGATCCGCGTATTCACCGCCCTCGGCCAATTCTTTCCCGTACATTTCCATCATTTCACCATACTGAATTATAATCTTTGCCGCCCCATTGTCTGCCAAGTAGACAATTTTTTTATCCGGCACGTCAGCGAGCGTCTTTACTGTGCGTGTCGTATCCCATTCTTTTGGAAACTCGCTTGTTTTTTCTTCAATATCCGATCCCGAT
>Ga0209211_10004987_pt1 | contig 20160 bp, 23 predicted proteins | sample RifGroA2_FD_183992 | JGI IMG/M metagenome (GOLD analysis project Ga0209211, IMG submission 183992) | Groundwater microbial communities from Rifle, Colorado, USA - Groundwater A2 (SPAdes) (version 2) | ecosystem: Environmental > Aquatic > Deep subsurface > Groundwater | place: Rifle, Colorado...
TGCTTATTCCGTACTTCGTCAGTACCTGATCCACTCCTTTGGCAACCGTGGAAATGGCTTGTTCCGGTTCGGCTTTTTTCTGATGGATGGAGTTAATGGCGTCGTTGTAGTAACTGATGATTTCGTCGTTAATGCCGTTGTCAAAAGTCCGGGAGTTCATAAACCAGCTTTTGGCTGATTCGGATTGGGTGATAAACGGAGCGACGTATTTGGCGGTTTTCAGGGTATCGGCCATGTCGCGGCGGGGATAGGGTTCGCCGAAAGCCCGGATTTTGGCGGCTTCGGTGTACATAAGCTGGAGAGCTTCGGGAGAACTTAAATATTTCAAAAACTGCCATGATTGTTTTTGATATTTACTCTGGCGGGAAACGCCGTCAGCCCAATAACTAGCCCAATTAATTTGGCGCTGGGAGGTAAGCTGGGGAATTTCGTGGATGGAAAAATCGAGTTTTGAATTTTGGGCCAGAATTTCATGGGCCTGCCAGGATGGAGCCAGAATCATGGCGACTTTTCCGGCGGCAAAAGCGGTAATATCCTGGGGCATGGATTCGTCCCAAATCCGGTCTTCTTTGGTAAAAATGGTGAAGTAGCGGAGGGCGTCGGCGCCAAGATTGCGGCCTTGGGCGTCAATGGCGGCGTCGGGATTTGCCAGGTCAACGCTGTTTTGGAGCATTAAAATTGCCAGTATGTCCGGCCAATTGGTAATATTGTTGGTGGTGCCCATAGCGGAGCCGGAGCGGACTATGTTGCCGCGGTCATCGCGGACGGTGAGAGCGAAAGCCACTTTGCGGAAATCATCCCAGTTGGTGGGAACCGCGGAAGTGGTAGCGGCCATAAGATCGTTATTGATAAAAAGCCCTAAACCGTCGGTCATCAGGGGAACGGCGACCGGAGCGTTTTGGCGAACCAGGTCGGTAACGGCGGCTGGGTAAAATGTCCGGCTGAATTCGTCAAAAGACAGAATTTCGGCCGGGGCCGGAGCCAGTTCCTCTCCGAGCATCGGCATCCAAGAGTTATGCAGGCGGAAAATATCCGGGCCCTCTCCCCTGGCCAGGGCGGACTGGAGGCGCTGGCGATACTCTTGTTTACTTTGCATCTGGTAATTGATTTTGATATTGGGGTGAGAAGATTCATATTTTTCAATCGCCGGCTTGACGACGGTTTCCGGCTCCCATAATCCCCAGTAAGTCAAAGTGATGGTAGGAGGCCGGAGCCGGGGCAGAATGACAAATCGGGTAACCAGAAAGCCCAACAGGGCTAGAAAAAGGGCGATTAGGAGGGGACCGAGGAAACGAAAGGGCGAAGGCTTGATATCGGCGGCGGGGCCTGCCGCGCCTTCGGGGTCCTGTCGCGCTCTACCCCGCTCCGACGTCCTCGTCTCTACGCTGACAGACTGCGGGCGCTCGAGCGGGGGCCCTTCGCGCGCCACCCCTGCGGCGTAACTGTCCGGAATAATAGTTCCCGATGGTAGTTCGCCGGAGGGAGATTGGGGAAAAAGGGTGGGGTCGGGAAGTTTTGGCATGAGATAATAATAGCAGAAAACTCAGAAAACTCCGAGAGCCAGAAAGTCGGACTGTCAGAAATTCGGAAAACCAGAAAAGAGACTCTGATTTTCTGGTGCTCCGATGCCCTGATATTCCGGTATTCAGAGTTTTCCGAGTGTTCTGAAAAATTAGTATGTTGTCTCGTCATTTTTTAATTCTGGTGGCAATCTTTACCGGCGTGGTACTAATGTTAATGCCGGTGGCAGCGTACGGCGCGTTTGAGTGGGCGTTTCGGGGACGGATTTATCCGGGAGTCCAGGTTGATAAATCAAAAATAAAAGAACAAAAAGCAAAAAGCGTAAATTTGGTTTACGGCGATAAAAACTGGCCGGTGCAAGCGGATCAGCTGGGAGTTAATTTAGATTGGGACAAGACCAGAGAAAAACTGTACCGGACCGGGAGAAGCGGTGATTTTGTCGGGGATTTAGAGGTTAAATATCGGGCGTATCGGGAAGGAGTAACGGTGGGGCCGGAGTTTGATTACAACCGAGATTTGGTTAAAGAATTGGTGGCTTCTGTCAGCGGGGAAATTGACCGGGCGGCGGTGGCGCCGAAATTCCGGCTGGCCCAGGGCAGGGTGACGGAGTTCGTTCAGGCCAAAGAGGGAATCAGGGTGATCGGGGATGATCTGGGAAATCGGTTGATTCAGGCGGTATTTTCCGCGCAGGAATCGGTGGAAGTGCCGGTGGAGACGATTATACCGGCGGCGCCAAAAGAGGAAATGACGGCGGAGGCGCTGGGAATAAAGCAACTTTTGGGAAAGGGGGTATCGACATATTTTGGTTCTATCGCGGCCAGGAAACATAATGTGGCGCTGACGGCGGCGAAAATTGACGGAGTATTGGTGGGGCCGGGAGATACTTTTTCGTTTAACCAAACCGTGGGCGAGATAAATAAAGAAACCGGATTTCAGGAAGCGTATGTAATTAAAGACGGCCGGACGGAATTGGGAGACGGCGGCGGAGTGTGCCAGGTGTCAACGACTTTGTTCCGGGCGATATTGGCAGCGGGATTGCCGGTTTTGGAGCGGCGGGCGCATAGCTATCGGGTGGGATATTACGAGCAGAATTCGCCGCCGGGGTTTGACGCCACGGTGTACGCGCCGACGGTAGATTTTAAATTTAAGAACGATACACCGTCATATTTATTGATTCAGGCCAAAGCGGACAATAACGCCAGCAGCTTAATCGTAGAGCTGTGGGGAACCGGAGACGGCAGGATCGCCAAAACCACCAAACCGATTGTTACCGACCAGATCGCTCCCCCGCCGGACGCGTTCCAGGACGATCCCTCTATTCCCTCGGGGCAAGTTAAACAAGTAGACTGGAAAGCTTGGGGGGCGAAAGTAAAATTTGATTATACGGTGACTCGGGGCGGAGAGACGATTTACTTAAAAACCTTTGTCAGCAATTATAAGCCGTGGCAGGCGGTATATCTAAGGGGAACGGGGACTCCTTGACAGGATGTTATAACGGGTTATAATCGAATCATGATTACCCCGGTTGCCCATAAAATTATTCAGGTGGGGAATTCCTTGGCGGTAACTCTGCCGACTGATTTCGTGAAGCGCCATCGGCTTAAGGCCGGCGGGATGGCGTTTTCTCAGTCGGTAAATGGAGAGATTAAATACGCTACGTCGAGGGGAAAGGCAACAGATTATCAGAGAATACCGGATGAAGAATTCGCTCGGCTGATAATCCGGGTTGAGTCAATTTATGGAGAAGCCCTGGAGAAATTGGCTAAACTTCCGTGAAAGTCTTCACTGTCAGGCAGATTTTAATTCTCCACGAGCGGATGATCCAAAAATATGGCGGCTCTTCCGGCGTCCGCGATATGGGGATGTTAGAGTCGGCAGTAGGAAGGCCATTCGCGACGTTTGGCGGCGAAGATCTTTATCCTGATATTTTTATGAAAGCCGGAGCTTTTATTCAGTCTATTGTTAAAAATCATCCTTTCATCGATGGAAATAAAAGGACGTCTTTCTCGGGGACAATAGCTTTTCTTTTAGCAAACGGGGTAATTGTTTCTGCCGGCACCAATCAGGCAGTAAAATTTATGCTTAGAGTTGCAAATGAAAATCTTTCCGTTGACGAAATCGCCGAGCGGCTGAAGATGCATACGAAAAATGCCACTTGACAAGTGTGATATTATCAATACAAATGTTAGAAGAATTATTTGAACGCCAATCTGCTATTCAAGCCATAATTGATAAATACACCCCAACGAGGGAAGCTTTTGAAAAATTTTTAAGAGGCGGACAAAAAAATGATGAGGGTTATTTCTTGAATATTCTTCTTCCTCTTTCTGTTCCTGGAATTAAGTCACGGTACAGCTGGAAGAAACGAGCAGCTTTTGATACTTCGGGCTGGCAAAAAGTCGTGGTTGAAGCGTTTACCGATCCTACTCGAAGGAAGTTTGGTTACACAGCCGGCGATATTCCAAAAGCATTAATAGACGTCAAGGTTTCATTGCCTGAAAATCCGGATGTGGTCCAAGGATTTGAACTGCCCCCGGCTTGGGCAATACTAGAACAAGGTTCAGTTTTTTCGCCTCTAGTTTTGGAGAAATTAGAGAAAGACCTTGAAGAAATAGTGCCTTTAGTTAGAGCTTTATTACCCCAGGGATAGGCCGCATTCGTTTAAATCACTTTCAGTTCCTCCAGTCGGGACTTGATATGGTGCATTGAATCCCAGCGATAGTATCCTCAATCTTCTCTGCTTCTCCAATTGATATTTATCGACGATCCCCATTTATCAAGAGGATTTTGCTCAACTACGTAGGGAGGAGTATATTTCCATCGTTTATAATCAGCAAAAATCGTGTTTTCGGTGATACTTAGACCAGCAATCACTCCTAACATTCTTTCAAACCATTCATCGATGTATCGATAGTATTTTCCCTCCCGTACTTCCGACACCATCGTCAGCCATCGCATCAATTGATGAAAGTTGAACTCAGGCCTATAAATCCTCTCCGGATTTTCGATAAGCGGAAAGATTTCCCGAGGCGAGAAGGGTTTAGCAAAATTTACTTTAGCGTCTCCTAAAACTTCCCATCCGGAAATAGCTGGAGGTGACATATTTATGGCATCGCCATGAAACACTAAACCAATATGTGTCTTATCGGCCTCCGGAAGACAAACTACGTGGGGGCGAGGATCAAAATAGAGATTTGTTTCAGAAATATTTGTTTCTTCTCTGACTTCTCTCCGGAGGGCAGGAATTAGTAGTTCTCCTGATCTGATTCCTCCAGCCGGCAATCCCCACTGACCAGTCTGGGATTGACGAACCAGTACAATACGATGGCTACGAGAAATACCCAGAAGTACCGAGACCGAAGTCTTAGTAATTAATCTTTCATCAGCTGTGTCAGGGTTTATTATTTTTTCCTTTTCAGACATGTATTAATTTCGGATTATAGCAGTGGTACAATTTATTCTCATGGAATCTCGATATAATCCCCAAAAATACGAGCGGGAGATTTACCGGATATGGGAGGAGGGGGGGGCGTTCAAAACAGAGAACAGAGAACAGAGAACAGAGAGCAGAGAGCAGATAGCGGCAAAGGCGTATACGATTTTGATGCCGCCGCCGAATGCTAACGCTTCGCTGCACGCCGGACACGCGATGTACACGGTTGATGATGTCCTAATCCGGTGGAAACGGATGCAGGGATATTCCGCCGTCTGGCTGCCGGGGATGGACCACGCCGGATTTGAAACCCAGTTTGTGTATGAAAAAGAATTGGCAAAGCAGGGAAAATCGCGGCTGGATTTTGACCGGCAGACGCTGTATCAAAATATTTTTCAATTCGTCAAAGACAACTCCGGATTGATATACGAACAATTTAAGCGGTTGGGATTTTCGGCCGACTGGAGCCGAAGCGTTTTTACTCTTGACGATCATGTTTTAAAACAGGTTTGGGAAACTTTTCAGCGGATGGAGAAAGAAGGGTTGGTGTATCGTGATAATTATATTGTAAATTTCTGCACCCACTGCGGAACTTCTCTTGCAGAACTGGAAGTCGTTCACGAAGACAGGATTGATCCGCTCTATTACATGAAGTACGGGCCGTTCACTTTGGCGACCGTCAGGCCGGAGACTAAATTCGGCGATACGGCTGTGGCTGTCCATCCCAAAGACAAGCGATACCAAAAATATGTGGGCCAGGAAATTGAAGTCGAGGGGTTGATCGGAAAATTCAAAGTTAAAGTGATCGCCGATGAAGCGGTGGACCCGAAATTCGGCACCGGCGTAGTCAAAGTGACCCCGGCTCATGACGCAAATGATTTTCAAATTGGGCTAAGGCACGGACTGGAAGTTAAACAAGTGATTGGGACGGACGGGAAACTAAATGAAAAATGCGGCATTTATCGGGGCTTGCGAGTCGCCGAAGCCAGAAAAAAGGTGGCCGAAGATCTTCAGGCGGCCGGGCTAATGGTAAAAATAGATGAAAATTATAAACACTCGGTGGGAGTGTGTTACAAGTGCCAGCGAGTTTTGGAACCAACGGTAATTCCCAACTGGTTTATTAAAGTTGAGTCGCTGAAAAAACCGGTGATTGAAGCGGTGAAGAAAAATCTGGTGAAGTTTTATCCGGCACGATTCAAGAAACAGATGCTGACTTGGCTGGAGATAATGCACGACTGGCCGATAAGCAGGCAAATCGCATGGGGAATCCGCATTCCCGTATGGTACTCAATAAAAGAAAATCCTGATATGTCAGTGGGGTTTCTCGACGCAAAAAATCAATTTGTCCAAGGCAGAATTAACGAACTTTTAGGAAAATATAGTTTCTCTGACATTGAACATGGGCTCCAATATCTCCGCGCCGGAAAAGACACCCGTTATATCGTGAGTGAGAAAAAACCAGACGATGAATATTTACAGGAAACGGACACTTTTGACACCTGGTTTTCATCGGGGCAATGGCCGCTGGTGACTTTGAAAGATAATGAGTTTAAAACCCGCTTCCCAACTGATGCGTTGGGAACTTTATCTGACATCCTCACATTCTGGGTGTCGCGGATGATTATGTTTTCACTTTATTTGAAGAAAGAAGTCCCGTTCAAAGATGTTTACCTGTGGTCGATGGTGGCGGACGCCAAAGGAGTGAAGATGAGCAAGTCGAAAGGAAACGTGATTGATCCGATTGAGCTGGTGGATAAATATGGCGCCGACGCGCTGAGGATGACTTTACTTTACGGGGTGGCGCCGGGGAGCGCGATTTCTTTGAGCGAAGATAAGGTCAGAGGGATGAGAAATTTTTCCAATAAAATCTGGAACATCGCCCGTTTCGTTTTATCCTGCGCTCCAAAGGATGGAAGTTTGCGAAACTTTCAAGAGAATAACGATGACAAATGGATACTGGAAGAGTTAAACAAAGTAATTGTCGAGGTAAACAAGGGTTTGGAAAAATATCGATTCGGGACGGCGACGGAAAAGCTATATGAATTTGTGTGGCATAAATTTGCCGATGTGTACGTAGAAAAAGTAAAAAACCGCAAGGAAGGGGCTTTTCCGATTCTGCTTCATGTTCTGGTAACTTCTCTAAAGCTATTGCATCCGTTTATGCCGTTTGTGACGGAAGCGATCTGGGGTGAAATAAAAGATTTTAGAAAATATCCAAAACAAATGTTAATTACGTCCGGATGGCCTGAAGAAAGCAATTCGATTTGATATCTTGTAACTGAAGTTTGCGAAACGGTATTCGTTGACTGGAAGTTTCGCAAACTTCCATATTGATAGTTGCCTAGGCGGAAAAACGGTGAGATTCAAAACATTATGAAGCTGTGGAAAAGATTAATTCATTTGATGAAAGTGAGAAAGCTGGAGGTTTTTATTTTTGTTTTGTTGACGGCAGGAGCAGTTTCATCTATTAAAGTGGCTGTGGAGCAGAAGAGAATCGAGGAACTGCAAAAAATTAAAATTGAAAAAGAGGCGGAAAGAGATAAATTGGTTGAGATGTCAATAAAATATCCTGATTACCGCGATCTTTTATACCGCCTGGCAGTTTCTCAATATGAATTGGGAAATGACGAAGCCGCCAAAGAAGTTTTAAACAGGGCCAGATATCTCGACCCCAACAATGAAGCCTTAATAAAAATTGCCGGCAGCCTGAATATCTCTTTATCGGATTAATAGTTTTTTGGGGTAAAATTTATCAAAAGACAAGATTCCGTCCAAACCATATTTATCTATAAATGCTAAATTCGCACAGTCCACAAAAGACGTTCCCTTCTTGGTCTGTTTCAAAAATATATTCCATGCTAATTTTTCAAGAGCATCATCCAATGTTATTTCCTGATCAATAACTCTATCTCTCTTCAAATAAAAGTCTTTGGCCTCTTCCTGCCCTACTTTCATGCTTATAACCGTAGCCGTCTCTTGGGCCACAAGGTTCAAAATCATAAAAATATCACCTTGATTGTGAAGCCTTCCGGTTATTTCTTTAGCCTTCTGATGGGTTGAGTCGTCAAATTTATACAAGGCCACCAACACATTTGAATCCAAAGCTATTTTCCTGCCCATTTTGGGTTACCCTTTCCATATAAATAATAATCAATCCTAGAAGACAAATTTTTTGGGCCGCCTTTTGCCGCCCCGATAAATCCTTCCCCCCATTTCTTAACTCTCTTTATATTTTTATTTTTTATTACCGTTTTTACTCCTTCTCTAACCAATTGAGAGAAATTCATCCCCTCTTGTCTCATCAAAAGGGCCATGTCCCTGTGCAAATCATCCGGAATATAAACCTGCGTTCTAATCATGTTTAATTGTATGTTGTATGTTGTATGTTGTCAAGGGGAGAAATTTTATCCTTCTGCGGCAATTTGGAGAAACAGAGCCGTTACTTGATCGTCAGCGAGTTGTTCTTCAAGAAATTCCCGGTGTTGTTCTTGTACCAACTTTTTCCGTGGGTAAATAAATTCGCTTCTGACTAAGTCAGCCACCGGACCTCCCAAAACCAGGCCAAAGAATCCTCCTGCAAACACCCCTGCGCCGATAAACGTTATTACTTGCTTGAATTCTTCCGCATGCAAAGAGGCGGCAGTGTTATCTGTTATAATTAAAGCAAGCGGCACCGTAATTCCTGCGCTGACAAGCAAGCCGATTGCTGTTGATATGCCATAAACACGTCTTGTGGAAACCCGCGTGTTTGCCTCTGTCTGAATCTGTTCCAGTTGTTGATGGTGCTTCATCATCAAGTCAACCGATTTATCTGGCCCAAGTACCGCAAAAGCCTCTGTCCGGAGATTTGAGGTTGGAATTTGGGCAAGAAGTTTCTCGCGCTGTCGTGGATCCATATTCAAAGACACTATACCATACTTGTCAACTTTAATTGAGTTGTCAAGCCCATTGTCCTGCCAAACCAATCATGGCGGCGTTGTCAGTGCACAGTTTTTTGGAATAAGGGAAATGAACTTTTAGTCCAAAGTCTTTTCCAAGTTTGCGGAGGCGTTGGCGGAGGGGAATATCTGGACCCGAATAATCCGGAGTTGAAAGAATTATCTTCTGGTATCAACGGTTCCGGCGATTAGGTTAAATCGGCGAGAGTTAAAACCTTGATTTCCTGAACTTTCTTGAGATTATCGTCGTTGGTGATAAAAACGGCACAGTCGGAATCGATGGCGGTGGCCAGGTGGATGGCGTCGGGAGTTTTGAGGCGGTAGGCGGCGCGCAACTGGGCGGCTGAAAAACAAATGTTTTTATTTGCCGGCACGATGGATAAGTTGGGAAATTTCTCTAAAAACTCTCGGTATTGTTTTTCAAGAGCTGCATCCTGTTGTTCAAATATAGAAACAAAAATTTCGGCAAATACCAGGGTAGATACGACTGTTTTCCGTCTTTTGCACTCATCGAGAAGACTGGTAGCTATGTTTCCAAACTTGGGGTGGCCGCGAAGATGATAGATGAAAATATTGACGTCAAGGGCAATTCGGCGGACAGATGTTGGCAGCTTCATAAGTTAGTCCCAGCTGGCGCGTTCACGTTTTAGATAGTTGTCAACTCCTCCATAGATTTTATAGTGATTTTTGGCGATGCCGTAATAGTCTTCGGGCCAGCGGGCTTTTTTGGTTTTGATGCCGATCAGGTGGGCGGTGCCGTCTTTCATCTTTTTGACCAGCCAACCGATTTGTTCTCCGGGTTTGAGATCAAGTAGTTTCCTGGCTTTGGCCGGCAGAGTCACCTGGCCCTGGGAAGACAGGGTGCTGTCGCGGTCAATAGCAATGGTGATAGCTGCCATTCCGGTCATATCTTTACTTTTACCAGAAAGTTAAAGATTTGTCAAGAAAGTTAAATGGCTGCCGACGCGGGGTTAAGCAATTTGATGTCGTCCATAGGGAAATGTTTGATGTTCATGGTGGCCAGAGCGGCTTGGTGAATTTTGGCGGTGGCGGCAATTAAACAGTCGGTAAGGCTTAAATTTTTGAGACGATGATGATATTGGTTCCAATATAATCCGGCGGTTTTGGCGATATCAAGCGAAACCGGAAACAGCTCCTGATGGAAAATGAAGTCTTCGACGGCGGGCATTTCTATGGGAAAGACGTTTTTGTAAATCTCGGCGACGGTAATAGTGGAAATTCCCACCGGTTCTTTAGAAACGAAACCGTCAATAGCGGTAACTATCGCTTGATTTCCCCGGAGAATCCAAATGACAATGTCGGTGTCAAGAATGATCATGAAATTTCCGGTCGTCGGCGAGGCGGCCGGCGCGGAGCCAATTTTCTAACTTGGCAGGGGTACTCCACTCGGGGTGACGGGCGGCGGCAAAAGCGCCGGCGACACGATTAAGCATGGTGCGATAGGCGGATGAATCAAATTGTTTGTCCGCTACCAGCCTAGCTATCCGAATTCCTCTTCTCTCGTCGCTGATGACGATTGTTTTTCCCGCAGCCGCCAGGCGGAGATAATCGGCAATCCCGGTGCGAAAATCACTGACGGAAATTGTAACAGGCATCATGAGCCGATATTAGTACATTAAGTACATATTGTCAAGAGCGGCGGAATTTTTTGATATTTGAGATGACGTTTAGGAGGATAAGGGCTCCGAGAATAATGTTGAACGGAGTATTTCCGAAGATTCCCAACAGGAGAAAACCGGCGCCAAGAATCAGTGAACCGATGAGGACTGTCGGGCTCATTTTGCGGTCGTACTTGACGATAGAGCCGACGAAGCGGCCTGTCATTCTGATTGATGCCAAGGGATCAAAGGGGTTAGATTCGTAAGCGGATTTGATGGCAGGGTCGATTGGTGTCTCCGGCATAGTTATAAATAATTATAAACTGGGAAAAGTTAGATTCGGCTGGCGGTCGATAAGATTAATTTCCGCTTGTGTTTTGGCGGCTTCTCCTCTTGCGAAAGCCCATTGGGCGGCCAGGCCGATCATGGCGGCGTTGTCGGTGCAGAGTTTTTTGGAATAGGGGAAGTGAACTTTGAGATCGAATTGTTTGCCGAGCTTTCTTAATCTTTTTCGTAATTCGATATTAGCTGCTACTCCTCCGCCGATGAGAAGGTCGGAAAAATCAAAATTGTTAGAATGGCTAGAATGGTTAAAATGGCTAATGGTTTTGGAGACTACGCGGATTAAGTGGTCGAGGGCGGTGGATTGGAAACAGGCGGCTAAATCGCAGATTTCCTGTTTAGTTAATTCTTTGCCTTCGACCAGACGGTAAAAAGCTGTTTTTAGGCCGGAGAAACTAAAAGCGCCTTGGTTCTCCCGCCCCAAAAGAGGCAGAGGTAATTTGTATTTTTGGGGGTTCCCTTGTTTAGCAAATTTTTCCAAGACGGCTCCCCCGGGATATCCGAGACCGAGCATCCGGGCGGCTTTGTCGAGGGCTTCGCCGAGGGCATCGTCGAGGGTGTCGGCCAGAATCCGGTGAGAGGGAAAAGATAGAACCAGCTGGGTGTGGCCGCCGGAGACGATTAAAGCGAGAGAATTTGGCAAATTTGGCGAATTAGGCAAATTTGGACGCGCAAGCGAACTAATAACGTGGCCTTCGAGGTGGTTGACGGGGATTAAAGGAATTTCATGTAATAAAGCGAGCTGTTTCGCGTAATGAATTCCGGCTTCCAGGGCGGGGGCTAGTCCGGGGCCGACGGTCACCGCTATCGCGGCGATCAAATTTGGCGAATTTGGCCCGCCGACGCCAAAGCTATGGCGGGTAAACAAATTGGCCGAATTTGGCAAATTTGCACGCGCGAGGCGGAGGGCGCGGGAGACGACCCAGGGGAGACGGTCTTGGTGGGCGCGTTTGGCCAAAGAAGGAACGACGCCGCCCCATTTGGCGTGAAGGGCGGCTTGGGACCAGATGACGTTGCTTAAAATCCGATTGTCGCGGGTGACGGCGGCGGCGGTGTCGTCGCAGGAGGTATCGATGGCGAGGATGGTCATAGATAAATGGTTAGAATGGCCAGAATGGTTAAATGGCTATAAGATTCCCCAATTGATAAGGCGTTCATTTTGTTTTTTGGCGTATTTGATTTTGATCCAGATAATGACGGCATCTTCTGAGTAGGCGTGAATCGTGTCGGCAACGCGGTCGGCCCATTCGACGGCGATGACGGATTTATCTGTGATGATTCCGGCAAAATCGAGGTTCTCCAGTTCTTGACCGGACTCGATTCTCCAGGCGTCGAGATGATGGAGAATGGTTGATGGTTGATGGTTGATAGTTAATGCGGGCGAATACTCGTTCGACAAATTGTACGTTGGTGACACAATTTCTTTTTTAATTCCCATCGCTCTGGCCAGACCTTTGGTAAATTCGGTTTTGCCGGCGCCAAGAGGGCCTTCGAGAGCGAAAATAATCGCCCGCCGGCCCGCTTCGCAGCGAGGCGAGCCGGCAAAATGCTGATATTTCTGCCAAAGTTCTTTGGCCAGGTTTTGAGTGTTTTCCGGAGACCGGCTTAAAATTTTGTCTTCATTTGAGATTTTAATATCGCCGACTCTTAAGGTTACCGGATCGTCAAGGGTAGTATCAATAACAGTTGAGGGTTCGCGGCGAGGGAGTGGGCCGGCGTCAATAATCAGATCTATCAACTGTTTTTTTCTGTCCGATATCTGATTTATGATATCTGATATCTGATATGGCCGCTTTTTGTAAGCCTCGTTGGCGGAAGTGGCGGTGATGGGGCGGCCGAACTTTTTGACAATGGCGGTGACTAAGGGATAGGAGGAGATCCGAATTCCGAGGGTGCCGGTTTCGGAAGCGACCCCGGGGGCTAAAAAATGGTTAAAATGGCTAGAATGGCTGAAGGGTTTGAAAGTTTTGAGTTTAGAAATGACGGTCAGGGGGCCGGGGAGAAAGGCGCGATAGAGTTTTTTGGCAGTGTGGTTTAATTTAACGTATCTTTCGGCCATTTTTTGGTCGGCGGCGGCGACGGAATAGGGTTTGCCCAGGGGGCGGGATTTGAATTTTGCCAGTTTGGCGACGGCTTGGGGACTGGCAGCGTCAACGCCGGCGCCATAAACGGTTTCGGTGGGATAAATCACAAGGCCGCCGCGGCGGAGAGCGGCGACTGCAGAAATAATTGCCGTTTGTCTGGCGGATTTACCGAGATTTATGATTTTCATAAGTCTTATAAGTCTTATAAGGCGAATAAGACTTATAGAGTTTTACGCAACGAAGCGGCGGTTTTTTGAAGCTCTTGGGGGGTAACTTTAATTCTTTTGGCGGATTCGACACCGGGGAGAAATTCGCCTTGGCCTATCGGCGGCATCGGCATAACGTGAATGTGGGCGTGAGGGACTTGAAAGCCGGCGGTGGCGAAAACGACGGTTGACGCTTTTAGCCCATTAATCTGAGCTAAGGCCACTTTTTGGGCGACTTGCCAAAATTGTCCGAATTCTTTAACTTCATGAACCCAACGGTAATGTTTTTTGGGAATTATCAACGCGTGTCCCTCAATCACCGGAAAAATATCTAACAATCCCAAAAAATGTTCGTTTTCGAAAATCTTATAGCATGGAATCTTGCCGGCGACGACCTGGCAGAAAATACAATTAGATTTCATGGGTCTAATGGGTCAAATAAGTCTAATAAGACCAATGCGATAAATAAATGATTATGATTTTTTGTTGTCCGGTTTTGACTGTCGGGGAGCAGGGGCTTCGGACTTGGTCGGAGTTTCGCCGGCTGCGGGTCCGCCAGCTGGAGGAGCTTCGGCGGCAGGAACTTCACCTTCGGCGGCGGCCGGGGCGGGTTTTTCTTCGACTTCTTGTTTGGGTTGCTGGACGGTGACAATGGTTTCTTCCGGTCCGGTGAGCAGTTCAACGCCGGCAGGAATTTTTAGATCTTTAACTAAAATGCTGTCGCCAAATTCATTTAAATTGCCAATGTCAACTTCGAAGTGATCGGGAAGGTCGCCGGGCAGGGCCTTGACTTCGATTTCGGAAATGACCGTGACCAAAACAGCGCCCTTGTCTTTGACTGCCGGGGACTCGCCAACGATCCGGACCGGGATGGCTGCGGTAACTTTTTCGGTCAAGTCAACTTGGTGGAAATCGGCGTGAAGATAATTACCGGTGACCGGATGGCGGGTTAAGTTGGCAATCAAAACCGGGCGAGACTTTTCTTCTTTTTCGACCTTTAAATCAATTAGAGCGGTCTCCCCTACTTTGCGGAAAAGCTTGCTAAATTCCGAATAATCGACGGAGACGGGCTGGGATTTAATTTTTTTGCCGAAAATGTTGGCCGGGAGTTTTCCCTGGCGGCGAAGGGTTTTGACTTTTCGACCGAGGACGGTGCGAGGCTCGACCTTGAGGACCGGACGAGGGGATTTGGTAGTTGGCATAAACGAATTATATCAGAACACTTCGGGAAACTCTCACAGAAATGAGAAGTTAGAAGTGAGAAGCTGGATAATGACGTGAGAAATGGGAAATCGCACCTCTCACATCAAAGCGAAGCGATTCCAGCTTCTCATATCACACATCGCATTTCTACTATTCCGAGTTTTCTGAAACAGTGGCAAACTCAACGTTTAGAGTTAAATTGTTTTCTCCGGTGTGGCTGAGGAGAAGTTTGTCGCCGGCGACAGTAACTTGGTCGGAAACTGCCAGTGGGGCCAAATTTGGCGGGAAAGCGACGGAAACCGAAACCGCAGTGGCGGTGCCCGGCTGTTTGCGGACAGTCAGAGAATAAGCGGCGGTTTGATTTTGGAGAACCAGTTTTGCCGGACGGACGGATGAGAGCTGAAAAACTTCTTGGCCGCCGGGGGGAATTTCCATATACCAGCCGATGATTTTGCGGCCGGCTTCCAGAAAATTATCAGTGGCAACGGCGACCAAACCCTGCGGCGACAAACGGACGACGGAGGTAATGATGGAATCGGCAGGAAGATAGACGCGGACATAATTCCGGTAGGTTCCGGCCGGATATTGGGAAGAGGCGGCGCTGTTGCGGTAGCGGAGAGTAACGGCCGACGAAGTTTGGGCGGCGGCGGGTAAAGAGACGCTAATATCGTGTTCTTTAATCATAAAATAATCGGCTTTATTTACCCCGAGGTTGGCGTCGACGATGGAAATTTGGTCGGCAAGGCAGACGGCGGAATTCAGTTCCGGAGGGCAATCAGCCGATGGAAGAGAGCCGTCGATTTGAAGAGTTTTTAAGATTTGGGCTAAACCCGGATCGGACGACGTAATCAGCAGATTGTTTTGGGCGGCGGCCAGCAGGGCGCCGGAGACGACCTGATGGCGGTTGGGACTGGTTTTAACAAATTCTTCCAGGGCTTTGGACAGGGAGATAAGCGGGTCGTTTCTTTGGCCGGTTTGGGGGTCGGCCCCGCCGGTGGCGGGGTAAACCAAGCGGTCGGCGTAAACCAGGCGCTCGATGACATTTAATTGATTCCAGGCGGTGCCGTCGGGCGCAACAATTTTTCCGGTTTTGGCTAAAATTGACTGCAGGGCCGGAGTGGTTAAAAATATGGTTCCGTCAATAACTCTGCCGGTGGCGCGTTCGATTAAGCCGGCAATTTTTTGGGAAGCCTTACTTGCGTCGGCGGCCCAGTTGGCGTCTCTAATCAGCCAGTTATTCTCCCCCAGCCAGGCGGCAATCGGCGCGGGCGGGGGCTCGACGCCGACCAATTGGGAATCTAATTGGTAAACGGATTGATAATCAATATCCAGGAGTTTGCCTTTCTGGATGGTGACGAAAGCAAATGAAGAAATAAAACCGCCGGTGGGTCGAATTTCGGCGGAATTCTGAAAAATGACCAAATATGTTTTTTTGCGGTCGCCGGCCAGCGCCAGGCGGGCGGCGGGAATCAGCTCGCGGGCCAACCCCAAATTTTGGCGCCAGCCGCCCGATTGAAGCAGGGAGTATGGAGTCAGGAGTAAATCGGCGGAGCGGGAATCTAATTCGTCCAAAACAGCCGATTGGGAAACTGGACTGTCGGCAAAAATCGACTCCAAAAGCCGGCCGGCGAGTCCGGCCAATTCTATTTTTGACTGATTGAAAGCGGCGGATTGCTGAAGTTGTTTAAATTTTTGACTGCGTCCCAACAGAGAAAATATCGATTCAAGTTGGGCCAGCCGGGCCGGGGAATTGCCAGCGAGGGAGGCGGCGAAGCGGTCCAATATCCGGGGCAGGGAGAGAATGGCGGCGGCGGAAAGCGTCGCCAGGACGAGAGGGAAAACGAAGCCGCGGCGGAAGCGAAAGGTTGTTTTTTTTTTGAGGTGTTTTGTTTGCCCTCCCCCGCCGTTGACAAAAGCGGGGTGCGGGCGCTCGGCGGGGGCCCCGCTCGCGCCACCCGTCGGGTTAAGGAAAGCTACCAATTTTACCAATCCTTCCGTCAAATTTACTTCCGGCTGCCAGGAGAGGAAATTGCGGGTGGCGGCGGCGGCGGCAATGGATGATGGATGATGGATGATGGATGATGGATATAATAATGTTTGAATGTAATTTATAGGGGGGAGTTTTTGGGTTTGGCGGATAACTTCTTCGCGGAGGCGGTAGGAAAAACTTAAAATAGTAGTTTTGTCAACGCCGGAAATATAAAAAGTTCGGCCGTAAGTTTGGGTGGAAAATGAGATTTTAACAATGGCGGAGGCGGCATCATCAATATAAACAGGATAAATTTCAGCGTCGTCGTCATCGGGAAGATTGATGACAAATTTTGATTTAAGATCCCGCCAAATTAAAGACAGACCTGTTTCTCCTGCCGACTGACCGTAAACGTCTTTGACAAAAACCCGGCAGGCGTCAATGCCGGCGTCAATAGCATTAGTTAATAATTCATCGGGGATATCGGGGATATCGGGGATATCGGGGATATCGGGGAAATCGGGAAGATCGGAAGGAACGATGATGATTAACTTGGCTTGAGAAGATCTTAAGTAGTTGGCGAGAACCTGGGGGAACTTGCGGGAATTATGCGTTAAAAACCAATATACGAAATTACAGTGTCCGGATAAGTTGATGGCGGCGGGGGCGTCAACAACTTCCGAAACGATTTCCTGATTCCGGAGAAACGATTGAATTTTTTTGGCAAGTCCGGATTTGCCAATTATTTGAGCCCGGACCCGGCCGGACGCGGACGAAATTTCCAGGCGAGGAAATTCATAAATTGATGATGTCATTACAGTTTCACATATTACTCAAGTTTTAACGCTTAGTCAATGAATCAAGTGAGGAGTAGGGTTAATCAAGATTTGATATCGGGTCAATTTTAGGTTATTACATTTTTTATAATCAACCTTTGCTTCAAATTAGGATTATAACCCGTGGCTATGTTTTGTTTTATTACGTTATTACGAATTTCATATATTATTTAGGTTCAGAAAACTCGGAAAACTCGGAGGCCGGATATCCCCAGAAAATCGGAGCTCCAGAATATCGGAGTTCTGGATTTCTGACTTTCTGATTTTCCGATTCTCCGGTTCTCTGAGTTTTCTGAGTGTTCTGGATCAGGAGATTTGAGAGTCGAGGGTTTGGTTGACGAGCTGGTCGGCGGCGCGGTTTTGGCCGCGAGGGACGGGGAAAAATCGGACTGGGGCGGCTAATTGGGAGATTATGCTTCTGATTTCAACTGCCAGTGGAAGCAGTTCTTTGGATTTGATTTTGTATTGGCCGGAAAGCTGGCGGGCGACGAGTTCGGAATCAAGATAAAAGGCGATGGCGAGTCTCGATGGTATTTCCTCGATGCGCTCGGCTAGGAATCCTCGCTCACTTCCTCGTCGCCTCCCGGTTAATGAAGAAACTAAAGTTTTATCGGGCTCCTCGTCAATGATCTCGGAAATACCATCTTCTGCTCGCTCAAAACTGAGAGCGGAAATACAGGTTTTAAAATTTTGGCTAATCCACGTTAAAGCCAGAAGGACGGCTTGATATTCGGCCCGGTTGTTGGTGGTGACGCCCAAATAACTGCCGGATTGTTTTATGAGTGCGCCTGCGGAATCGGTAATAATGAAGGCGGCGGCGGCGGGACCGGGGTTGCCGCGGGAGCCGCCGTCGGTGTGGACTGTAAGTTTCATAAGGTGATATTGTACAAGATAGACCGCTTGAAGATAGAAATTCTTGATATTCTTGATCTTGAAATCTTGATAACTTGAGGTGAGAGGTGTGAAGTGGGAGGCTGGATTATCGAACTTCACACCTCTAACTTCTCACTTCTTTATAATTTAAATAATCAAGACATCAAGTTCAAGAATTTCAAAGATGTCCATCTTCAAGAAATCTAGCGACTTTAGGAAAATGTCTAAGACAATCAATACGCTGTTTATTATTTTAATTCTTTTACTTCCCACGCAGCTGGGGAGGCATTTCTGGCCGAGCTGGAGTTTGGTAGATGGGGTGAGAGTGGATTATCTTGCTCCTACCGTCTATTTGACGGACATTTTGATTCTAATTCTAGGGTTGAGTGTTTTATTTCAGAAAACTCAGAAAACTCTGACAGCCAGATATCCTCAGAAAATCAGAGGGTCAGAGAACCAGAGAATCCGGTTATCTGGTTTTCTGAATTTCAGAATTTCCGGTTTTCCGAGTTTTCTGAGTGTTCTGATACTTACCCTTGCTTTGCTGACTGCTTATTGGATTTATATTGCTGAGAGGAGATGGTTAGCGGGATATTGGGTTTTGAGATATTTGGAGATTCCGCTGGCGGCGTGGTTGACGATTAGGGTAATTAGGGAAATTGGGGAAATTAGGGCAATTAAAAGAATCATAAATATTTTGTCGGTTGGAATTTTGTTTTCGGTGGGACTGGGGATAGCGCAGATGGTTTTGGGGGGAACGACGGGGTGGTTTTGGATTTTGGGGGAAAGAAGTTTTACGGCGGCGACTCCGGGAGTGGCGACGATGACGGTGTTGGGGAGAGAAATTTTGCGGCCGTACGCGACTTTCCCTCATCCGAACGCTTTGGCCGGGTTTTTGGCGGCCGTGATAATGATTTTAATAAGGACGAAGGCCATACGGGATCATTGGAAGACAATTGGAGTATGGGCTGGAGTTTTTGGAGTGATTTTGACGGGGTCGAGGGGAGCAATGATAGGGTCAGTTGTGAGTTATGGGTTGTGGGTTGCCCGCCTGCCGGCTGGGCAGGTGGGTCGAGGAGTGAGGAATTGGAAAAAATTTGTCAAATTAGCCGGATTGGGCATATTAGCCTTATTGGTGGGGTGGAGAATTATGGGGGCGGTCAGGTTTGTGGATGAAGCGGTTATGGAGAGAACCGTGCTGGCGGAGGCGGCGGGAAAAATGTTGAGGGAGAATTGGCTGACGGGGGTGGGGCCGGGACAGTTTTTAGTAAAGCTGCCGGAGTTTTTGCCGGCGGGGTTTTACAAAATCCAGCCGGTACATAATGTTTTTTTGTTGCTTTTGACGGAGTTTGGGGTAATCGGGGGAGGAATTTGCCTAATTGGGCTAATTTGGCTAATTAGGCGAATTAAATCAATTCCGAAGTGGCTGGCGGTGTTGGCGGTGATTTTGGTAACCGGAATGTTGGATCATTATTGGCTGACGGCGCAGCAGAATCGGTTGCTGCTGGGGGTGATATTGGGGTTTTGGGCTTCGGGGCGACGATGAGGCGGCGATAGCGGTCTTCGCCTTCGGAATAGGTTGTGATGTCCGGGCGGGAAGAAAGTTCAAGGTGGACAATCCGGCGTTCGGCCGGAGTCAGAAAAGGCATTTCGATTTCGTCGCCGGTACCGACGGCGCGGTCGGCGGCGTTTTGGGCCATCTGTTTTAGCTGAAGGTCGCGAGACTGGCGGTAATCGTTGAGATTGACGACGACGCGGGTCCAATTTTCTTTGCCCTGATTAACTATCTGGCCCAAAAGGTATTGAATTGAAGTTAAGGTGTCGCCGTGATAGCCAATTAAAAGCCCGGAGTCTTCTTCGGGAACCTTGATGTTAACCGTGGCTTCGTCGCCGGCGGCATCAATTTCAAGATCGGTGACTTTTACTCCCAAGAGGTTAAAAATTTTAGCCGCGGCTTGCTTGAGATCGGTTTTAAGAGACATGGCGCAATTATACCTTAAAAACTTACAAACTAACAAACCTAGTCTCGTCCAATTGAATAATCGGACTATTTCCCCGTTTTCTTTTAACCCTTCTTCTCCCGGCGCGAGCCGAGTTTTGTAATTGTGATCTTCTGTATTGTATCAAATAGTTTTC
>Ga0209211_10004988_pt1 | contig 20157 bp, 23 predicted proteins | sample RifGroA2_FD_183992 | JGI IMG/M metagenome (GOLD analysis project Ga0209211, IMG submission 183992) | Groundwater microbial communities from Rifle, Colorado, USA - Groundwater A2 (SPAdes) (version 2) | ecosystem: Environmental > Aquatic > Deep subsurface > Groundwater | place: Rifle, Colorado...
GTCTTTGGCGCTTCAAAATTTAACGGAGTATTAATACCAAAAGGCAAAACTTTTTCTTTTAACGAGATAATCGGCGATATTTCAGCCAGCACCGGATATCAACCTGCATATATCATAAAAGAGGGAAAAACTGTATTGGGGGATGGGGGAGGAGTGTGTCAGATATCAACCACTCTCTTTCGCGCCACACTCAATTCAGGGTTACCTATACTTGAACGATATGCCCATGCCTATCGTGTCTCCTATTATGAAAACGACTCGAAGCCGGGGTTGGATGCGACCGTTTTTGCACCGAATGTGGATCTTAAAATTGAAAATAATACCCCCGCGGCCATATTAATTCAAACATCGGTTGATGAGGATAACATGCTTCTTTATTTTAGATTGTACGGGAAGAAAGACGGTCGTAATGCCGAGATTTCAACCCCCATTCTCTGGGACGTTGCCCCACCGCCTCCCGCGCTGTACCAAGATGATCCAACACTGAAACGAGGAATTACAAAACAAGTTGATTTCGCCGCCTGGGGTGGAAAAGCATCATTTAATTATAAAGTGACTAAGGGGGGGCAAGTGATGTTTGAAAAGAAGTTTTTTTCGTCATACAAACCTTGGCAAGCAATCTATTTGGTCGGAGTGCAGGATTAACGGAATAAGTCCGCTCTACCGAGAACATAATGAGGATTTTTATTTTTCCGTTCTCCGATGACTTGAGCGGGGACTCCTCCTACTATTGAAAACGGGGGAACATCCTTCGTAACTACGGCGCCTGCTCCAACAATTGCACCCTTTCCCACGGTAACTCCGGGAAGAATAATGGCACGGGGACCGATGAATACATAGTCTTCAATGGTAACCGGTTCATTTGTGGCCTCAAAATGCTCGCTGTGTATATTGTGTTGACTGTTATATATCATTACTTGAGATGCTACATCAACATGGTTGCCTATACTGATTTTATTCCTTCCGTCAAAAACAACTTCTTCACCAATGATGCTATCTGCTCCAATTGATATGTGCTTGGGGTCATAAAAGCGTGCTCCGGTATGGATGGTTGAACCAGACCCAATACGAATTCCGGCTAAATAATAAACTAATTTTCTTAATGAATGAATGGGAATACAACCTACAATATGAAGAATAAATACTTCTATTTCAACAACAACTTTATATAATCTTTTCGCTATCTTCCCTACTGCCTCAAACGTCGTTAATTGTTTACCTGTTTTGTCTTTAAACATAATTTATACCCCTTGCGAAGACGATATCTTTTTTACGAGTTGGGAACAAAAGGGCTCCCATTGAGTAAAAAACGGTATCGTCTGAGCAACTTATAGATAATTATACAAAATTACCAGTCAATTTTGTCCCCATCCTCCCCCAAAAACCTCGACTTTACCCCCTCTCCCCTCCTCCCATACAGAAACCTCCTCTTTGCATAACTTATATGCAGTTTATCTTGCGCACGGGTAATTCCTACGTAAAAAAGTCGTCTTTCCTCCTCCATTTGGAAATAGTCTTCAACCGCTCTTGAATGGGGTAATATCCCCTCCTCTACTCCCACAATAAAGACAATGGTAAATTCCAACCCCTTTGCCTGATGCAGTGTCATAAGCCTTACTCCTTCGTTAGCCTTCCTTTTTTTCTCCCCTTCAGAGTATTCTGATTCAACAAGTGCTACTTGTTGGAGAAACTCGGTAATATGGGTAAAATGACTCGCAACTGACTTCAATTCTTTAATATTTTCAAGCCGTGCATAATCTTCTTCATTATCCACACTATATTGATCAAGATATCCTGTTTTTTCAAAGATACTCTCCATAAGGGTGAGTGTTGGTTTTTCCTCTACATTGGTCCGAAGCTCCTCATAGGTACTTTTAAACACGTCCCATTTTCGTTTTCCTAATTTAATGATCCGTTCCCGCGCGAGCTCATCCAAAGGGTTGATAAGAAGACGTAAATAGGAAAGAACATCTTTAACTTCTCTTCGTTCATAAAACCGCGTACCGCCAATTAATAAATAGGGTATGCCGTAGTGCAGAAAGGACTCCTCAATTGCACGGGACTGCGCATTCGTCCGATATAAAACCGCAATTTTTTCATAGTGACAACTGCCCTTTAATCTTTCTATCTCACTTGATACATAAAATGCTTCATCTTCTTCATCCCGTGCTTCATAGATGGGTATGTCTTCCCCGCTGTTATTTTCTGTAAATAACTTTAAGATGGGGTGTCCTTCGTTTTCCGCGATTATTTTATACGCAAAATCGAGAATCTTTTGAGAAGATCGATAGTTTTGCTCCAAATGAAACGTATTGCAATTTGGGAAATCACTTTCAAATTTTTCCAAGTTCCGTATATCAGCCCCCCGCCATGAGTAAATACTCTGCGAAAAATCACCCACTACGGTAACGTGTTGATACTTTTCCCCTAATAAACGTGTCAATGTGTATTGGGCATAATTGGTATCCTGAAATTCGTCAATAAATATATATCTATATTGATCCTGGTACTTTTCAAGTATAGATGGATATTTGATAAAGAGCTGAGTAGCCTTCATGATAAGATCGTCAAAATCCACCGCGTTGTTTTTTTTCAATCTTTTTTCGTACTCGGTGTATAGTTCAAATACTTGCGTCGCTGAATAATCTGAAAATAGTTTTAAATAACGGTCCGGGGTAATGAGTTGATTTTTTGCCGCTGAAATTCTATTCAAAATAAAAGAAGGAGTGAATTTTTTTATTTCTTTTTCTTTGAGAATTGTTTTCATGAGGGAAGTTTGATCGTCATCGTCATAGATGACAAAATTCCGGTCAAGTCCTACATGTATACCGTCTCTTCGCAACAATAACGCACAGAATGAATGAAAGGTACCCACATATCCAAGATTCTTTTTTTGAGCCAGCCTAATTCTCCGTTTCATTTCCCCCGCGGCTTTATTGGTAAAAGTAATCATAAGGATTGAGGCAGGATCCTTCTTGTGATTTGTGGTCAGATTTACAACTTTATGAATTAGTACTCTTGTCTTACCCGACCCAGCACCCGCGAGGATGATTGACGGGCTATCGATATATGACACTGCCGCTATCTGTTGTTTATTTAATCCCTTGAAGATATCTGCAATCATGGACTATAATTATAATCTAATTAACGGATTAAAAAATTAACGAATTCGTGAACCCGTTAATTTGTTAATTTAATCATATGAAATACATTATCGGAAACTGGAAAGCAAATAAAACCCTGAACGAATCACTTCAATGGATTGATATATTTATAACTGAATTACATAAAAACCGAACACTGAAGAAAAAAATAGAACAGGAAATATCTGTTGTTATTTGTCCTTCTTTTCCTCATTTGTATCCTCTCAAACAGAAGCTAGAAGGATTGAGAAATATTTTTTTAGGAGCCCAAGATATTTCTTCAGTTGAAAAAGGTATTTATACAGGTGAAACTACCGCACTTAATTTACAAGGGATTGCTCAATTTGCAATCATCGGTCACAGTGAAAGAAAAAAAAACTTCCATGAAAATGAACAAATGATTTCGTTAAAATTGTGTCTTGCAAATAAATATGGAATTAAACCATTTTATTGTATAAATAATTTTGATGATATAATTCCTCCTTCAATTGAATTTATTTGTTGGGAGCCACCAGAATCCATAAGTCACGGAGATGGGAAGGGTAATTTCAAACCGTTATCCGACATCCTTAATTTTAAAAAACAACTTAATGTACCCAATATGCATTTTATTTATGGAGGCAGCGTAAATGAAAATAATATAAAAGAATATATAAAGTCAGATGAGATTGAAGGCTTTATTATAGGAGGAGCATCTCTTGATCCCTATCGTTTCTTGCATATTATCGAAAATTCTTAAAATAGAAAGGATACAAAAACTGCTGTTGTAGCTATAATAAAGAGTATTGTGCTGAGCTGTACCCACCCTGTTTCAGGAAGCTTGTTGTTTGGAAGTTTTGTGGTTGTTGGCGCTTTAGTAATTTGTTCTCCTCCTGTATTTGCAACTGGAATAAGAGTTGGCGTGATGGTTGTCGTACGATATGCAAGGAGGGCTACCGTAGGCGTTGGTACTTTTGTGGGAGTTGGGGGAATATTTGTGGGCATTGGAGCAATGGTTGATACTATGGTTGGCATAATAGTTGGTGAAAGAGCAACAGATGGGGTTACATTGTTCTGAACGAGCAGAGTGGGCGCTGGAGACGGTGACACACTATTATCTACCGTTTCAATCGGGGTAACGGACACTCCTCCAGATGCGTCAGGCGCATCATTTAATGCAAGCAGTTTATGATAAGTTTGGGCGCTTGCTTTTGTTTTCTTGATTTGTGTTACGGCAGTCCCACTTTTATTGTTCAAAAGCATACTAAAATACGCAATTGCCCCCACAAGACCGAATGTCATCACGAGGAGAAATATTGTCGTAATATTGCTTTTCTTCATATCAATCCCCCAACCATCCATCGGTTTCCGAATGGAGCTGGGCATCAATTTTTAATTTTGATTCGCCTGATGCGACCGTGTACTCTCTATAATACACTTTTTTATCCTTATTAAATTGACTGGTAATATGTGCTACATTCCATTCTTTTTCGTTTATTTTTATTCGTGCCCTATCTATATCTGCTTCTTCAATTGTTTGGATGCCAATATATAGCTTTTCTCCCTGCTTTAACATGCGACCAGCATCACTTTCATTCACCTCTACCCATGAATTGGTAAATACTTTCAGCCCCGGAGAGGAAATTTCTTGAATAACAATCTTTGGTGTATTACTTTCCACCTTTTTACTGGATGTATTAGAAAACACTATATAGAGAGTGAATCCAATAAAAAAAAGGGCAGTGAGGATGAGTATGGCGATGAGAAGAGGTGATATTTTTGTCTGTTTTATCTGTTCCACTTTTTTTGGTAATTCAACTACAGCCGCGGCCTGCTGTTGCATGACAGCCGTGCTGATTACGCTTGTAGCGTTAAACTGGGGAAGTACCGGTTTTTGTTTTTTGAGTCGTTCATTGCGCAGTAAAGATATTTCGTAGACAAGAAATCCAAAAACGCCCAAAAAAGCCACCAGGCTTATTTTATTTACCGAAAGCAAAAAATCTATTATTCCGCCCATATATCCATATTAATAAAATTGATTTTAAAAAACAAGCATGAGACCAATACCCATAATAATGAGGGAAAAACTTACAAAAATGGGCATAAAGGAACTCCCACCGGAACGAGGAGTTTGCTGGGTTGGTTGAGCAGTTGGATAAATCATTGTTGGGGTTAGTGCGATGGCCACGCTTGGAGTAAGTGATTGAGTTATGTATGTAGTAGGTGAAGGGACCAGGGTGATTTGAAGAGAGGGTGTGGGAATGAGTGTTGGTTCACCCGTTGCAACTCCCAAGACTTGTTCGCCGCTTTTTGCAATGGTAAAATTTCGCTGTACGGTGACCTTCCCTCCTCTTTCATCTTTGGAAGTGACTGTGGCGGTATAAGTTCCTGCGCCCATCGGAGTTTCGGGCAATACTCTCCACTTTCCGTTTTTATCTATGGTTGTCCTGAATGCAAACTGCGGCTTTGAATTGATAAATACAAAGACATCGTTCTCGGGTATGCCTCCTCCATTTATGAGGGGGCGTGAAGCGGGTATGATGGCATTTTCAATCGGATAGCTGACAAAAAATGCAGGTTTTAAGCTTGCGCCTTCCTTTTCCGTAGCGGAGAGCACCTCACCTTTTGCAAGTAAGCTATAATTTTTTCCTAACACAATAGTTTGTTGCATTGGCGCAATACCGGCAAGAGTTGAAGTAACTATTGAGTTTTGGTTTCCTTCTCCTAAGTACTCAATCTCAACCTTGAGTTTTTCTGAGATGTCTGACACAATTTTACCACTCATCCTATCCACCACGATGTGTAGGGGAATAAGCCATTCGCCCGTCTCTTTTGAAAGAATAAGGAGAGGCCTCTTGTCTTCGATCTTTAATATCACAAATATATTCTGAGCAGGTAGCCCGTTGGCAAGCATGGCTTTTCCATAAGCAGGTTTGAAGCTGTATTGCTGTGAATTATATTGAGGTGTTTTAATAAAAAAAGGCTTGTTTCGGTTATCAGCATAGGCCCCTTTATTATTGATGATTTGATAATAATAATCCGTGTTTGCTTTTAGATTCTTAAGTGTAGCATAATGATACATATATTTTTGTGTTATAGGAGCCAAATCGCGCTCATCATATGCCACTCTGTCCAACTCCTCTTCCTTTTCTCCGTACCGTACCCATCCGCCCTCAGCACTTTTTGATTCCCAAAAAATACCTATTTGATTTGAAGTTAGATTCACTATCTCACGTCTTTTTAACGTTTCACTTATGACCGGTGTTTGAAAAGAAGTTTCTTGTGATCTGATAACTAATACAAGGAATAACAAACAGACTCCCCACGCGACAAACAAAGGAACAAGGGAAGACTTTTTTTGCAGGTATAGTTTACTGTAAATCATGATTATTCCACCTTTTGCTTTAAAATTTCAATTACTTTTTGGTCCATCTGATAGTTGGGAACCTCAACGGGTTTGAATCCAATCTGCATATTAATTTTTTGCTGAATGTGGTAAATATCTATTACCACCCACGCAACAATGGTTAAAAAAACCGCGATGGAAAAAATAAATACTTCCGTCCTTTTCATAGGTAATAGCCTTCTAAATCAATTTTTATATCCAGGGCCGCGCTTGATGAAGCGCTTTTTTCATCCCGATCCAATGTAACGCTTTTGAGTGTCTTTAAACGTCGCTCGATTATCAGATTGTTGATAAACTCCCTCGCTTCCCCAAAACCCGCATGTGTTGCGATATTTACGGTAAGGATATTCTTTTTTGTCCGTACGGTTTTATCTTTCAGGTCAATTTTGCTAATATTAATTTGGGTTACTATGATTCCGGAAGCAGAGGCTGCGGCCTCAATGTCCTGCACGAGTTTATTTATCTGAGGAGTTGAGGATACAGCTTGATCTAATAGGTAGAGGTCGCTCCTATTTGTCTCAAGAAATGTCTGAATATTGATTATTTTTTTAATTACGTTTTCATACCCTACGTCCATAATCTGTAGTTTGCCTAATTCTTCCTGCAGGGAAAAAACATTCACCAAGTTGGGACGGATCACAAAAAAAATAAAAAAGGAGAAAATGAGAAAAAAGATGATGGCATAGGTATAGTCTATTGCTTTTTTTGAAGTAAATTGTTTGATTAAAGATTCTTTGTCCATTTTAAATTATTTTTTTGGTAAAAAATCAGAGAGTTTAAAAGGGGTACGGAAACTGTCCTCCTCACGTCGTATGCTCCCCAGATCGATTGTCTTGAATGCTTTATCCGCTTTCAATTTGTCCAGAAATATTTTGATAATGGCCGAATCTTCAGATATACCCTCAAATTCCAATCCTTTTTCGTTTATGACCATGTGCCTTACTCTCATCTTGTTAGGAAAAACACTCAAAAAATAACTGAGCATCTGTTGAAAGGAACTTTGTTTGACCAATATGTTTTTTATTTCCCGGGTTTTAAGGTCGATTGCTTGTGCTTCTTTCAATAAGGGGTTTGATACCTGAATAATCTCTTGTTTTTGTTTTAATTCGTCACGAAGATCTATAACTTCCTGATCAATTTTAAAGCGGTAAAAAAAGACGGCAATCACCACAATTTGAGTCACCACAAGAATATACCTCAAATAATGAAGTGCAAAATAGATGATCTTGCCTGAAATATCCTTTTCTTTTTCTTGGAGAAGGTTTATCTGATATTTCATTTTTTTACATTTGATAATTTCATAACTCTTGATTTGAGTCTGGCGGCTTTATTTTTGTGGATTAATTTTCTTTTTACGGCACGATCAATCATAGAGACCGTTTTTTTTGCCTTTTCAGAGGTCCGCTCCTCTCCCTTGAGTTTTGTTATTAATTTTACCGCTTTTTGCATCGCCTGTACATAAAAAGCGTTGTGCTTCGTACGTTTCACGTCTTTTCTCATTTTCTTCTTCGCAGATTGAATATTGGGCATACAATATCACCTCCTCTATATAAAATTTACTAATTTACAATTTGAAATTTGAAATTTTTAATCAAACATGAATGTCAAATGTTTAAAAGATTAAACATGAAAGCATTTGATATTGATTTCAAATTTCAAACTTCAAATTAAAAATTACACCCTTAAAGTAAGTATATATCATCAGAGCTTACATTTCATATTCTTTTTCAAATATTTTGTCCCCATATGAACCGCTAAATTTCAATGTTGCCTTCACCTTCCCCACAACCTCATGATATACACATCTTCCCGAGGAGCAGGTCCCCAGAGTGATTTGTTTATTAAACTCTTTCTCGTTTTCGCCAAGTGTGACGGTGCCCAGAACGCCTTGTAAGCCCTTTTGTTTTTCCTGGTAGGATAGCATATACTCAACCGTCTGCGTCCCCGGGGGGATCTCTTCAACTTTTAATTCGGCGTCTTTTTTACCCACGCCCGAGGTAAGTTGCACTTTGACCGATGCATCGACCGTTGGTGCCACATTTTCACCTTGATCCAAAACATTATTTGTTTTCGGTATATTCTCATTCTGGCCGTTCTTTGGCGTAAAGTAATAATAAGAAACTGCACTCACAATCAATACAATCACACCGCCAATCAACATGGTTTTTTTCGAAGTTAATAATTGCATAAAAAAATAATTAAATTGATAACTTTTTTTTCATATATGCGGATATCTTGTCAAGATGAATCCTTTCTTGCTTCATCGAATCACGCTCACGCACTGTCACTGTTTGGTCTTCAAGCGACTGATAATCTATGGTGACACAAAAAGGTGTCCCGATTTCGTCTTGACGACGATACATTTTACCTATATTTCCCGCATCATCAAACTCCGTAACAAACAATCCACGCATATTGATGTATAAATCTTCAGCTAGTTTTCTTAATTTTTCATTTTTTTGTAATGGGAATATTGCAACTTTTACCGGGGCAATTCTTGTAGGTAATTTAAGTACAACTCTATTTTTACCACCTCCTAAATCTTCTTTTGAATATGCCATATCCAATATCATAAGTACTAAACGATTCAATCCGACTGATGTTTCCATAATATGGGGGATAAACCTCTCTTTTGTCACTGGATTGAGATAGTCAAGTTTCTGGCCGCTAAATTGTCCATGTCTACTTAAATCCCAGTCGCCGCGTTGATGAATTCCTTCAACTTCATCATATTTGTCAAGACACGTAAATTGATATTGGATATCATAAGCTGCTTTTGCATAATGAACCAATTTTTCATGTTTTTTAAAGCGGAGTTTCTCCTTAGGAATTTGCAATATACGTAAATACCAGTTCATTCGTTCTTCTTTCCAATACTCAAATTTCTGATCCATATCATTTGGGTGTAAAAAATACTGCATTTCCATTTGCTCAAACTCCCGTGTGCGAAAAATAAACTGCTTGACTACTATCTCATTCCGGAATGCCTTCCCAACTTGAGCAATACCAAATGGAGGTTTAATTCTCATAGAGTCAATAACGTTCTTATAGTTTAAATAGATTCCCTGACAGGTCTCTCCCCGAGGATAGACCACATCTTTGCCTGGAAGATCTTGGAGCTTCCCAATTGGGGAACCAAAATTTGATTGGACTAAAAGATTAAAGTCTCGTGCTTCAGTGAGATTTTCACTGCCGCATTTGTCACAATGAAGCTTTTTTTGTGTTCGCAACTCATCAAGAATCTTATTTACTTCAGCAAGGGGAACTCGATCAACATCATGACCAAATTTTTCTAAGTAGTGATCTGCCCTCATCCTATTTTTACAATTCCTACAATCAATTTGCGGATCACTGAAACTGTCCACATGCCCGCTCGCCTTCCAAGTAGTCGGATGCATAAAAATACCTGAATCAAGCCCAATTACATCTTTTCTATATAACACCATTTCTCTCCACCAGGCATCCTGAATATTATTTTTAAGCAAGGTTCCGTAGTGCCCATAGTCATAGACACCTGAAAACCCGCCATATATTTCTGAGGAAGGATAAATAAACCCACGCCTTTTACACAAAGCAATAATATCGTCCATAGCCCCATTATATAATAAACGGGGGGATTTTTTTACCCGTTATCTCTTCAATCTTTTGTACAACCTCAGTTAAGGTTTCTGAATGGGAGCTATAGCCAAAAAGTTCGAGAAGTTTATTGCAGTAATAGGCAGTCCTGACAAGGGAAAAGTTGTTTTTAGAAAGTTCAATGAGGAATTTTTTTAATAATGCATAGACGGTATCTTCCCGTGCCCGTTCGGGAAGGAGTTGATCAAGAATATACAAAAAAAAGTAGAGTTCTTTTTGCAGGTTGATATTTTTCTTTATCTGAGAAAAAAGGGAAATAATCTCAGCATTTTGAAGATAGTAATGATCCAATCTTCGGTATAAAACTACGCGGATTAAATTCCCCGTCATGAGGGATGAAATCCGCCGGCTCACCATGCTTCGTACCCCCTTTGCGATTGCGGTTATCTTTCCTTCCTCTTGGGTAAATAGGGTTATGAAGGCGTCCCGATTCAGAAGATATTTCCTCTTGAGCACCACCGCCTCAGTCTTAAGATGCCTTTGCATAAAGCTAATTTTTTATTTCCACGTCTTTTACTTGATCATCGTTAAATAGCACTTTGCCATTCAGGTCTACTTTCAGTTTCTGACTGATAACACCGGGCTGTTTTTGGACATATAGCTTATAATTTTGTGATTTAATTTTTTCAGGCAACGTATAGGAGATGATGATCTTCGCAAATCCTTCGGTGGGCACCTCCAGGAACCCTTCAAATACAGTTTTACCAAACTCATCATACGTTTTTACTAATTTTGTTGAGCCTTTAAACTCAACAAGTTCAGACCCGGCTGGAACATAAATCCGCACCCAGTTTCGTAGGATAGCATTAAGACAAAGTATCCGCTCTTGGTGTCTGTTGCAGTTTGAGGCAGGGGCCGGATTTTTATATTCGATGGTAACCTCTCTCTTCAGTTTGCCGTTATCGCCCGTGGTGTGAGAAGTAATCGTTTCTGTTACAAAAAGATTGGATTTAGCGCCAGCGAAATTGACGTTATTTACATGGAGAAAATCACCATTATACTCACGAATTCTTCCCGCAAAATTGAGCTTTTCAATGGATTGCTGGATTTCTACATCGGTAAAATAGAGCAAGATGTGTTTTTCTTCCAAATTCCGGAACATCATCTGGACTAAGGTCCCCCAATACTTTGAAGGGGAAAAGCCAATAGCTTTATAGAATAATTCATACATTAAGCTCCCTAGAATTCCTTTTCTATTTTCTTTTTGGTAACCTACCTCTTCCCCGACGATGTTGAAGAGCTTCCAGAGGACCTGAGGACAATTACAGTTTTTATCGATTTCGGCCGAAAAATTAACTCCATTTGCCTGCGTATCCCCAAAGATCGTCAACATATCAACCAGTATTTTTGAGTCAAGAAAAATAACACCATCATAGTCCACCCGCGCACCGCTTTTTTTATAGAGACTATTAAATATCTCAACCGATTTGACGAGGTCAGGTGAAAGATTGCTATCTCTGATCCAGAAGGTACTAACTCCCTTGTGATAGGTTAATATTTCAGATGGAACTTTGGGACGGTCGTTGATGGTTGCATCAAGTGCATAAATGTCATCAGAACGGTCAATCGTAATTTTCCCATTTTTCATTTTGAATACGGCATAGGCGGTTAAAAAGCCTCCTGTAGCCCTTCTCTCTTTATCATTTTGAAAAAGAAGCAGGTATGTTTTTTCTTTTTTCGATCCAAAGATAGTCGGAATATTCTTGAGTAAAGGTTTCGCATCAACAAACAATGATGCCATACCGGTAAACTGGTCCTTTATGTTGGCAATCTGACTCCTTATTTCAGTTTTACCAATTTTTTCCGGATAGCGGTGGGGGTCAATCTGATCTATTTTCTCCCCCGCAATTTTAATATTGTCTGAAATTGAGTCAATTTTCCCGAGCACCTTATCAAGAGTCAAAATGGCCGTCTGAAGCCTCCCTTCGGTGGACTTTTCCACAAACGAGCTCTGCCCCTTCTTAAATCCAATAAGGTCAGCATACGGGGTTATGGCTGCGATTGCATCTTCTCCTGCCTTGATTACGTAGCTCCCTGCCTCCACGCCATTTTTAAAGTCGGCAACATAGGGAATAAATGACGCCCAATAGACCGTCTTTGATTCATTTTCAAAGTCAGTGTAGGTTTGAGTAAAACCCTTCATCTTTGAATTCAGAAGATCTATGTCATTTTTGGAAAATACCTGTTTCATATCGCGGGCCGCGCTCAGAACAGCGTTTCCTTTTGCTTTTATTCTCATCGCAGGTACGTAAGCAGTGAAATAAAGGAACCCCGCTGTGGTAATGACTAAAATGAGTAAGAAAAGAAAAAATGATTTTTGCATAACGATAAAAAAAAGTAATTTTATATTGCTCCGCGACCGGTAATCATCACCAGAGGAGTCTGTAATATTATTTTGAGATCTTCCCCTAATGATATATTATGCACGTAACGCGCGTCTATTGCAATGCGTTTATCGAAATTAATTTCAGACCTACCCGTCACCTGCCATAAACCGGTAATTCCGGGTTTGACCGAAAGAGCGTTTGAAACATATTTTTTTGTATTGGGGTGCTCTTTCTGTTGATTCTCAAGTTCGTCAGGATAGTATGCCCGCGGTCCCACTAAACTCATTTCTCCCCGGAGAACATTAAGAAGCTGGGGTATCTCATCAAGTGAGTGTTTTCGAATAAATTTTCCAACGCGGGTGATACGGGGATCATTTTTAAGTTTGTAACTTCCTTTTTTATATTCCTCATACAGTTCTTTAAAGCGCCTGTCCGTACGAAGAAGGAGGTGTGCGTTTTGTATCATCGATCTGAACTTATACATTTTAAACTTTCTTCCCTTTTGTCCGACCCGCTCGGGAACATCGGCAAATACGGGGCCGGATGAATCAAGTTTTATGGCTATAGCCACTATCAGACATACGGGTAAAAAGAAAACAAGAAGGATGGATGAGGTGAAGATGTCAAATACTCTTTTAAAATATGTCTTGTACATGTTATCAGATGAGGTCTTCGTTTTCAGTCCCTTCAAAATTTTCAACGAGGGTCTTTATCTTGGAAACAGATGACTTCTTTGCGATTAAAATCACATCATGGGTATTGACGATAATATGCTCATCCAGATCTATTCCTACAATGAGTTTTTTTTCATCGTAGTTATAAATCAGTGAGTCACGAACATGCTCAAGATACGCTCTTCCGCGGATGATATTTTCATAGGGATACTGTTCAAGCGATTCCTTTAACGCCTCCCATGCTCCTATATCACTCCATCCGATATCCTCAACGATAACCAGCGCGTTTTTCTTATCCAGATTTTCCAATATCGCATTATCAAAATTGATATTCTCAACTCTCCCATATTGTTTTTTTAGTACCGAAGCATAATCTTTTTTCCCTAAGTGAGAGAGTATTTTTTCCGTATTTTTATAAACATTGGGGACTAATCGTTTGAATGATTCATAGATAAATGCTGGGGTGGTTACAAAATATCCCAAATTCCATGCATAATTTCCCGCTTTGAAAAACTTTTTGGCAGTAGCCGCTTCGGGTCGATACTTAAACCCCTCAAATGACAAAATATTGAGTCCGTGAAACATATGAGCCACTTTACCGGTACGAATATATCCTAGGTTGGTGCTTTCATACCGTGGTTTATGTGCAATAAAAATGATGTTCTCCGGATTCTTTCGGATAAACTCTCCCGCGACTCCCAGTATTTTTTTGAAGAGTGTAACTTTTTTGACCAGATGGTCACTCCATAATATGGCAACAGGTTTATGGGGAAATTTCCGATATAATGTTCCCATCACGAGAGCAATGGCGGGAGCAACGTCCTTCTTTTCAGGTTCAAGAAAATAATTCTCTTCGGGAATTTGGGGAAGTTGTTTGCGAATGGTATCGATATAAAGAATATTGGTTGATATGAATATATCCTGAGGTGAAAAATCAGGAGAGAGGCGTTCAACCGCAAGCTGTAAAGTAGATTTGTCACCCACCAGTTTTTCAAACTGTTTGGGGGATTTTTTCCTTGATAAAGGCCAAAGCCGCGTACCCGTTCCGCCTGCAAAAATAATAGCTTTCATAAAATATCTTTTAATTTCGTAATAAATACTTCTCTCTCAAATCTTTGGGCTTGGTTAAAGCCCAAGATCTGCATGTTGCGTTTAAAATTGTATGATATTTTATCAAATCTTTCAAGTGTAGCCACGAGAGCTTCAGATGCTTGATGCGAGAAGAAAATACCTGTTTTTCCATCAATAACCGTCTCAAGTACTCCCCCTTTTCCATATGCCAGTACCGGACATCCGAAAAACTGCGCTTCAAGGGCAGTATAACCGAAATCTTCCATCTGCATCATGATGAGGGCCTTTGCGTTGGCATATAAAGTCGCAAGCTGTGAATCATCCAAATCTTGAAGAAAGATAACATTTTCACGGGAAAGACTTTTATAGTGGGCCAAAAAAGATCCTTTTCCCACAATTATAAGTTTACTTTGAGGTAGTTGGTTAAATGCATTGATAACTAAACTGACTTTTTTATAAGGTTCAAGTCTTGAAACTACCAGATAATAGTCATCCCATCCGTGTGGCAATAATCTGAACTGATTATTTAATGATTTTTTTAAACCCATCCAATACTCAAAATCAAAGGGAGGATATATGACAGTGCTTTCACGCTGGTAATACGTGTTACATCTCTTTGACACCTCTTTTGAAATAGCAACAATTTGGTCAGGTCTTTGTGCGGCAATTTTATCCCATCTGCGCATGAAAGAAAGATAAGGCCGAAGAAGAAATGAAAATAATCCATTTTCAAAAGGATGAGGATATAAAAGAAGATACCTGCTTGGGGTGAGAAGGATACAGATGTGCTTTGTTTGCGGCTTGGTGATAATGGATTTTGCAAACGATGAGGTGACCGATATGACCAGATCATAGGGGTCAAATGATAATGATTCAAACGCAAAAGGGTAAAAAAGTAATGATGCAATTCTGCTTTTTTTTATAAAATTTGGAAGGCGCTGAAGGAATGAAGTTTTGATGGTAAGTCGTTTTGCCCAAGATGCTTTTTGAAGGTCGACTGCCGAGGTAAAAAAATCTGCATTGGGAAATAGGTGGTAGAGCTCCAACAAAAGCCGTTCAACCCCTCCCCACCGGTCAATCCAGTCATACACAATTGCCGTCTTCATATCTTTTCTTTTGAGCCCAAGGCTTTTTGATAGAGGGATACCGTTTGTTGAGCCATGGTTTTGAATGAATATTGTCCTAATATAGATCCGTAGTCTGCCTTGAATGGATAAGAGATGAAGTTTGTAATTTTATTTTGAATGTCAGTGGTGTTATTGGGATTAAATGAAGTATATCGGTCTTTGAGAAGTTCTTGAAAAACGGGAATATCTGAGGCAATGATAGGAAGGTTGAAATATGCGGCTTCAATTATGGGCAGTCCAAATCCCTCAGACAGGGATGGATGAATAAGGGCTTTTGCGTGTTTATAAAAGAAAACCAGGTCCGGCGTCGATGCGTTATCGACAATGATAATACGGTTTTCCATTTTGAATTGCTTAATATATTGTACTATGGAAGTAGCAAAATAATCCTTGGGACCGATGAGAATGAGTTGATCCTCAGTATTAACACCGGCAAAAGCTTCGACGAGTCTTTTTACATTTTTATGCGGATAAAAATTGCCCACATAAATAAAAAAGGGTTTATTAAAACGGATACCCAGAGATTCGTTTTCCCTTGCTGATGCAATTTCATACCCAACCCCCTCATACTGGGGAACTATTTTATCTTTTAAATAAGATCCATATATGTTAACTATTTGATTTTTTACTGTTTTCGTAGGACTAATAATTGACACTGCATTTCCAATCTGAGAACGTAAGATGTGTTTGAAGAAAAAATGTTTTATAGCATAGATGAGGGGATTTTTTGTGGATGCTTTGCCGGTTTTAAATAGTAAGGGGGTTAGGTCGTGGACTGTTGCAATAAACTTCCGTCTATAAAATACCGGATACCCGAAATAGGTAAAATGTATGAGGTCAAGATGATCGTCGTTTAAAATTTTTAAGAATGCAAATTGTTCCGAAAAAGAATGCCACAAGTACGGGGCTTTTTTTATAATGAAATTTGAAGGCAATGTTAATAATTTCTTCTCGTCAGATGGGAGTACATACACATAAAAACTAATGTTCTCGGGAGGGTGTAATGAAAGTTCGTGAATGAAATTCCTCAGATAGGTTCCTACCCCCGTTTGAGAATAGAGTCTTGCATCAATGCCGATTTTTTTCATATAAGCTTTATCTTTATGTCTATTAAGAAATAGACAAAACGATTAAGGAGAGATGGGTAAATATGAGCATAATGTTTTTTATAAAAGGTCACCATTGCTACATAAAAGTGCTTTCTTATTTTCTTACGAATCATGTCGTTGTCTTTGTTTTGTATTCCACTTTGTCCCTTGTGGTGAACTACGTTATATTGGGGAACATACAGAATTTTGTACCCTTCTTTTTTTATTCTGAAAGACAGATCTAAATCCTCCCCATACATAAAAAAGTCTTCATCAAACCCCTTCACACTGTTTAATACGTCACGTGGTGCAATATAAAATGCTCCTGTTGGAGAATCAATTTCATGAACTTTTCCCATATCCAGATACACCAGGTGATATCCTCCAAACATTCGATTAAGAAGGGGAATGTTTGCGAATATTTTTTCTAAGCCTAAGAAGTAGCAAAAAGAACGCCACAGGGTGGGAAATCCACGATGTGAGGCTGGGTCAATGGCCCCATTGGGAAGATTGACACGCACGGTTATCACGCCAACCTTTTCATGCTTTTTAAAATAATGTAATAGGTCAGCGACGCCCAATTTTTCATCAACAAAAACATCAGAATTTAAAAATAACACATACTCGCCTGATGCCTCTTTAAGTCCCTGATTATTCGCCTTCCCAAAACCGACGTTCTTTGAATTTTGGATAATTTTTAGATTTGAATTGTGGATTTGAAATTTGAAATTTGAAATTTCCTTTTGTGTCCCGTCGCTCGATCCATTATCAACCACAATAATTTCCCAGGAAAGAGGGGTTTTACTAAGGCAATCAGCCAGTAAGGAAACGCATTTAGACGTCATATCTTTTGTGTTGAAGGAGGGAATGATCACCGACAGATCTTTCATACTTACTATTATATAGTATGGGGAGAGCGTTAACGCTTTGGAGACTGTTTAACACGTCTTGATTTTCCACCCATACCAACATGCCTTCGCTGACGTGTGCGAGAATCACGAGTAAGTAACCCTGCCTTCTTAAGAAGTGGTCTCATGGTGTCTTTGTCAGTTTTTTCAATAGCACGCGCTAAGCCATGGACTACTGCGTCAATTTGACCATTCTTTCCCCCTCCTCGTACGATAGCTGAGACGACAAAACGTTCCTCAGTTTGAGTTATTTTGAATGGGGACATGTATAGGATCTTTTCTCGAAGGGAAGGAAAAATCACTTGAATTGGTTTTTTGTTCACTACCGTCTCCCCTGCTTTCATTTTTACGCCCGATACAAGGGCTGTTTTGTCTTTCCCTACAATATAAAGCCTGACCCGAGCAACGGATTCTCGTCTTCGGCCAACCGCTTCATAATAATGAATGTTTTTAGTCTTTTTTACCATAATATCATTTCAATTTTTAATCACTTTTTTTTAATTTGTGTTGATATGAGTGTTTTTCGGTTGGGAATACAAACAATCGGGCAAGCCTGCGATCCCGTAATTTGTTCTTAGGCAACATTCCAGAAACTGCTTCTTTTATGATTCGGCATGGGTTTCTCTTTAAAAGTTCCCCCGCGGTAACTTTTCTTAATCCGTCAGGATATCCCGAATAATTTGAATACACTTTGTCCTGCATTTTGTGGCCTGAAAACTTCACATGCGATGCGTTGATAATTACCACGTTGTCCCCGCTGTCAAGATAAGAGACAAAGTTTACTTTACCCTTGCCTTGAAGAAGTGATACGATCCGTGGAGCAACCCTTCCCACAATTTTACTCTTGACATCGATAAGGTGCCACGCGCGTTCAATTGATTTCTCAGAAACCGGTTTAGTGCTTTTAGTTAATTCTTTCATAGGAAACATTAGGCTTTTGCCTCGGTCTTTTCAATAACTTCTGTCTTCACTTGTTTAACTTTTTTAACTTTTACTTTTTCAACCGCCGATACAACCGGGTAAGCCCATTCCAAACGGGCTTTTTCTGCCCCGTCAGTCTGTCGGGTCCCCAGGTTAACTATTTTGGTATATCCGTTTTTTGTTTGAGTCAATTGGGGCACGATCTGGTTGATGAGGATCTTCATTGTGGACTGGTCCGTAATATTTCTCAATATAAAATTTTGATCTGCCTCAGTGTGTGTCTTTGCTTTAGTTACCAATCTTTCTACAATGGATTGGGCGGCTTTGGCTTTTTGTTTTGTGGTGCTCATTTTTCCGCTCAATAAAAAGTTAGAAGCAAGCTTGCGCATAAGCATCTTGTTTGCATCTTTTCCTCCTCTAAATTTTATTTTGTGACCTCTATTTTTCATATCATTAACTCCATTTGACCCCTAACTTTTTCAACTCATCTTTGATGAGTTCAATTGATTTCTTCCCTAAACCCTTGAATACTACCAATTTGTCCTCTCCAATTTTGATGAGGTCGGCAACTGTTTCGATATTTTCACGAAGCAGTGCATTGACCACTCGGGAAGGAAGGTTTAGTTCATCAATGATGAGATCAAAGAATTTTTTATCTATTTCGACGCTTCCGTCAGCATTTCTTGCCATATTTGCTTCACCTTCTTTTACGGTGTCTTGGACGGCCAAGATATGGTTAAATTGGTCAGATAAAATCTTTGCCGACTGTTTGACAGCTTCCTCGGGAGTAATGCTTCCATCAGTCCAGACGTCTAAAATAAGACGGTCAAAATTTGTTTTGCGCCCAACTCGCGCACCCTCGAGTTTAAAATTAACCTTCCGGACGGGAGAAAAGGATGAGTCAACTGAAATATAGCCAAACTCTTTCGTAAGTTGTTCATCTGCTAAAACATATCCATATCCATCCTCGACTAACGCCTCAATCTCAAGTTTTCCTTTCGCATCTGTAATCTCGGCAATATATACCTCTTTATCAACCACTTCACACTCCCCTTCAATATCTTTGGCATATACCTTTCCAATGCCTTTTTTAGAAAGCTGAATTTTGAAAGTTCCCTCTCCTGATACTTTGAATTTAAGTTGTTTTAGATTCAATACTATTTCAAGAGCTGTTTCTTTTACGCCTTTTAAAGAGCTGAAAAGATGGGGAACATCATCAATTTTTACCCCAACGATGGCTGATCCTTTCAAAGAGGAAAGAAGAGTCCTTCGGAGAGCATTTCCAAATGTCTGACCAAAACTGGGAGCCAATGGCTCAAAAGTAAACTGATCGCGGTCGGTTGAGATAACTAATTTTTTAGTAGTAAAATTTGGAATGAGCATAAAAATAAAATAAAAAAATAATAAAGATGAATCAGCGTGAAAAATATTCAATTACTAATCTTAAAATAATCTGTTTTTCAATGAGTTCTGCTCCCGGTACTCCTGTTAATTTTCCCATTGCTCCTTTTCGTTCAAGCCAGACAGGTGCAATTGTATCCTTATTCTCAAGTGCTTTTTCAATTGCCGGAATTTTCTGGGATTCCGCTTTTGCAAAAGATACTATGTCGTTTGGCCGAAGTTGTAATGATGCAATATTTACTAATTTATCGTTTACTTTTACGTGCTGATGACAGACCAACTGACGGGCCGAGGCACGGGTTGGTGCAAATCCTAATCGATATACGACATTGTCCAATCGACTTTCAAGAAATTGGCACATAAAAAGGCCGGTGTTTCCCGTCTTCTTGACTGCCATTTTGAAATATTTCTTCAACTGTTTTGAAGATAATCCAAAAATATATTTAAGCTTTTGGGTTTCACGAAGCTGTTTGCCC
>Ga0209211_10004990_pt1 | contig 20145 bp, 21 predicted proteins | sample RifGroA2_FD_183992 | JGI IMG/M metagenome (GOLD analysis project Ga0209211, IMG submission 183992) | Groundwater microbial communities from Rifle, Colorado, USA - Groundwater A2 (SPAdes) (version 2) | ecosystem: Environmental > Aquatic > Deep subsurface > Groundwater | place: Rifle, Colorado...
CCTTCTGGAGCTTCTCGCACTGGAGCTTCATGGCCGTGACTGTCCGGTACAGCTCCTGGGCCTGCGACTCGTCTAGGTCGTCAATCTTCTCGAGGTCGGCGAACGAGCCTTCGGGGTCCTTCATGAACTTCCCGAGCGCGTGGATCGACTTGACGAAGACTGGCAGGGCCGGCCGGCCGGCCTTGTTCTTGCCCCGGTTCTTCTTGCGCGCCTTGCCGACCTCGTCCTTGAGGGCGCGCACCGACATGCCCTGCTCGATGGCCGCCTCGACGAGCTTCTCCTTCACCTTCGCGGGCGCCGGAAGGAGCGCGACCTGGTGGGAGAGGGGAAGCTGCTGGAGCCCTGGCAGACCGAGTTCCTGGTACTGGATCCAGACGCGCACACAGTCGTACAGGCCGGTGCGCGAGAGGCTCAGGCGCTCCAGGTCGGGATGCTTCAGGAGCGCGTCGAAGCTCGGGCTGCCGTCCTTGTCGCGGGTGCGGTACTTCTTGGGGTCTCCGTCGAAGAACGTGTCGAGCAGGTATTCGCCCACGCCGTGCGCGGCCACGCTCATGCCAATGACCATGCGCTTGCGGATCTCTTCGATCGCCTCGCGCACCAGTCCCTCATCGATCGTGGCGGGAACCTGGGCTCCGCTCTCGACCAAGTCCGCTGCCGCTGCTTCGTCGACCATCTTCTCCTCCCGCCCTTCGGCGTCCTCCGATGCCGCCACGCTACGCAATGCTCCGTGTTCCGGCAACTGCACCACCACTCCCACACTGTCCGCCTCGGCTCCCTCGGCGTCCGGCCGCGCCGTCCGCGGATCGGAAGCCCCACGGCCCTGGCGCACGCTCTCCAGCCTCTCCCACCGGCTCCGATCGAAACTCGCCACCGTACGCCTCCCCCTGGGGTTCTTCTCCTTGTGCGACCCGTTGCCGCTCCTCCCCAGGGCAAGACGAAAGCCTTGCACAGCCCAAGCTCCGGAAAATTACGGACCGTACGAGCCCCGCAGATTCCCGCCTCTCACCCGCTCGCACTCTCGTTCAGACGTCTGAATGAGATCCTCCGATCACTCGACGTCGCCGTCCCACGCCCAGAGAGGATGCGAACGTGCGGGCTCCCGCTGCGAGGTCGATGTGCTCGGAGGCAGCCGCCACGAGGCGGGCGGAGAGCCCGACCCCGCCCCAGGAGGCGACCGCGCAGGGCTTGCCCAGATCGCGCACCGCCTCAACTGCGGGGACGAAGTCGCCGTCGCCGGAGACGAGAACCGCCCGGTCGAACCCGTCGCAAAGGGCGAGGGAGAGGAGATCGACAGCGATCGAAACGTCGATCCCTTTCTCGACGGTGGTCGGGGTCCGTGCTCCACAGCCTCCGCAGCGGAACGCTCGCGGCACCCGCCCGCTCGTGTGGACCGAGTAGCCCGGGGACCGCTCGACATGGCGCAGGAAGCTGCGCAGCCCCGCTTGCGCTCGGGAATCGGCGCGCTCGTTCGTCTCGATGCCGGTGTAATAACGAGCGGCGAGGTGCGAGCCCTCCGCGCCCAAGCGAAGGGCGAGCCAGCGGGCGAGGGCCGGCCAGTCGACCGGCCCGGTCTGGGCTCGGGCCTTCCACCCGCAGTGGAAGGACTTGCCGTCGATGAAGATGCAAACACGCTGCATGCAGGATGGGGTTGAGAGGAATGAGGGGGGAGGTCCCGCCCGAACGAAGGCCGGCAAGGGCCAGGGTCCGGGCAGGACTCCCGAGGGACGCCTCGGAGGCGGCGAGGGAGACTCGCCGGCGCTCTGCCGAGGCGGGGTGGGGGTCAGGCGTAGGCGTAGACGAGCTCGGCCGCCTGGCGCTCCAGGGACTCGCGCACGTCCATGCCCCAGCGGGGCGTCTGGTGGGCGGCGCGCGAGACGGCGTTGACGAGATCGGCCACGGTCTCGCCGGGCTCCTCGTCGTAGGCGGCGAAGAGCGCGTCGACGATCCGCTTGGGGTCCTCGCGCAGGGGCAGCTCGATGCGTCCCTTGTCGACCCACGAGGCGAGTTCCTCCTTGGGCTCGGGCAGGTGGACCTGGCGCGCGTGGCCCCAGGCTTCCAGGAATTCGCCGACCTTTTCGCGGGCGAGCGTGACGCCGTCGTGGACGGCCGACAGGATGCGGCCGGGGTCGCCGCGGTGGACCTGGCTCATGGTCTCGACCGTGCCCTCGCCCACGATGAGGAGGTTCAGGCAGCGGTTGCGCCAGACGACGGCCATGACTCGGATGCGGCCGCGGCCGGTGTCGTCGGTCTCGATGCGCACGCCGGCCTTGAAGACATCGCCGACGGCGAGGTCGATGACCTGGTCGGGCATGAAGATCGCGGTGGCGCGCACGCCGGTCCCGTCGTAGACGAGCTCGGTACGGGCATCGGTGAGGTCGGCTCCGGCGGCCCGGAGCACCTCGTCGGAGTCGACGGCGGCGTAGCTCGGGGTGACGGTGGCGAAGACCTGGCGATGCCGGCCCTCGGTGACGCGCGTCCGCAGAACGACCTCCTTGTCGCGCTTGGAGCGGTTGCGGAGCTGCCAGCTCACGTTGTCCCCGCGGAGCTGCGCGTCGCACAGCTCGGAGAGGTAGCGCACGCCGGCACCGAAGCCCGCGAGGGTTGCGAACTGCCGGAAGGCCGGGAGCGTGAGCCCGAAGGACTCGTCCCCGACCCTCAGGCGACCGGAGTCGTCCATCTCGACCTCGCCCAGGCGGAGCGCCAGGTCGGCGCGGTCCTCCCGGGCGATGGTCTGGACGGTGGAGTCGGCGGCGGTCTGGAACAGCGGCAGGCGCTCGACGCGGGTGCGCTCGGTGCGGAAGTTGTTGTCGCCCAGCGCGATGACGCGGGTGCCGGGGGCGTACAGGGGCGGGGCCAGGGAGAAGCCAGCCTTGCCGAGCCATTCCTCCTGGAGCGCGATGCGCTCCTGCGCGACCTCCGAGATCTGCCCCGGTTGGGTGGAGGGTGCGGGCGCGGACGGCAGAGCTGCGGCTCGGGGACGGTCGTCGGGGGCGGCGAGCGCCATGCCCACGCCGGGGGGCGGCGGCTCGTCGTCGGGGGGCGGATCGGGCACCTTCTTCAAGGCGGCCGTGCCGTCCCCCTCCTGGCGGGCCTTCCAGTAGAGCTTCATCACCCGCTCCTGGTCGGAGTCGGGGAAGTATTCGGTCGTGTCGTTGCGGGTCAGGGCGAGCAAGGGACCTCCTTCTCCGGTCGATGGGGACCGGTCTGCCGCGCCGGACGGCTGGGCCGGAGCGGCAGATCGAGATCCATCGAGGAGCGAGGTCGGGCTCGGCTCCGCAGGCGGCCGCGTGGCGGCCGGGGCGCGTTCATCCAGACGTCTGGATGGGCGACATCGAGCGTTTCAGTCGATCGCTCGGAGGAACACCTCGGTTCGGTCCCACTCCCCCCGCGGACGTCCTCGCTCCGTGCTGCGAGGAGCCCGCGTCCGCCGGTACGGCACGGCGCGCACGAACGGAGCAGCCCACCTGGGACCTTCCCGGGGGCCGCGGGGGTGGCAAAGGGATCACGACCGGCACCGCACGCACACCGGCTCCCCCTCGGCCGACCAAGCGAAGCGCAGGTCGAACTTGCGGCGGCAGAGAGAGCAGCGGCGCGACGCGGCGAGACGCAGACGCCTGCGGTGCCGATTCCGAGCGCGGACCGACGGGCGGTTGGCGCGGGCGGCGCTCATACGAGCCCGAGGCGCTCTTTGCACCAGTAGCAGGTGGGCTTGTTGGCCTTGAACTTCGAGCCGCCCGGGATGCGGCGGCGGCACAGGGTGCACTTGGGCTTGCCGGTGCTGAGCCTGGAACGGATGGCGCGGGGCCGACGGGTGAGACGGCGGAACGCTGAGGTACACATAGGGGTGGGTCAGGGATGAATGAGGGGCTCGGGTGCGTTGCACCCCGGGGTGGCGACCTGCCAGGCGGGCGAGAGGAGCGCTTCGGGCCCGTCGAGATCGGCAGCCGAGAGCTTCGCGAACCAGAACAGGCGGCTGCCCCGCCCTCCTCCTTCGGGCGCGCGCATCGCGGCCTTGCGCAAGGCGTCGAGCCGGCGGTCGGTGGGCGCCATCGTGAGGACGCGCAGCGGTAGCGGCCCGAATCGCCTGCGTGCTCCGCCCTCCTTCCACCACTTCCAGTACGCCTTGTACCGAAGCTCCATCCGAGCCAGTCGCACCGTGCCCATGTCGGTCTCCAGACAAAAGGCGTGCAGTTGCCTCAGGTAGCGGAAGGCGAAGAAGCCGTCGGGGACGATGGGGACGCGCTCGCGCTTGCGCGCCCCGGTCTGGACGACCGCTCCAGCGCGGACCTCCTCGGGCTTCTGCTTCCAGACCAGGAGCTGGAACCCGGGCAGCGTGCGGTCGAGGAGTTCGAGGCAGATCCGCACGTCGTTGCGGCGCAGGGTGTGATCCAGGAATAGGCCGCTTCGGCGGTCCGAATCACACAGGTGCGGCGGGCGAGGGATGCCGCGCAGCTCGGAGAGCAGGCGGGCGCCACGCGCGCTCAAGGCGAAGACGGTGTGGCTCTTGCGGTCGTAGGGGCGCACGGGGACGAAGACCTGGATGACGAGCCCGCCCTGGTGAAGCTGGCGCAGCCGCGTCTGCGCGCGGGAGGTCGAGTCGAAGAAGAGCGCGACGACCTGGGGGACGGACAGGAAGCGATGGCTGCCCAGCGCCGCGAGGAGGTCCTGGTCACGCTCGGTCAGGCGCAGGCTCGGGGGGCGGGGGCTTCTCTTGGAGATCGACATAGCTCAGGGCGTGATGAGTGAACGCAGCTCCTCGGCCTGGTCGTACAGCGCGGCGGCGAGCGCGAGGTGCGCCCGCAACCAGTACTGCTCTCTGGGGCTCGGGGGCCTGGCCCGGCCCGAGGGGAGGGGCGCGGCGGGAGCGAGGCGGACGACAGCCCCGAACCGCTGGGCGAGGGCCTCTGCGAGTGCGCGCCCTGTCGGTCGAGATCCCTCGGGCACGAGGGAGCGCTTGACCTCGGCGGCGGAGTACTCGGCGAGGGGGACGTCGCGATCGTGGAGGAGGGCATCCAGGACGAGCTGCTGCACCTCCAGGAACGGGGCCGGGAGTCCCTCGGGGCCGACGAGGGCGAGGCGGGTCACGGGGTAGCACTCGAGGAGCGCGCGGACGCGTTCGGCGAAGCGCTGCTCCTTGGCGGAGGAGGTCGGCAGCTTGCGGAGGTTGAGGACCCGCAGGTGGACCAGGTGCTCGGCGGCGAGCACGGCGATCCCTACGCGTCCGGCTCCGAGGCACAGCCCGAGAGTTGCTGAGGGCCGCGTGGTGGTGCGGCGGCGACTCATACGCGGCGGGTGGGTTCCTCCGGTCGCGCCCGAGCGGCCAACGTGCGCAGGCGATCGACCAGGTCGCTCCCCGCCTGGGGCAAGGTGCCTTCGAGGGCGGCGGCGAGCGCGGAGACGTCCGGCAGCCAGACGAGCCCCGCCCCGCAGGACGCCACGAAGGCGCAGGCTGTGTCGGTCACGGGGTCGAGGATCCTCTCGTGGCTGACCCCTGCCTCGACCGAGACGAGCAGCCGGCGGGGCCGGTACGAGCGCAGGGCTCCGGCGAGTACCTCGCGCAGCACGCCCGCCTCGGTGCGGCCCCCGAGCGGGATCGTGAACTGCGGCGCGACGCCGATTCCGTTGCAGCGGACGAGGGCGAGGCGGCGCGGGCCGACGAGGACGGCGAGGTCGTAGCTACGCTCCGCGGTGGGCGTGGTGGGCTGGTTCATACGCCGTTCAGGGTACGGGCGGCTCGAAAAACGTCGCAGGGAGTCCGATATCTCATCGGTGAGATGTGTTATCCACAGGCGCGTCGTTCCTCCCCCCTTACAATCCCCCCTCCAAGGAAACCCAAAGAAGACCCCTAACAGGGTCTTCTTTGGGTAGTTTCTTAGAAGCACCAGCAGGAGCAGGAGGAGACCCCGAGGAACGGAGAGGGGCTCTTGTGGAGAAGCCCCTCCCCTCGTGCCTTCGGCCACACTGCCGTGGACAATCAGGACGCCCTCTGCGTCTCGGAGCCTTCGGTGCTCCCCCTCTCGGAGGTCGAGCGGAGGCGTCTGCCCACCCGCTCGCACGCGGCTTCGTAGAGCTCGAAGAAGACCGCTTCGACCGGACGGCCGAGGGCGACGGCGAGGTCGAGCGCACGCTCCAGGGCTGGGATCCGCTCGCCTGCCTCGTACTCGCACAGACGACCTTGGCCGATGCCGGCCAGGTGCGCCAACTCCGCCTGGCTCAAGGGTCGGCGGCGCCCTTGGCGCAGGGTCCAGATGGCGTTCATGGTTCGTCGTGGCATACGCACCAGACGGCGGGTCCTGCTGCGGGGTGGGCGAAGCGAGAACGCAAAAGCCCGCCCACCGCTCGACGCAGTGAGGGACTGCGACGAGGATGGACGGGCCGGTGCCGACCAGCACCCTCCGACCCCATGGTCGGAGAATGCCGCCGACACATGGGCGTTCCTCCTCGACTGGTCTTCTACGGCTCGCCCCGAAGGACGAACCACCAGCCGTTTTGTTGATCAATTTAGACGAGCACCGTACGCCAGGAGGTCGATTCCATCAAATCGAGGCTGTGGATATCTCATCTCACGGATGAGATACGAGACTCCCTACTGTGATTCCGGCCCCTGGGGCAGTGTGGAAGGCGAGGAGATCCTCCTCGTCCACCCCCACGCCCAAGGAGGCACCCGTGTCCGCATCGCTCACCACCCGCATCCCCATCCGTGACCGCGACGGTCGCGTCATCGACGAGAAGGAGGTCGCCACCTACGCGGGCCTCCTCGCCCGCGCCCACGACGAGGGGCTCAAGCGCATCGAGACGACGCTCGTCCAGGTCCCCGCCGAGAACAACCACTTCCTCGCGGTTGCCCACGCGACCGTCGAGACGGAGCACGGGGTGTTCACCGGGATCGGGGACGCCTCCCCGAACAACGTGAACCGCAAGATCGCTCCGCACATCGTGCGGATGGCGGAGACCCGGGCGAAGGCCCGGGCCCTGCGCGACGCGGTGAACATCGGCATCGTCTGCCTGGAGGAGCTGTCGGATCTGAGCGACCTCGGGCTCGACGAGAACCCCCAGGGCGAGCCCGAGAACGTCCGCCCCCTGCGCCCGGCCCACGCCGCGAGCGGCTCCGAGACCCGGGACCGCGGCGAGCGCGCCCCGCGCGGCCGGACCCAGGACGGCCGACGGAGCCAGGGGTCGGGCAGCGATCGGATGACCGACGCGCAGCGCCGGCTCCTGTTCCGCATCCTCTCCGAGCGCGGCTACGAGGCCGAGAACGCCACGTCCGCCCTCCTACACGACGCCGGCGTCGGGAGCCTGGAGGAGATCAGCAAGCAGCGCGCCTCGCACCTCATCGACAGCTACCGCGACGAGGGCGAGCGCCGTGGCGCCTGACCACTTCAGCGTCTCGCAGCTGACGACGTACCTCGCCTGTCCTCGCAAGTGGCGCCTGCGGTACATCGACGAAGTGGAGCCGGAGCGCACGAGCGCCGACCTGGTCCTCGGAGGCGCCGTTCACTCGGCGATCGAGTGGTGGCAGACCGCCCGCATCGAAGGGCGCGAGGTCGACCTCGCGGGTGCACAGCGCATCTTCCGCGCCGACTGGGATGCGGGGATCGCCGCCCCGAAGGTCGAGTTCAACGGGAGCACGTCCGCCGAGATGCGGATCCTTGGCGCCGAGCTGGTCCGGCTGTTCGTGGAGCACTTCACGGCGCAGCCGCCGCCCGAGGCCGTGGAGGAGCGCTTCGAGGTCGCCCTGCGCGATCCCGCGACCGGCATGGAACACGGGCTGCCCCTCGTCGGCTACCAGGACTACGTCGCAGGTGAGGTCGTCGGCGAGATCAAGACGGCGTCGCGCAAGCAGCAGCTCAGCAACTGGGACCTGCAGCTCGCCGCCTACTCCTACGCCCACCGGGAAACCACCGGCTGCAAGCCGAGGCTCCAGGTCGTCCAGCTCGTCAAGACGAAGGAGCCGAAGCTCGAAGTCACCGAGACGGAAATCTCGGACGAGCAGGAGGCGTGGTTCCTGGAGGTCGCCATCTCGGCCCTGGGCTCGATCGAGTCCGGGGCCTTCCACCCCACCCCTTCCTGGATGTGCCCCCGGTGCGAGTACCGGAGGGCGTGCCGGGGGAGGTGAGGGTCATCTGGCCACCCGTCGCAAGGCGGGTGGTTCTTCGTCGTGGTCAATGACGGACCAACTTGAAACCCCGCGGAAGCGAGTGGTAGCGTTGTTGCGGGACCAGACAACATCGGCAGGTGTTCGTAGATAGCTCCGCCGTTGCGGCGAAGTGCTGTCTGGACTTCTGAGAGCCGACGCGGATTGGTGGATGGATAACAACGAGTCGTCATCGCTCAATGGTCTCAAGGAGGAGGTAGATGCCTGCCTTGAGCGAACTCCTGGTCCCGCCTTCGGCGACGTCGTGGAGAAGAGCGAGGCTGTGGTGAAGTCCGCCGGCCGGTTCGGTGGGGCTACTCTTGCTACGCCGACCGTGACGGTATCCGTCGCATTCATCGGACTCCTGTTGGGTGGCGTGGTTGACAACCTGCTCGACGGCAAGATCTTTGGCTGGACATGGGGGACTCATCCCCGACGTTTCGTCGCCGCGACCTCTTTGATCCTCATCGTCGCGCTCTTGACCGCGGTGTTCCAGGGTTTCATTTCACGCACGGTTCTCCGTCGCTATCACGAGTGCGTATCGGTGCTCCGGCGTGTACAGGGGAGTCTCGCTGGAATCGAAACCAAAGAAAGGGCCGCTGACGAGCGGCTGAGGGTGGCGGCGGAGGCGATCTGCAAGCAAGAGGAGGCTGCTCAGCGAGGCGAGGCAGAGGCGGCCGCCAGCAAGCAGGCATTGGATGCGCAGCGTGAAGCTGCCTGGAGCATGGTCGGGACACTGCAAGCCCAGACATCTGCGTTCGCAGACCAAGCTGCTCGCGCTGTGGAGAGTGGGGCACTCATTCGGAAGTATGTTCTTGAGTCACCGCCGAAAACCGTCGACAAGGAGCTCCACACCTCGGTTTGGAAGCATCTCTTGCCTCTCCTATTGGATCTGGAATTCGACACGACCGTCTTTCTGAACGACCGATCTCGTAACGTCTGCCTCTCATACGGAGATGACAATGGACCATGGAATGTAGTAATATACCTTGGTGGGAAGCACTACCGACTAACCGACAGCGCATGGCCCAAGCACAGCGTCCTCTGGCGGTGGAGCCCTGACGAAAAGCGTCGGAAGAACCGAACGCTTCACTCCAAGACGCTCTTCCTCTCCACGGCTTGCGCACTTCTGCGGGAACGTCTGAGCACTGCTTCGACCGAGTGGCCAGTCGCAGTCGTCCGCAAGCCCGTGGAGGACAAGAGGCCGAAAGATCGCTCTGAAGAGGACCGGCTCAAGGCGGAGATGAACTGGTGGTCGAGCTACACGACCAAGATCGTCGCCCCAATCCTCGATCCTAGCCCCAATGTCGGACCCGCTCCCACGTACGACCATCACTTTGGAGGAGCCGTTCTGAGGGGGCTGCTGGTTGCAAGCTACTCTGGCCCGATTGCGCCAGGACTTGAAGCGCTATCGACCAGGTGGGCTGATGTGGACTCAGGTCCGGCAAGGGATCTTCTTGGCCACCATTGTAGGTGCCTCTCTGTCGCCCACATCGCACACCGCGCGAGTGAGTTGCTGACGCGAACTGCAATGAGCAACCAAGAGTTACTCAGCGTGGTCAAGCCCGTCAAAGGAGAGAGAACTCGAGGTCAAATGGGCCGGGAGTGGACGGAGGAACTCGATCATCTACGAACCAAATGGCGCAGTCGGCTCGACCGCGCCACGCAACGGGAGGAGCGCACAGAACCATGAACCCGAACAAGAGCTATGCAGTCTTCCTTGGAGTCGATCCACCCGAGACGTGCGATAGTCCTCTCAGGGCGGTAACTCTTGACACGAGAACCATCTACATGTGTGGCATGGCGTTTCGCGAGGTCGATGAGGCCGAGGTCCGTCGAATTCTCGAGCTCTCGCTCGCTGACGAGTCGCTCACCATCGACGACGAGCCCGAGACACCACCATCAATCGAGATCGTCAACCAGGAGTGACCGACGTCAGAGGACGCCGCATGTCTCTCCTCACCTTTTCGCCCCGAACTTGAGGCAAACATCTTGCCGTATCGAACCTCCTGGGTTGATCGGCCACCACGCCTTGCCACCTGCTCCCCAGGTGGCTTCTTCGTGCTCAATCGGCAAGAATGGGTGGCACGATGAAGGATGTCATCCGGGTTCAACTGCCGTCCTTGACTCTCGGACGGACGCGGGACGCCCTGCGAAGCTACGGCAGACGCGGCTGCGAGGGGTTCGCGCTCTGGCTCGGTGAGGTGGACGGGCCTAGGGCGACGGTGGTCGAGCTCATGACCCCGCCGCAGCGCTCGATCAAGAGCGAGGGTGGCGTCGGCTACTTCCTCGAGCCGGAGACTCTCTTCACCCTGAATCGCTACCTGAGCAAGTCAGGGCTCCGGCTCATCGCGCAAGTCCACAGCCACCCCGGCGAGGCGTACCACTCGCAAACCGACGACGACTATGCGATCGCGACCAAGGAGGGCAACCTCTCACTCGTGGTCCCATACTTCGCCCGGGGTCCGGCCGAGCTAGGCGCCTGGGCGATCTACCGCCTCCAGAACGGCTCCTGGCTGGAGCTCCCGGGGCACCGGGTCCGGGACCTGTTCCGAGTTGGCTGACCCCGCTCCTCGCCACTTCTGACGGTAGCGAGCTTGGTAGAGGGGGTCGCCGCAGATACAACCCCTGGCTCGCGCACGCCGGGAGGTCCAACTCGCGGGCGTTGCATGCGTCACGTTGTTCCACTGCACGACATGCTCGACCTGTGCCACGACCGCCAGTTCGGGGGAAATCCGCTTGACGAACTCCGCCACCATCAAGGCTCCCGCGAGGACCGACTGGTGGGCGAGCGGGACGACCTCCAGACGGCTCCTGGTGGCGATGTTCACCGGGGCAGCCCCGCAGACCATGTTCGAGTAGAGATCCGGAAGACGACCCCCGATCCAAGTTGCGAGTTCGGCAGGTTCTCGACGAACCGCGGTTGCAATCCTGGAGACGTCTTCGTGGCTGAGGACGAGATCACGATTGACCCAGAGTGCGCCGGCGCGCCTGGGGTCGAGCCCGAGAGCCGCAGCCACCAACTCGGTCTCCGATGGCCGAGGGCCCGTGGGATGATAGAGGCAGGCGAGGCAGGGACCGTCGCGATCGAACTCGTGCCACGAAGCACCGAGTGCGCCCTCGCTCGTCCATCCGTTGACCACGAGCCGCGGCAACAGCGCCTGAGCCGACCTCCGGCTCTCCGCCTCGTCGGTGCAGACCAGGACCGTTGGGACCGCAAAGTCCCCAAGCGTGCCCGCGAACTCCTCCAGCGTTGACGGGTAGGACTGGACCGCCAGGTGAGTCCCCCCCGGCAGGTGCCGTGCAGCCAACTCGACCTTCACTGCTCCGACGTCCGCGTCGGTCGTCAGGACGTAGCGCTGGAGGTTCGACAACTCGACGCTCTGGTGATCGACCAAGTGCAGGACTCCCTGCAGACTCTTGTGCCGCGAGAGTGCCCAGACCGCGGCGTTGCCCACCGCACCGAGACCCACGAGCGCGGCTTCGCCGACATCGACATCGGGGAGTGGGAGGTCCGCACCGCCTCCGCTGTAGTCGAGAAGGGAGACGCGACGGGGAGTCAGCGGTGGGTCCGCGATCCCGAACGCGCGACGGAAGACCTCGGACGCCGCCAAGGCAGCGGCTGCGGCGGAGGCGTAGGGGTTGGGTAGCCCGCTGCCGGGCTTCAAGAGACGGTCGGAGATCGACGCGACCCAACCATCGGCGCGCACATGGATCGCGCCCTGGGGCGACCACTCGGGCGACCCCACGGCCACGGCGAGTACGTCGCCTTCGCCATCCCCGTCGACGACCTCGACCGCGGGGTTGATCGAGCGTGCGACCCCGACAAGGACGTCCCGGATCTCGGCGGACTCGGACTCGATCCCGAGGCGGGGGTAGAGCCGCGCGAGGAGATTGACGAGTAGCTCCGCCGTCCATTGGCCGTTGCCCGAGCCGGCGCACTCGGGCCCGCAGACGACCGCGACGACCGTGTCCTCCAGGGCCGAGGCGAGCGACTCTCGCTCCACCTCGACGTGACGCCCGACTGCGGCGTGAATCCGGTCGAAGAACCTAGGGACTGCCATTGCCTACCTGCGCGAGTTGAGGAGGAGCGAACGGTCCCATGCCGAGGCGGAGCTGCGCCCCAAGCACCAGATTCGCTCGGCAGTTCGAAACGCACGAGTCGTGAATCAGCGTCACGATCTCGACCAGCCCGATTGAACCACGATGTCGCATCCAGTCGTCGCCCGAGTGCTCGGGGTGCTCGTGGTACTCGCGCACACCCTGCGCGCAAAGAAACGGGCGCTCAGTCCGGGGATGAAGTCCTGGGGGCGTGATGTTCTGGATGTCGCCTCCGGGCAGGGGGCGGAAGCCGCGCGTGACCATCCCTGCGTCGGAAACGAGTTCCCATGTCCATGCGTCCCGGAACTCTACGGATGGCGGCCGAAGGTCGAAGTCGCTCATCGCGACTCGGACTCCGAACGCTCGGGTCGTGAGCCACGAGACTTCGGTGGCTTGAAGCTGAATGCCAGAACTACCGGCGGGTCCCAGTTGCACAGCGATCGGAATCATCACGAGTGCCGACCGGGAAGGAACGAACACCAAGTCGACGTTCGGGAACGTGATCTCGCGCTCGAAGCAACACCAGGAACGCAGCATGATGCTACGCCCTCGGAGCTTCTGAACCTCCTGGTCGAACTTGGCCCGGGAGACCTCCGGATCGAGTCGCATCAACCGCCGGCCCCGACCATGAGGTTCAGGAAGAGGCGAACGCCGTCCGTGAACCCGAAGGTCTCGATCTTGGCGGTGGGGTCGAGGAGTTCCCCCTGCTCGTTGCGGATCTCCCACTCGTCGAACGGGCGTCCCGTGTTCCCGCTCTGTTCGAGAGCCTTGTCCCGTGCCGCCTTGAGGGGCGCGTTCTCGTTCTGCTCGACAGTGACGTCCTCACCGTTGATGACGAAGACGATCGTGACCTTCTTGTCCTTGTCCGGCATCGCAACCTCCGTGCTCATAGTGGGCCTCCTCCTGTAGTCACGAGCCGGGAGGCGTCAACTGGCTCGCGCATTCAGCTGTAGCCTTGAGCGAAGTCGGGACGAGAACCGACCCGGGTAGGACACCTCGACTCGGTTGACCGCTCGGTGTCGTAGTCCGCGCAGAGATCGGTAGTCGTCGGGATCCGCCTCTCGTGGTTGGGGCTCGTCGATGGTCTTCCGAGGCCCTCTCGATGAGGCCCCAGCCACCGGGCGCGGCGTGCGCGCGAAGGCGGTCGGAGGACCCCCAACTGTCTGGCAATCTGTCTGGCATTTCGGCGCTCAGGGGTGCAAAACCAGACAGGAACGTGCATCGTAACTACTCGAAAACACAATGATTACAACTCGCTAGTCTAATTCGGGAGCAGGGGGTCGGAGGTTCAAATCCTCTCGCTCCGACCAGCCAAAAAACGAAGCGCCCACAGGTACTTAGGTCCGTGGGCGCTTCGTCGTTCAAGGCTCCGAACTTCTTGCTGTCTGGCAAACTGTCTGGCATTTCGGGCGTCAGGCATCGATCTCGACCTCCTCGGGTCGAGGTGCCGGATCGCGGTGCAAGACAGGCCGGGAGCGTTCATGATGCCCTGGTCGGCGAGGTCGAGGCCGACGCGGTCAGCCCCATCCGCCGCATCACCTCCGCCTTGTGCTCGTCGGTGACGTGGGCGTAGATCTCGTCCAACATCCGCCCCTCCCTCCAGCCGCCCAACTCCATGAGCGTCCGCCGGTCGATGCCGGCCATCGCGAGCCGTGAGGCCCAGGTGTGACGCAGCCCATGGACGTGCACCTCGGGGATCTTCGCCCGCCGGCACGCCCGCAAGACTGCCTGCCGGAACGTCTGCCGTGGCCGCGAGGGATCCTTTGGCGACGGGAACACCCATCCCGCAGACGGCTCGCCCTGTTCACGACGCCAGGCCAGGAGCTCTGCGCGCAGTTCGGGCGTCAGGGGGATGGCGCGCTCGCGCCGGGTCTTGACCTGGAAGCCCACCTCAGGCTTCGCGCCGATGATGAGCGTTCCGCACGGACCCAGCTCCCACCGGACGTCGCCCCAGGTGCGCGTCATGATCTCGTTGCGCCGCGCGCCGGTGTTGAGCGCCATGAGAACGGCGAGGTACGTCGCGCGGTCCCGCCGGATCGGAGGACGGCCGCGGGTGACTTCGAAGGGCTGCTCGTCGAGCGGCCGGAGCGCATCGAGAAGTGCTACCGACTCCTCGGGCGTCAGGTACTGGGCCGGACTCCGGTCCCGGTCCGTCAGGCGCGGGAGCTTGGGGATCGCGGCGATCAGGTCGCAGTCGTAGGCGTGGCGCAGCGCGCCCGAGAGCGTCCGCAGCTCCAGGATCAGGGTCCGCGACTTTCGGCCCAGGTCCCGCCGCTCGGAGACGTAGGCGTCGATGAGGGCGTAGGTAATCTGGTCGAGCGGGACGTCGCCCAGGATCCCCTTGAGCGCCTTGCCGGCGTTGCCCTCGACCTCGTGGGTCTTGGGCGACTTGTCGCGGGCGACGACGGGCAGGTAGACCTCGTCGAGGTAGCTACCCAGCGTCGGAGTCCGAAGCGCCGTTGAGGAGGAAGGCTCGGAAGGCGTCGGCGCGTCCGGCGCGATGGACTCCCCGAGCGCGAGCTTGGCCTCGGCGACCTTGAGCGCCGTCTTCGCCTCGGAGCTGCTGCAGAAGCCGACGGCCCGGGTGCGGGTCCGTCCCCGCTCGTCCCGCCACTGGATCGACCAGTAGGCCGTCTGCCGTCCCGTGGCGGGGTTCTTGCGCTTCTTGCTCTCTAGCCACGCCATCGTCCTGTCCTCCGACCCGCAGAGCCCGCGCGAGCCCCGTCCTGCTCAGTCTCCACGTTCTTCCCGCCCGCAAGGCCGCCCCGTCAAGCGCTCCCTCGCCGAGGAGGCGCCGCACGAGCCGCTCGGAGAGGCCGAATTCGGCCGCCGCTTCGCGGATCGAGAGCCACTCCCGCCGCGGGGAGCGGGGACCACTGACCATAGGTTCAGGGGTTGGGCGGGTCAATCCGGAGGGGGCACCCATCGCCTCGACGACCTCCCCCCACCGGTACACGACCTCGCCCTCGACCTCCCCCGTGGGCTCGACGTGCAGGGCGAGCCACGAGAGTGCGTCCGCAGGCTGGCCCGGAAGCGCCTCGGCCGCCTCCTCGGCGGTCAGGATCGAGTCCGGCGTGAGGCTGGCCCGCCAGATGCGGCGCAGGTAGCGGGCCATCGAGCTCATGGTGGTCGGCCCGGCGGAGAAGCACACGACCCGGCCGACCCGGAGCCGCCTGGCCCCGGACCGCCGCCGCCCGCCGGTCGCCCTCGACGTCGAGTCGAGCCAGGACGACCCCCACCCCCGCCGCCGCAGACGCCTCCCGAAGGAGCGCAGGCCCGAACCGAGGTCCGGGTCGCGACCTGGAAGGCGACGACGGGGCTTCGCTGAAGCTCGTCGAGACCGCTCCAGGCAGCACCGAAGGCAGTGCCGAAGCCGGCAACCCGGGTTAGCGAACCCGGGCCGGGGGTGGTGGAGGTCGCCCGAAGCGGACCGGACGCCGCCGGGCAGTACGGACGGGTGGACGGCAGGAACCGGGAGCAGAAGCGACCCCGGGCCGACCGAGCCGTGGTTCGAGGAGAAAGAACGCGCAGGGGGCAAGCTACGGCTGCTCCGATCCGCCGGCGGCTCCGAGGAGCACCCAGTCGCACTCGGGATCGTCCTCGACTCGGCCGATGATCGGCGAGGTCGCGAGAGCCTGAGACACGGCCTTGTGCAGGAGCTCGATCTCGAGCGGGTACGGGGGGAGCCTGTTGTAGGCGGCTTCCATGACGACGTGGACCCAGAGGTCCCGGTACTCGGCTTTGCCGCCGAGGCACCTCAGGGACGCCACCACCAACTCCTCCATCGTCGGGCTGCTGGACGTACGCATAGGGCTGTTGAGGTTCGTGAGTAGGACGGGGCCGCCCTCCTCCCGATTCGCCGTTCCCGTGTCCGCCTGCGCCCCGCGACGCGCCGGCGACTGCCCTGGCGCGCTCTCCACCTCGAAGGATGACCCGGTCGCTCCTCCTGGGCGCCGGGGATCGTCGTTGCTGTCTGCAGAGGAGTTCTTCGCGAAGCATGCGACCCCACCTACGCGAAGCCGTCGGTGGCCTCCTCCTCGGAACCACCGACGCGAGCTCGAACAAGATGACGCACCAGCGGACGCGGAGGCCGGACTCGACCTCGCCGTCCCCGCTCCCGCCCACCCGGCGACGGCCTGCCGACCGCCGGCTGCTCCCACCGCTTCGAACGACCGAGCCAGAAGGCTCGGCTCGACCGGAGCCAAGGCGACGCGCCTGCACGAGGGCCGAAGTCCTCGCGACAGGAGCGGCGACCTGGACCTCCCCGATCGAGACCGCGATGTCGAGCGCTGCTCCCCCGTTCTGTTGGTGGGCGCACAGAGCATCACGGTGCCGCACGACGGCAGTGCCAGGAGGCCGCAGCCGACCGCCCTCTGGAACGTCTGAACCAGGGCGCGGACGGCGGCTGCAAGCCGGCCAGCAACTCCGGGGATCGCCCCGGAGCAGGGAACACCCGACGGCGCGGACGAGACCGGCCGCCGGGTGGGTGGAAAGCGGGTGCGATGGGACCGAAGACCGGACCTGCCGCGCCCGCTGGGCGTTCCGCGAAGGGGATGCAAGACGTGCCCCGGCTACGCCGCTACCTCTGGCTCGACGTCGTCGGGCCCCGCGAGGCGCCACATGCCCGAGCGGTATCGCTCTCGATCCTGAACGATCCGCGGCGACTGCTGGCAGACGCGTCGGATCGTGGCCGTGAACGAGTTCGACAACGGCAGGCCGTGCTCCAAGCGCCAGCCCTTGGTCGCGATGTAGAGGTCGGTCAGGTGCATCGCCGGACCGAGAGCCTGCAACACCGATACGACAGACTGCTCCCAGGTCTCCCGGGAGCGAACGGGACGCTTCTTGGTGGTCATAGGGGTGGAGTTCGTGAACAAAGCGGGGTCGCCCTGCCCACGGCTCCATCGCAACCTCCTCCGAAGCCGCCCGACCGGCACATCGGTCCCGGACACGCGCGCATCCCTTCGCGAACTCGATGAACCTCCCTTCCTGGCCCCGGCGCGTCAGCACGGCTCCTCCGCTGCTGAAGCACCCGCCTCGGGGCGTGATGAACACTTCTCGAAATCGACGGACGTCTCGCCCGCCGCCGAGTCGGGGATGTCCACACGACCGCCCAGACCGTCTGCACCGCCGTCTGAGCCCTCGTCTGCACACCCCAGGGCCGCCCGGAGGGGGTCCTCGGAAACCAGCTCGGCTACGTCCCCCCGGGCCCGCGGCGTGAGCCATCCCTCGGCCGTCAGGACCGTGCGGTCCGACAGCTCCGGCTCGGCGGCGAAGTAGAACAGGCCCTCGGGCACCCCGGCGACCCAGACCGCCCGTGCGAGCCGGTTGCGCCGACGGACACTCGGCGCCACGACGAGGACCACCCAGGAGGAGGTTCCGCACAAGGGGTCTCCCGCCTCCCACAGCGCGGCGTAGTCGAGGGCCTTGTCCGCGACGAAGGTGTTGGGGTTCTCCGTCGCGGCGTCGCACTCGATCGCGAACGCTACAGTGCGGCCATCCCACGTCTCGATGAGTGCAACTGAGTCGGGGATGCGGGCGGAGGCCCCGCCCCCCAGGCGCTTGCGCAGCGTTCGCTCCCCGATCCACTCTAGGTGCGCGACCCGCCCCGACCGTCCGCAAGCTCGATGCATCTGCCCCGCCAGCCGCACCACCGACTCGTGGTGCGGCGAAGGGCCGACGGGCGGGCGCGGCGGGACGTACCAGCGACTGGCCGGCCCGCCGAATGCCCGGGCGAGCAGGGGTCGGGCGGCCGGCGCCAGGGTGAACTTCGACTCCACGTCCTGGGAGAAGATATGGACGTCGAGCAGCGCCAGGTCCCGGAGCTTGCGTAGCGACCTATATCCGGTGGCGGGCGAGAGCCCGAGGAGGTCGCGGTACGCCGAGGTCGTGACCGGCTGCAGTTCGGCGATGAACCGCAGGCCGAGGAGTTCGCGCGGCGTCACGCGGGCGTTGCCCGGGTCCTGGCGCTGAGCGCGCCTGGGGATTGAGGTGCTCACGACCACGCCCCCGGATGCGCCGACCGGATCGCCAGGCCGCAGGTCGGGCAGGAGAGGTACTGCGGCAGGGAGCCGGCCCCGCAGATGGGGCACGGCTCGGCGAGGGCGTTACCTGCGAGGAACGTCGCCTTGCAGCCGCCGCAGGAGAAGGCGGCGGCGAGCTCGACCTCGTGCCCCAACGGGCAGACGACCGCTTGCATCCTCCGCACCCGCCAGGCGCCCACTTCGCGCAGGAGGAGCACGACGGCGTCGACGGCGAGCGTCAAGGGCAGGATCGCCAGCCCGAGCGTCCCCAGGACGAGACCCATCCCGAGTCCCGCTCGGATCTCGGCGAGGGCGAGCAGGAGGGCGCGGGTCATGACGGGAGCCTCAAGGGCATCCGCCCGCGTCGGCGGGCCGGCGCTCGGACGGGGGTCGGCTCGGCGACCGACCGGTCGACCGCGGGTTCGTCCCGCTCGGCTCCTGCGATGAGGTCCGCGATGGGGACCCCGAACCGCCCGCGCGCGAACGCGTCGTGCAACTCGGCAGGGGCCGCCTCGGCGAGGCGATCGAGTTCGTCGATGGGCACGTTCGCCGTGCGCTCGATCACGCTCGACCGTCCGCGGGACAGCTCCGCCCAGATGCCGGCGCGGCCTCCCAGGCGTCCCAGGGCCGCGAGGCGTACCCGGCGCTCGGCGTCGGACGACAGGAGCCGGCCGGGCCGCTCGGGGTCCAAGACGCGCCCGGTAGGGGGCGGGAGCACGCGGTCGAGGTGGCGCAACTCGTCGCGGGGCGCCAGGGCACACCAAGTCGAGACGTTCGTCAAGATCGACTCGACCAACGTCGAGGACCGGAGTTGCCCAAGTCCTTGGGTGATGAGGCCGAACGACGTTCCGAAGGCACGCGCTCTCTGAAGCGCAGCCTCCAGATCCATCTCCGAGGTCGCGCTTGTGAGCGTCTGGAACTCGTCGACCCAGATCACCAGGGGGGTGCGCTCGGTCCGCGAGAACACGGCGGAGGTCAGCAGGTTGAGCAGGAATGCCCCCAGGAGCTTGCCGACCTGGCCTCCGTGCCCTGTCGGGCTGGCGCCCGCGCTCACGATGGACAGGCGGGTGCCGAGGAGGTCAGCACCCCGAATGCACTCGGAGCTGCCGCTCAGGAGTCCTCGGATGCGGCGGACGCCGAGGAGATGTCGCAGACGGGCGGTGATGGCCGAGGTGGTCGAGCGGGGCTCGGAGGGCAGGACTTCCTGGAGGTACCTCCGGGACTCGGGGGAATGGACCCGCGCCGCGAGTCGCTCCCGGAAGCGCTCGTCCTCGAAGACGCGCAGGACGTCCAGAAGCGTGGCATCCCGCGTCGCCTCCTTGACCGCCGGGATCGTGGCGACGAGGGCCGGGCGCATACGGCCGCCGAGCCCCTCACCCACGAGCACCTCGAAGATGTCGGCGAGAACGCTCGCACCGAGATCTGGATCGACTCCGGGTTGGTCGGCGAGGAGGTTGAGAGGCAGGCCGTAACTGCTCCAGGGCATGAAGACCCCGACCGAGTCGGGTGTGACGCGGTCGGGGTGACGGAGCGCGAGGCCGGGCAGCCAGGACAGGAGCTGCTCGGAGTCGACCCCTTTGGCATCGACGTAGACTTGGTGGACATCGGAGCGGTGCAGGTAGATCCACAGGATTAGGCCCAAAACGAGCATTGACTTGCCCGAGCCCGATCGACCTGTGACGAGCGCATGCGGGCCCCCGGTCAGGTCGGAGGCGAGCACCCGGAGGGGCCGGGTGTCCCGACCCTGCCGCACCCAGCCGATGGGCACGCGCTCGTTCATCGCAGGAGCCCCACCTCGTCATCGATACCGCGATCCATGCGGCCACCGCCGGCGCCGAGGTCACCCACGCGCAGGGGATCGGCGACGACCCGGACCCGCTCCCGTCGGGG
>Ga0209211_10004991_pt1 | contig 20139 bp, 19 predicted proteins | sample RifGroA2_FD_183992 | JGI IMG/M metagenome (GOLD analysis project Ga0209211, IMG submission 183992) | Groundwater microbial communities from Rifle, Colorado, USA - Groundwater A2 (SPAdes) (version 2) | ecosystem: Environmental > Aquatic > Deep subsurface > Groundwater | place: Rifle, Colorado...
CAACAAGCGAGTTTGAGGTAAGGTTTAAGCCGACCTCAACAGGCTCAAAGACAGGGACATTAACAATAAGCTCAAACGATCCCAATAATCTGAAGGTTAATATCCAACTGAGCGGTACCGTCCAATAGCAGTATAGAATAAGATAGATTCTTAGCCGTTTAATAAGGGCCATGGGTGATACAAATCCCATGGCCTTTTTGTTTTTTCAATAAGCGCATTTGCGTGTAAAATATAAACGAGGTGAATAATGGCATTTTATGATAATTTTGAGGACGATGAGAGGGCGGAATTATACAAGCTTTTTGCAGGGCTATTCATAAAAGAGCCTGAAGACGGGACACTTGTGCAGTTCAAGGACATGTTCCAGATGGAATTCAATGAAACGTCCCATGAGATAAGGATGGATTTTGCGCGACTGTTTTCAGGTCATGGAGTGCGTGTTAAACCTTTTGAATCAATTTACAATTATTCGTATGGTGACAGGCCCAAACTGTGGGGCAACACCACTAAGGCTGTGCAATCATTTTACAGGTCTGAAGGGCTTGTTATCAGTGAAGAACTGAATCCCGTTCCTGACCACATATCAATAGAACTGGTGTTTATGAGTTACCTGATAGAGAAAGGGCTTGCCGAACAGCAGAAGAAATTTATGGAGGAGCATATACTCAAGTGGATACCCGACTGCTGCGACGACATTGCCAAACACGCACAGACCGCATTCTACAAAGAGATTTGCGAACTTCTGAAGGATTTTATAGAAAGCGATTATGATGCATTGGTTGCGAACAGTGAATAGAGAAGCCAAAACGCATGAAGGCAAGCCTGCCTTGCAGACGGCCGTTTTATCCCAAGAATTCCCCCACTTTTTCAGTGCATTCGTGTATATTTACAGCAATCGGTAGAATCGCAGCGTGTGGAGGAATTGGGTTTTAAAGGGACCCTGAGCAGTGAGGGTTGAACGCTGAGAGCTATTTTCTGATGGGCGCCTTGAGTAAAGGGGAAATGATGGTGATTGCTCAGGAACCTGGTCCCTTTGAGGTTAAAGAAAAAGTTTCCTTGTAGCTACAGTTGGAGTTATAATAGAAATGAGATTTGAATGGGATGCGGCAAAGAACAGCCAGAACATCAAGAAGCATGGGTTCGACCTTGCAGACGCGGAATCTCTTTTTTCCGGCAATGCTCCCTTTTTTGTTAGCCTGGACACATGTGAGGCTTACGGAGAAGACAGGTGGAAAGGGATTGGCATGCTGGAAGGCGTTGTGGTTGTAGTCGTTGTTTTTGCCGAACGTGGTGAGGACACTATACGGATTATTTCTTTACGAAAAGCAAGTTCGCGTGAGAGGAGAGCATATGAAGAGGAAATCAAAAACAGATTGGGCGCGGGTTAAGGCGATGAAGGACTCAGAGATAGATTTCTCCGACAGTCCTTCCCTCGACAAAGACTTTTTCCAAAAGGCTGTTTTATGGCCCGGCACAAAGAAACAGATAACGCTCCGGCTTGATCCTGACGTTATAGAGTTCTTCAAGAAGCAGGGTCGTGGTTACCAGACGACAATCAATGCTGTTTTGCGTAAGTATGTAGAAGTTCACAGCCACTAATCTGACTGAAAAGCTGAATGCTATTCACTGAAAGCTGAGTGCTGCTTGTTAATGCTGTTTGCTGAAAGGTGAGGGGGAAGAGATGAATAGAATTGAATATAAAGCCTTTTTGAGAAGTATTGAGGTAAAACCGAAGGCGTCTCTTTGTATGCTTCTTGGAGCAGGTGCTTCAGTGCAGGCTGGCATTCCTTCTGGCAATGCCTTGATATGGGAATTTAAAAGAAAGCTATACTGCCAAAACAATGGAACTAAAGAGGAACGGTTTAAGGATATAGAATCCGAAAGGAACAGAACCGTCATTCAGAACTATTTTGATTCGCAAACTGTGTATCCAAAGGTTTATTCAAGAGAGGAATATTCTTTCTATTTTGAAAAGTGTTATCCCAATTCACTTGACAGAAAGTTGTTTATTCAAAAAAAGGTGGAAAACATTAAGCCATCCTTAGGTCATAAATGCCTGGGAGCACTAGTTGAAAGTGGAAAGCTGGAGCATATATGGACTACCAATTTTGATGAGCTAATTGAAAGCGGCATAAAAGAAATAAACTCTGGGCTGAGCATAGAGGTCTATTCATCTGCTAACATTCACCAAACGCTAAAGCCAAAAAGCGAATATCCAAAGGTAATAAAATTACATGGTGATTATCGTTATGACAAGCTACAGAACACGGATAAGGAACTTCAAAGCCTTGAAGAAGGCTTGCTTAAATATTTTGAGAAAATAAGTTCGGGAACTGGATTAGTCGTAATCGGATATGCGGGTAATGACGATTCTGTTATGGCAGCTTTTGCAAAGGTGATAGAGGGTGAAAATCCTTTCCCCTATGGTCTTTACTGGTGCCTAAGAAAAGGGGATATCCCTAGCGAAAACGTGACCCATATTGTTAGCGAGGCTAATAAAAAAGACGGGATGTCAGGCTTTATAGAGATTGATAATTTTGATGCCTTTTTATATGACATCTATTCCTCTTGCAGTTTTAAAAATACAGCAATTGAAGGTATCGCAGATAATTTATTCCAAAAACGAAAACCCTTTCAAGCCCCACAGGCAAATAAAAATTCTGAAACAGTTCTGTTGAATTCAATTAAGGTAGAAAAGTTTCCCAAAACACTTTATTCTTTCACTTCTGATCTGTCTGGTTGGCAAGAACTAAAAGAAATTATAAAAGGCAAAGAGCTGGTTGGAGCCTTACATAAAGGTAAAACTTATATATTTGGTGACGAGGAGCAAATAAAGGTTGTCTTTAAGGGTAGGTCGACCTCAGATATTGAATTGACTGACGTCGAAAATAGCTGGCTTTCACGTCAGGATACCTTTTATTTGGGTATGTTGTATGATTTGATTGGTTATAGCTTGAAAAACAAATTCGGCCTAAAAAGCATCTCACCCAAAAGTCATAAATACTATTCTGATAGACACCCGGCACCAAATGACGAACTACCAAAACAAAAAAAGGTGCCATCCTATTACAGTATTTATGAGGCATTTGAATTCCAGTTAGACTATTACGCTGATAGCTTGTACTTTATTATCTTGCCGACTGTTCATGTTCATGATAAGAGGCTAAATAGCGAGAGCGTGTCAAGATATGAAAAACAAGACATTATAAATAAAATTCAGTCTAACCGATATAACTCCACAGTCAATGTCAAACTGAAGTTTTGGCGAGATATCCTAAAGAGGAACGAAGAATTAATAGAGTTTGTTCTTTCAGACTTTAAAATAGACCTGATGCCTTCTTTTTCATTTGCTGGGTTTAAGACACAAGATAAGATTAACTATTTTGAGGGATTAATAGGTTGCCCCGAGCCAATAATTGAGTTCAGTTCGACCGATAAAAACTATCGAACCGTACATCCTCTCAAAGGATTAAAACAGTTTGGCCCTTATGATTACACATTTGAGAACCCCAAAAATAACCCGTCCTCCATTAAACTGGGAATTATTTCCCCTGATTTCGGATTCCAGCGAATTGTTGACCATCTAAATGGGTTAAATAATGAAATTGAGGTCAAATCTGAAAAGGATTATCTCATAGAATATCAGCAGTTCTCCAGTATATATAAGCGATTTCTTGATATTCCAAAAAATAAAGATAGTAAACTTGTTCAGCTAATGTCTGTCGATAATGATATCAGCATACTAGAGTTCTATGAAGGCATAAAACGTAAAATAGATAGCTTTTATTCAATAAGGGGCGAGTTTGACGTATTGGTATTGTATTTCCCTACGGAGTGGCAGAGATATCGAGAATTGAAAAACGATACCGTTTATTTTGATATTCATGATTCAATTAAAATTTATTGTGCAAAGAAAAATATCAAAATACAGTTTGTCGAAGATAAATCAATTAGTTATTATGATCAATCAAAAGTTAGGTGGTGGCTATCGTTAGGGATATATGTAAAAGCAAACGGTATTCCGTGGAAAAGCCAAATCACAACTGACAATACCGCATACATTGGTTTGAGCTACGCCATTAAAGGAGGAAGTACCGACAACAAAGTGGTGATAGGTAGTAGCCAGATATTTGATTCGTCGGGGCAAGGATTGAGATTTCTCCTTCAACCAATTGAACGACCAGTGTTTTATGGGAAAAATCCTTTTATGAGCAAAGAGGATGCTAGAAGGCTGATACTAAAGCTGAAAGAGGCTTATTTCCTAATGGATCCTAATTCAAGGCTGGAACGTTTGGTAATCCATAAAACTACTCATTTTACTGGCGATGAGATGGAGGGCATAGCACAGGCTTTGGAGGGAATTGATAGTATTGAACTTCTGCAAATCCAGCAGTACCCGCTATGGAGAGGCATAAGGGGAGATATACAGAAAAGAATGGCACACGGATATCCGATTCAACGAGGTACTGTCATCCAGTTGGATACTTATAGTTTTTTGCTTTGGACACATGGATCCGTATGCCATGCCGACATAGCTGGAGCTAAAATGAATTACTATCAGGGCAAAAGAGGTATTCCTGCACCTCTCCTTATAAGACGCTTCAGAGGTAAAGATAGCATTGATACTGTTGCAAAGGAGATACTGTCTTTAACAAAAATGAACTGGAATGGCGGCGAACTCTACAGAAGCCTACCAGTTACATTAGAATTTTCAAAGGTGCTTTCAAGCATGTCTAAGCAAGCTGAATCCCTCAGAGATATACCTTATGACTTTAGGTTTTTTATGTAGGAGCACTAAGATGAACAAGAAATAAATGGGGCGTCTTACTATGGAGGGAGTTTGAATAATGAAGGAAAGAATTAATTCTATTGTTACTATTATCAATTTGATAGTAGCTATTAGTCTTGGAGTGTTGGGTTATCGAATGAATAGCAATCTCTCCGAGGTGCAGTTTAATGCTGACCGGCGTATTGTTGCAAAAGAAACAAAAGACTTATGGGATGAATTAGCAAAGGTGCAACAGAACTCAATATCAGTGACATCTGAACTTCAAGGCGCCTTTGCCGACTATTCTTTAAAAACGGTAGAACTATTTAATGCTATTGGTCTCAGGCCGAGTATCCTCGGAAATAAAGAATTAATAGCTACAGATCCTGTTTTAATGCCTGCTTATTTAGCATATATCGGTGCATATGGGAAAATTCTTTTTATACTTGATAAAGCAATTAGCGATTATGACAATGTCCGATTGAAATTTTCCCCGCTTGTTAAGGAATTGCATATTGTTGGTTGGGAGAAATTCTTCTATCAAGCAGATGAGGTAAATCAATGGAAACAGGATATATTAAACCCCATTCTGGAAATTAATAAAAAAGTGTATGCAGTTATTCATCTTAATAAAACAAACATTTCCGACCGAGAACTGAAACGCTTTGGACATATATTGGGCGAAAAAATGACTCACATAAGCAGACCTGTATACTATGGGGGTATTCAAGAGTTGAAAAAGGATAATTATGCTGTATATGAAAAAATATTTAAAAAAACAGTCAAGCTAACTCATCAAAGTGATATCCCCAAGGACTTGAAAAGAGGTGATGGGGACATTTAAGAAAGAGGGGATGAGCCGCTTTTTGAAACACTGCTGTGGATTTTATAATTGAGCTTATATTTCAATTTATCTTTGAAGTTAGTTTTCAGATATTCGGGGAATTGCTTGTGGAGTTGGGATGCAAGGGGCCTGGTGAAAGGGATGCCGGTTATGCGGCTTGATACTTTCAGTTATGGATTTGTTTTCGCATTAGGCATGGCAGTAATCAGATATAAATATGCGGGATGACATGATAGTGCTTGGTTTGAATGAAAAGAGGGACAACCCCCTAATTAATACCTTGTTAAAAAATGATTGACCTATATTCACCAAACAACGAGATTGATTTGGCCCTGATAAAAGGCATTCTTGATGCAGAGGGTATCAACTATTTTGTGAGGAACGACAATTTCGGCTCAATGGAGGTCGGCCCTCGGATTGAGCTTTTCAACAAAAAGATGATTATGGTCCAGGACGAGCATTATGAGTTGGCCAGGGAGCTTTTATCCGATTATTTTGGGGCATCCACAGAAACAGCAGAAACCTCTGAACCGCAATACTCACTTTCAGACAAAATCAGGATGGCTGCTGAAGTATTGTTGTTCGGATGGATGGTACCTGGAAAAAAGGGGAAGAGAGATTAGAACGGCAATGAGGTCAGGTCTATTTTATTAGCATAGAGAAAATAGGGACAGGCCCCTATTTTTAGGAAGGGCTGGGCTGATAGAGAAAAAGAGGGGGAAATTGGGGACACACCTCCTATTTATTGTGTTTTTGACGGGCGGAATGAGGACAGGTTGCTTTTGAAACAAGGCTATGGACTTTATAATTGAACTGATATTTCAATTCCTCTTGGGAGTCATTTTCAGATATTCGGGGAATTGCTTGTGGAGTTGGGAAGCAAGAGACTTGTTGAAGGGGATGTCGGTTATGCGGCTTGATATATTTAGCATTAGGCATTGCAGTAATCAGATATAGATATGCGGGATAACAGTGGCCCCGAAGTATGAAATAAATGCCGGTCATATGGGAAAGAAGCTGAATAACGACAAATAGGAGAATAGGTATGCAGGAAAAATCTTTAGCAGTATTTGAAAGTAAAAAAATCCGCCGCTATTACGATGAGCAAACAGAAACTTGGTATTTTTCGATTATTGATGTTGTAGAAGCGCTTACCGTTTCAAAAAACCCGACCGATTATCTGAAAAAACTCAGGAAAAGGGACATAGAACTGGGTGTCTACCTGGTGACAAATTGTCCCTAGGTAGAAATGCTGACAGAAACAGGCAAAAAAAGAAAAACTCTTGGGGGATCTGTTCAACATATTTTGCGGCTTGTTCAGTCCATCCCATCCCCCAAAGCCGAACCATTTAAGCAATGGCTGGCAAAGGTTGGCTACGAACGCATTCAGGATATGAGTGACCCCGTGCGTTCGCTTGATCGTGCCCGTGAATATTGGCAACAGCTCGGCAGAAGCGAAAAGTGGATACAACAAAGGATGATGGGGCAGGAGATGCTTCAGCCTGCCTGTCCCACCGCAGGCATGGTATAATTTCAAAAATATCTTTTGTATGAACGAAGACAAAATAAATAAATTTGATACCGGAACGGGCGCGCCTGATACGAACCTCGTGCGTCTCTTTTTTTATGCCCTGGTCGTGTTCCTTGTGGGCAGCCTCGGTGTTTTTTACGACCTGATAAATGAAAATAAAGTGGAGAACAAAAACCTGATAGTGGGTACGGCCGAGGCGGTCGTTGTCCTGGTCTTCATATTCGGACTGGACTGGTATTTCAGAAAGCTGGAGGCTCTGAACCGCAAGTTTAAGGAGTCAAGTGAGTACCTCCAGTACATTATAGACAGTTCCCTCGACGTTATCATTACGGTCAATGAAAAAAGAGAGATTACAAAGTTCAACAGGGCGGCTGAAAAGGTCTTCGGCTATACGGCACAGGAGGTGCTCGGCAAACATGCCGAAATGCTGTATCTGAAACCGGAGGAAGGTATTGATGTTCATGCCTCCATACTCCAGACAGGCAGGTACATGGGAGAGATTGAGAACATCAGCAAGGATGGCGACATATTCCCGTCTTTCCTTTCCGCTTCCATGCTTAAGGATGACAGCGGCAACTTCCTGGGCATTATGGGTATCTCGCGCGATATCACCGACGTAAAACGGGCGGAGCGGGCCCTTAAAAGGGCTGCCACTATAGACAAGCTGACACAGGTTTATAACCGTCATACATTTGAAGACCTGATAGAAAAAGAGATTGACCGGGCCAGCCGTTACAACAGCCCCATGTCACTGGTAATGTTCGACCTCGATCACTTCAAGATGATAAACGATACATACGGCCATTCCGCAGGTGATGTTGTATTGCGCTCCGTAAGCGGTCTGGTTAAAGGGCATATCCGCTCAAGCGATTCACTTGGACGCTGGGGTGGCGAGGAGTTCATGTTACTGCTTCCTGAAAAAAGACTCGGCACAGCTGTTGCGGTCGCTGAAAAACTCAGGACCCTCATAGAAGAACAGAAAAATGAAGCAAGCAATGTGACAGCCAGTTTTGGAGTGACTGAATTCAGGGCAGGCGACACTATCGAAACTATTTGTGACAGGGTGGACAATGCCATGTATAAGGCAAAAAACAACGGCAGGAACAGGGTGGAAACCGCAGAGTAGGATGGGGTCAGGTCTATTTAAGTAGCATGGGTCTTGTAATTCGTAATAATGCAAAGAAAATAGACCTGACCCTACGGTTATGAAGGGGAGGCACCAAATGATAAAGTTTAACGGCATAAACCATCTGGCTATGGTGACGAGGGACATGGACATGACCATCCGTTTCTGGCGCGACCTGATGGGTATGAGACTCGTTGCAGGGCTCGGCAAGCCAGGATATCGCCATTATTTTTTCGAGATCTCTGAGAATGACATGATAGCTTTTTTCGAGTGGCCCAACATTGCGCCTATTGACGAAAAGGAACACGGCAGGCCGGTTTCCGGCCCGTTTGCTTTTGACCATGTCTCTTTTGGCGTTGAAACAGAAGACGGATTGTGGAAACTGAAGGACAAGCTCAATGCCGCAGGCATCTGGGTTTCGGAGGTCATAGACCACGGGTTTATTCATTCCATTTACACCTTTGACCCCAACAACATAGCTATCGAGTTCAGCGTCAATGTTGAGGGTATAGACATAAGAAAGGACCCAAGGATGATTGACTCGGCCCCGTCGTCGGTCACTATGGAAGGAACGGGACCTCAACCCGGACATTGGCCTGACGTGAAGAAGCCAACTCCGCCGGAAGAAAGAAAAGTCTATCCCGGAGCAGGCAGCGAGTTGTACCAGGGCAAACGGAAATAGTCTTAGAGGTTGGGAGAAATTATAATCGAAAAGTTATTTGGAGGTGGGACGATGAAAGCGATAATAATTATAGTTACTGTATTCTTTGTGGCAGCCATAACGTGTAATGTGTTGGCTGGCCCCCTTGTTGACGATCGGTTCAAGGCAGCTGATAAATGGCTCGCGCCGCATAATACGCCGACACAGCCGCAGCAGGTTGAACAGATGCCCGAGACCCGGCAAGCACCGCCCGGGACCAGGCAAAAACCGCCTGAGCAGCCGCTCTATCACGAACCTTCTCCTGCAACGGTCACGGAGGAGTGGACAACCAATGGGCTGACTTCAGGTGTGCTGACACTGAAACGTACAGGCCGGGACGTTGAGGGCAGATATCCGGAGGACAACGGAGCGATAATCGGCACAATGACAGGGAACACGCTTACCGGATACTGGATTGAAGACGCTTCAGCAAGGCGGTGTGCTACAGCCGTTAAAGGCCGGTACTTTTGGGGAAAAATAAAGGCTGACTTTGAAGGCGGCAGGGCCGTGGGAAAGTGGGGCTACTGCGAGGATTCACTGTCTGCTGATTGGACAGGCACAAGGAAATAGGATTATTGGGAATAGAGCGGACAGGCACACCTGAATAAATAATGAGGACAATAATTCTGTTGTTCATGCTTATTGCTGGATTTGTCCCCTGGAATGACGTTCTGGCAGGGGAGCCGAAGGAGAGGGTGTTTGTTTCCCCTTCAGGCAGGCATGAGGTTGTATTTACTGAGGTGAAGCGCGTAAAAGCGTCCGGGCGGACTATGAGCGCCGACGATGTGGACTATATTAGTTACCGGATAGATTTTTTCACGAAAAAAGGACATGTGTTATTGAGGTCTCTGTCCTATGACTACGTTCACGATTGGACAAATCCGGCGGAACCCGCTCCGCTTGAACTGTTATTTAAGACGATTATATGGAGTCCGGGAGAGGATTTTGCCTTGCTGCCGTCAGAAGATTGGGCAAGAGCTCCTGGGACTGAGGTTAAAAAAGCGGTGGCTCTTAATACGACATTCTCGTGGAAAACAAGCCAATTTGCTCTTGAAAATATTTTCTGGATTGACGATTTTAGCGTCATAGGTGAACAGCATAATGACTGCCAATACGAGGTCTCAGTATTCAACGGCAAGTCAGGCAAGGCTGTTCCTGTCAAACGCGCTAAAAGTCCTATTGGTTATGAACTGCTATTGTTCAGGAAGAACACGGCGCTGATCATGCAGGTGATGGACAACTGCAAGCTGGAGGACAAACCCCCTGTCTGTTTCTTTTATGACCTTGCAACAAAAAAAGAAAAGAAGGTGCCCTGCACCGTCGTCCCATAATATAAAACGAATAAAAGGGACAGGTACATTGAAATTAACTTTATGAAAAACGACTCACTATGATACATCCCATCTCATTGAAGACCAGTCCTGTCCCGGCTCACGCAACAGTGTGCCGGAACTCTTTTGCTTGTAGTAAACTAAATAATACAGCCTATAAGGAGGCTTCGAATGTCTGAGCTATACAACCAGGTCCGGTACTTTCACTACATTTCCCATGTGCTTCAGGGCCAGCAGGTTGATCCGATCTGCTGCAAGTGCAAGGCCTTTGTGAACACTGTTATCAGGACCGAAGAAAGTATTGCTGAATGGGAAAGCGCACATGCCGGAGAGATAGCGGACCTGCCCGGAGATATCCGCCTCCTGCTGACAGAGGCCCGGAGTGAAATTGCGACAATAAAACGGCCCGAGAATGCGGAAGGCCAGAAAAAGGCAGGCAACTGCACTATGCCTGAAGGCGTTTGCTTTGTTAAGATCTCAAAGGGTATCAGGGAGAAGGTCTAACTTCCTGGACTGCGGTGCGATAAAATTATTCCGCTTTTGATATAATCTTTTAGTTATGCCCACAACGCTTCTTGATATAAAAAACCTTTCCGTATCGTTTAAAACCGGCAAGGGGCCTTTGAAGGTCATATCCGACCTGTCTATAGACATTAAAAGGTCTGAGGTCTTTGGTCTTGTAGGTGAGAGCGGGTGCGGCAAGAGTCTTACGGCGCTGTCCATTATGGGTATTCTTCCAAATAATGCCTTTGCAGAGGGTGAAATTTTTTTTAATGAGAGAGACCTCCTGGCACTGAGTGATGCTGAGATGAGACGGATAAGGGGTAAGGATATATCCATGATATTCCAGGAGCCCATGACGTCCCTGAACCCTGTGCTGACCATAGGCTACCAGATAGCAGAGGCCCTGACTACTCACTTTAATATCTCCGGCAAAGATGCATTGAACAGGTCGGTTGAACTCCTCGGTGCTGTAAAGATACCTTCCCCGGCTTTGAGGATAAAGGACTATCCGCACCAGATGTCAGGCGGCATGAGGCAGCGGGTAATGATCGCTATGGCCATAGCATGTAACCCTTCACTTTTAATAGCCGATGAACCGACAACAGCTCTTGACGTTACAATACAGGCGCAGATACTTGCCCTGCTTCAGGGTCTGAGGCGGGACATGCAGATGGCTGTTTTGCTGGTCACGCATGACCTCAGTGTAATTTCAGAGCAGGCTGACAGGGTAGCAATAATGTATGCAGGGAAGATCATGGAACTTGCCGATGCCCGGGAACTCCTGACAACGCCGCTCCATCCTTATACAATCGGCCTGCTTGAATCACTGCCTGTTGCCAGGGGGACTGCCCTGAAGCCGATAACAGGGTTTGTACCAACACCTGATTGCTTTCCTGAAGGCTGCAGGTTTTCGGACAGATGCAGCCAGGTGATTGATGAATGCAGGCGTGCTGAGCCTAAACTAACGGAGGTCGCTAAGGGCCATTTTGTAAGATGCATAAGGGTAGTTGCGAGTGATGAGTTGCCAACAGGAGGCGCTTGAAGCGTGAGTGATGAGTTAAAACAATTGCTTGTTGTAGACTCTTTAAAAAAATACTTTCCGGTCAGGAGCGGTTTCGGAAAGCCCTCTAAATGGCTGAAGGCTGTTGACGGCGTTAGTTTTGAGGTTAAAAAGGACACTGTTTTTGCGATTGTGGGGGAAAGCGGGTGCGGTAAATCAACAGTTGCAAGACTCATCCTGAAATTGCTGCCGCTTACAGCCGGGAGGGTGCTTTTCAAGGGTGAAGATATCTCAGGAATAAAAGGCGATGTACTTAAAAGGCTCAGGAGGTCTATGCAGATAGTCTTTCAGGACCCCTTTGCATCATTAAATCCCCGCATGAGGGTGCTGGAAACACTGTCCGAACCATTCAAGATCCACAAGATAGTACCTGGAAATGAGATCAAGGACAGGGTGGTATCTCTTCTTGAGAAGGTCGGTCTTTCCCCTGATGCCCTTAACAGGTATCCGCATGAATTCAGCGGCGGCCAGAGGCAGAGGATATGTATTGCAAGGGCGCTCACTGTTTCCCCGGAACTTATAGTGGCGGACGAGCCCCTTTCCTCTCTGGATGTCTCAATACAGGCACAGATACTGAACCTGCTCCAGGACATCAAAAAAGAGACCGGCATAGCGCTCATTCTCATAAGCCATGACCTTAAGGTCGTGCATTATCTGAGTGATGAGGTCGCTGTTATGTATCTCGGCAAGATAGTGGAACAGGCGAAGACAGAGGACTTGTTCGGTTCGCCAAAACACCCCTACACAGAGCTGCTGCTTTCATCAGCCCCCAAGATCACATTGTCACCTGTTGCCCGTCACCCAATACCTGTCACCTATACCGGCGATGTGCCGAGCCCTGTTGATATCCCATCAGGCTGCCCTTTTCATCCGAGATGCCCTAAGAGATTTGACATGTGCGATAAGGTGGTCCCTGAGTTAAAGGGAACAGGCGGGCGACTGGTATCATGCCACCTTTATTGAACCCGTAAAAAGCCTTTAAAAAAGCCTTGACAAAAGGCCTTAAAAAACTTGATTAGTTTTGGTGACTTCAGTATAATTCAGGGGACATGACGAACAACTTCGACATAATGAAGCAAATCAAAAGGCTTATCAGCTTTGTAACTTTTGTAGATCTGCCTATCCAGAAGAAATTCATTTTATTTTCCATTGGCGCAATGTTCTGGGTCATTATAATTTCGGCCATCGGTTTTATAACCATGTTTGACATGAGTGACAGGTCAAAACAGATGGTAGATATAATCTGGCCACAGGAAAAGACAGCGAATATCGTAATCAGAAAGCTGAGAGGGGCAAATATCTCGATGCATAATATGGCGATATTCAAAGATGAAAAATCAATAAGCGCCAATAGCAGAAGGGCAAAAGGAACATTGTCCGACTCGCATGGTTATCTTAATACATTGCTGAATGGTGGCCAGATAATTGACCATATGTGGGCTACAGGCCAGTTTTCAGAGCCCTTTAATGTTATACAGGTAAAGGAGGTTGAGAGAAGGAAAATTATCAGTGACGCAATGGTAAATATCTCTAACCTTGAAAGGCTTGTGGATGAGTTGACAGCCAAGATATCCAAAGGCGGTCCGGGCCTGAAGATTGAAGCATTGGAGGGCACGATATCAGAATATGATGCCATTACGCGCGATACAGTGACCCTTTTAAATGATTACGCAATAACTGTAAGCAAGGAATGGAAAACATTTACAATAGGTATGAGGCAGAGGCTTAATGTCGCGATTATACTTATAAGCCTGACGTTTTGTCTGACACTGGCATTATCAGTGCTGTTTGGTATTTTGATTTCGCGCTCCCTTACGAGGCCTATAAAGGCGATCATAGGCCAGATCAAGGCCTTGTCTGCCGGCGAGATAGACCTGACAAGGAAGCTTGCTGTCGGCTCAAAGGATGAACTCGGCATTCTTTCCAATGAATTCAACAAGCTGATGGAAAATATAGATCACGTTACCTCATTTAAGAAGGTCATTGAAGAGGATGAGGTCCTTGAAGATATCTATATGCGTCTCGGTAAGATATTCAAGGAAGACCTTGATCTCAAGGAGTGCGCTATATATGAAGTGTCCAACAGCAAAAACACTATGAAGGTCGTATATCCTCCCGATGCTGAGGGGGTAGAAACTCACTGTGAGAGGGAAATCCAGCTTGATTGTGAACTCTGCAGGGCAAAAAGGACAGGGCATCTGGTCTCATCCATAGAGTACCCTGACATTTGCAAATACTATACCGGTGGTGTTGGCGGGACACACATGTGCATCCCGATTATTGTTGGCGGCAATGTCGGTGGTATTGTGCAGTTTGTCTGTGACAGGCTGGATGAATGTGATATGTCTTCAATTGAGAAAAAGATAAGTAAGGCCCAGCAGTACATAAGGGAAGCCCAGCCGGTACTTGAGGCAAAGAGACTTATGAGGACTTTGAAGGACTCGTCTTATAAAGACGCGATGACCGGGCTTTATAACAGAAGGTTCCTTGACGAGAGCTATGAGAGCCTGGTGTCTGGTATCCTCAGAAGGGGAACGACTCTTGGCCTTATGATGTGCGATCTGGACTTTTTCAAGCAGACAAATGATGTTTACGGACACGATGTGGGTGATCAGGTCTTGAAGGAGGCCGCCAACATCATTAAAAAGAACGTAAGGAGTTCTGATATCGTCATCCGTTATGGTGGTGAAGAATTCCTTGTCCTGCTGACTGACACGAAGCCGGAAGATTCGGTGACGGTCGCTGAAAAGATAAGGGAAAGAATAGAAGAAACAAAGGTAAAGATTACAGGCGGCTTTATACAAAAGACTATAAGTATTGGAGTGAGTGAGTTCCCTGCAGATACCCAGAACTTCTGGGAAGCGATCAAGTATGCGGATGTCGCCCTTTACAAGGCAAAGGAAAGGGGCAGAAACAAAGTCCTGAAATTTATAGAAGAGATGTGGGTCGGGGAGAAATATTAATAATGCCGAAGGCGGGACTCGAACCCGCATAGGTTGCCCCACACGCCCCTCAAACGTGCGTGTCTACCAGTTCCACCACTTCGGCAATCCTAAATCATACCAGTTAATCAACGATATTTTCAACTTCAAATATGCAGACCCTATCTCTTCCCTCTGACTTGGCCTTATAAAGGGCCGCATCAGCGGCTTTAATAACAGCCTGAATTTTTGAACCATGATGAGGGAACCCTGCCACACCCAGAGACAATGTTACATGACCCAAAGACTGGCCTTCATACTGGACATTCATATGGGAGACCCTTTCTCTTAAGAGCTCGGCGCGTTTGCGAACAGTATCAATATCAGTATCAGGCATAATAATAGTGAATTCCTCACCGCCATAACGGCAGCCTATATCGCTTCCCCGGATGTTGTTCATAAGGCACACTCCCAGTTCACGCAATAGTGTGTCACCGGCATCATGGCCGAAGGTATCGTTGAAATTTTTGAAATGGTCTATATCAAACATAATAATGCCGAAAGATTGCATATTGCGCTCGGCCCTAATCTGTTCCCGTTCAAGGAATTCTTCCATAAAACGACGGTTAAATAAGCCGGTCAGAGGGTCCCGGATAGACAAATTCCTGAGTGTCTCTTTTAATTTAAGATTGGAAATGGCCAGCCCCATCTGTTCAGATATGCTGGTGATGAGGCTCTGGTTGGTCTGTAAGGCGGAAAAATTTGCTTCAGAGTATCCTGACGGGTCCAGTTTTACATAAAGCATCCCGATTGTCTCACCCAGCGCCATCATAGGCAGGCATAGATGCATGGAATTGTCATGTGGCAGGCTTATATGTGAACATCTGACATTGCCGTTTTTCCCGTCAAAAAGATGATTTTTACCCCGTCGGAGGGCCCAGCAGTCATCCGGGGTGATTATAGAGACCTCCGGGGTAGGGTTGCCCCAGACAGAGACCGGTTCGAGTATGTTCCTTGAACTGCTGAACGCATAAAGCGCGCCGCTGTCCCTGGGCATAAATAATGAAGCGGTCTGCTTGAAGACATCGTAAGCTTCTTCCGGTTTTATACAGGACTGCAGCAGTTCGCCCATATTCCTGAGGGATTCTATGTTTTCAAGGGTTGAGTGCAGTTCCTTCCTGAGTTGCTGCTGTTCGTTAATATCATCAAATAATTGCCTGTTGTTTTTTTCGTATTTCTTTATAACTAACCAGACTGCAACAACTGCAATGCCTGTGCTGAAAATAATTGTTATTGTGTGCGAATTCCATGTCTTTATATTAGGGAAGAAAGTTGTTTTTGTAAGTTCATAAAAAAACATGAGTGTGGCTATGGATATTGCAACACTAAACAGATATATAAAATAGTTTATGTTTTTACGGTCCATGTAAACACACTCCCTGTATATTAAACAATTCTATGTTCTAACATTGCAAGCACCATTCATGGGACATGGAAAAGATGGCGTTCAGATGTCAAATTCTCTAAGGTGACGGGCAAGCTCGGGATTGATTTTCTCCAGTTCCTCTATTGCTTTTTCCCGGACATGCCGGGGATAAGGCCGTAATTTTTTAGAGGCTTTTTTTACATCAAGGATACTATAGTCGATAAACTTACAGTCATCGGGTAGTTCCATTCACTTGGAACATGCCTCTTTTAAATACTTTAACCCTTTCGGCGTTTTCCTGTGCAATTCATTAACAACAGGCTTTACATATAATTCCAATAATTGCCCTTTTAATTCTATCTGAAGGGTCTTTTCATCCTGCTCAAATGCTGTCCCTGAGGGCCTGTTTTTATTTTGAGAGAAAATTAAAAAAACAGATGATATTTTTTGTAATAAAAAGCTGAATTTTTTTAATGCATGAATAATTTTCTTCATCCTGGTCCTCCGTGCTTCATGTAGAACTTGTTTCTTTTTGCAATATGTTAATTAACATTGTTAACTATCGTTAATTAACATAATTAACATTTTAACGCTTATTTGTCAATCAAAAATAATCAATAAACAATTAACGCATTGATATAACAATGTAAAATTATTAGACTGTAGTTGGCATAGGATTTGCTCTTAACAGCATAACAACTTTACAGGGCTGTTAACAGCCTTAAATAAATTTTTGGAGGAAGAAAATGAAAAAGATATTAATTGCAGTAGACAGTACAAACAATTCAAAGACAATTTTATCGGTGTTTAACAATCTGGTAAGGCCGCCTGAAAAGATAATCCTGCTTCATGTAGAGCAGCTTGAAGGTAATTCGATGATGACCGCGATGCTTGGAGATGCCGAGATGTCAACTTTAAGGGACTCTTTAAAGGAAACGGAGTATAAGAGCAAATTGGATGAGAGGGCTGAAAAGATACTGGGCTTTTACAAAAAAGAGCTGGGTAACGGCGGCCTGCTGAACATTCAGACTGTAATAAGAGAAGGGAACCCTTCTGAGGAGATATTAAAGGTGGCAGAGGCAGAGGCTGCCGACCTGATAATCGTCGGGTGCAGCGGAAAGTCAAAACTGCATAAGCTCATTACCGGGTGCGCATCAAGGGAGATTGAGAAGAGTTCCAAGGTCCCGGTACTTGTAGCAAAAGATGATGGTTGCGGAAGACACGACCATGCATGGGGGGAGGCATATGCTCTCAAGTAATATATTTTCAGTTATCACAGCGATTGCCCTGGGAGGCGCACTGGGATTCATATTGCAGAGAGGACGTTTTTGCCTTAACTCCGCATTCAGGGACATTATATTCATCAAGGACTTCACAATGTTCAGGGCCTATTTGTTATGTGTGGCAGTGGCCCTTATCGGGACAAACCTTATGGAAGACGCAGGCATGTTTCTGACTTTTGACAGTGATACAGGTCAATATATCCAGGCAACTCTCATGCGGCAGAATTTCGTGCCTGTTGCAAACATAGTCGGCGGCGTGCTGTTCGGACTGGGCATAGTGCTTGCGGGCGGATGCGCAAGCGGAATTGTTTACAGGCTGGGAGAAGGGCAGGTAGCTGCCCTGATAGCTATCATCGGGTTCTTCTTCGGTGTTGTCATGACACTGGAAGGAATGCTGAACCCAGTCCATCAATACCTGAAGAGTTTTGGGGTTGAGATAAACGGCAAGAAAAACCCTGCTTTATGGGACCTCTTCGGAGGTGGACCGGTTGCGAAATGGTCTACTATAGCGGTGCTTGCGGTTATTATGCTGGCATTTGTTATACAGGGGAGGCCTTCTTTCAAAACAAAGGCAAAAGGGTATAGCTGGGCATTTACCGGGTTATTTATAGGGCTGCTTACAGTATCTGCCTGGTGGATATCCTCATATTTCGGGGGTGTCCCAAGGGGCCTTGCAATTACAACGCCTCTGAGGGAGTTTTTCAATGCCATCCTTTACAAGAGTTCACACTCACCTTTCCCTGAGTTCAGTTTCTTTGGCATATTTACAGGCACCTGGGGTGTGTTCTTTATCTTTGCTGTGCCCTTAGGGGCACTGGTAAGTGCACTGGCCCTTAAGGAATTCAAATGGAAGATACCAGCTGCACAGGAATTACTTACTGTCTTTGGGGGAAGCTTAATGATGGGAATCGGCGCAGTTATTGCCGGAGGTTGCAATCTCGGCCACGGTGTTACAGGTATGTCCACAGGGTCTGTTGCAAGCCTGGTGGCGATTACGGCTATTGTTATGGGTAACTGGATAATGGTCTATTTCAAGTTCATAAAGCCGATGAATGATGAATAGTATTAAGGAGGAATGAAATGAAAAAGTACATCGTTATATTAATCGTTCTTTTCTTTTTCATTATGATTCTGTATAGTGCGGTGTTGAAAAATGTTCTTGCCTGAACAACCGGCAAACTGAAATATATGGTTTTCCGCCTGTGCAGGCCAGTTACCCTCCCATTGCACAGGCAACTCAACCCGGGCAGATTTCCCCCCCGTGCCCTGGTAATGTCTGCCCTCCTGTTTTCAGGAGGGCATTTTTTTTCAGGCAGGTCGTAAAACCGGGTACGCGCTATGGCAATTTTTTTTGCGTGTCTATATAATCAATTTATGGCTTCAGAGGTAAACAAAAGCAGGACTGCTTGTTCATCACCGAAAACAAAAGTCATGGTTATCCAGGATTTTTTCGCCAGCCAACGTAATCACGCACATACTCAGGCAGATCGGGTTGCGCAGTGTCGAGACGGACAAGGACGGAGGCACTGCCCTTAAAAGACTGAAAAGCGAAGAATATGGCATCATCATATCAGATTGGCACATGGGTGGCATGGACGGACTCTCCCTGCTCAAAACTGTCCGTGAAGACCCGGAACTGAAAGAGATGATCTTCATTATGGTAACTGCTGAAAACGACCGAGATAAAGTGATGGAGGCAAAAATGTGCGGGGTTGACGGATATGTCATGAAACCCTTTACAGCAGAGGCCTTGTGCAGGAGGATTGTCGCTGCACTGAAAGCCAGGTATCCGGAGACATATAAGACAGCACAGCAGCAGTCTGCAAAGCCCGCCTCTTTAAAGCCCAAGAAGCCGCCGATTAAGATATTCGGCGAGGCCGCAAAGGCGGGCATGTCGTCACCGCAAAATTGGTCGATTTCTCTATCTCATATGAGTTCAAAGCCCCAGGCCCTCATCAAAAGTGGTTTTGCTGAGGCGATCAGCATACTGTCAGGACAATTCGATATGATGAAGACAGATGACAGTTTTATCTCTATTGGAGAAATAATCGGGAAGGTCGAAGCCACCATAACAAATGCTGAAAAGCAGGCTGAACACGCGACCCTTATAGCCAACGCAACAGATGACATCAATCATGCGCTTGCTGCTGTCGAAACAATCCCCGGAGGCTCTCCTGAGGCAGCTGAAGGCTTGACCATTATAAACCAGTCAGCGACCAAACTCTCTGACATGATAGACTCCTTTGACAAGGAGGCCGCTGATGTCATAGGCATGCTGAATGGTATGGACCACATGGTGCGGCAGGCACATATTAACGAGATCAACGATAGCATTAAGGCGTCATATGACCTGGAGATGAACCGGAAAGCAGACGGCGTTTGCAGGACAGAGGAGCAATCAGAAGTTTCAGAAAAGGTTGCCGGCCGGCTTACCAGGATACAGGCTGAATCCGAGACGGCGCGTGAGGCCCTTACTATGGCGGCAGGCGGCATTACAAATGTGATTGAACGCATCAAGACCTTTGATAAATCTGCCCGTCCGACCCTTGAATTGTTCCAGCAGTTAAGAGACCGCATCGACAATATCATGGACAGCCTTGATAGTCAGATAGACATGGCCGCCACACTGGTCACCGGCGTGGAGG
>Ga0209211_10004995_pt1 | contig 20131 bp, 19 predicted proteins | sample RifGroA2_FD_183992 | JGI IMG/M metagenome (GOLD analysis project Ga0209211, IMG submission 183992) | Groundwater microbial communities from Rifle, Colorado, USA - Groundwater A2 (SPAdes) (version 2) | ecosystem: Environmental > Aquatic > Deep subsurface > Groundwater | place: Rifle, Colorado...
GCTTTTTTGGAGAGGTGGCAGAGCGGCCGAATGCGATGGTTTTGAAAACCATTATGCCCGCAAGGGTATCGTGAGTTCGAATCTCACCCTCTCCGCCAAGAAGTTCCGTTAATGACGGGCTTTTTTGTTTTCGCCATATTTATTGCTCATTTGCGTTTGACTTTTAGCCTGATTTATAGTATTCTATGGACAGAACTTTTCAATTGGCGTTAAGCCAAAATATGGTAAAAATGGGAGGAATTATGTCAAAAACAGATTTGCTTATTATTGCGCCCGGAGAAATCGAGGAAATTTCTGTTATCACTCCCGGAATCCAAGCGCTAGCCGTCCAATTAGGATGGAGGCCTGAAACGGCGGTAGCGCGAATAAAAAAAGCCCTGCCCGCCAGATTCGCTCAAAGCGCGTATCTTGCCATGGTGGATCAATGGGGAGTTGTTTTGCCCGAATCCTTTGCTCAAATCGCCGATTACTTTACGAGAGGCCAAGGGCTTAGGGAAGCAGATTTGACTAATGCCGATCCCGGGATCAGAGAGAGCCTTGAAGCGACCTTCGATCAAATTGCAAAAACCGTCTATTTGGTAAGGGAGGCTCGGGAAATCAACGCTGATATCAGCATCGAAACCGCCACGCGTCTCGTGGCCGCTTACGGCGATGAAGCCGAGAAGATCTTAGAAATCATTCTGGATGCCATTCCTATCGCGCTCGCTTACTTGCCCCAATGGAAGAGAAAATCGAAGGCTCTTACGAATGCGACAATCGTTAAGATAGTCGCCTTCCACGCATGCGAAGGCGCTGGTCGCGGAGGTCTTGTCAATATCGTTGATATAGACGGCTTGGTGCAACTGATTTCTTCCTCGGCTTTTTTCGAAATCCTAACCGATGACGATGAGGAGGTGCGGCTATGAGGGGCGATGGGCGGGAGGTCCTGAAAAAACTTAGAGGAGAGCAAGTTTTGGAAAACCCTCTTGAGATTATCGGTCTTTCGCCGGCGATTCTCGACCTGTCTCTTTCCGGAGATGAACTTTATGATCATTGCAAACGCAGCGCTCGTGGTCTTATGGCGATAGTTCATCCCGATCGGCACGGCGGCGCGGAAACTCCAGCGGTGAAACGCTTCTCTGAAGCAGTCGATCTGCTTAATAATCGCGCGGTCTTTAACAGCGCCTTGGCGCAATTCCGCCAGCGCAATGTCTATTATCGCCAAGGGGAAAAAACGCTGCGAACGCAGATCGGGCTGCTCCAATCGGAAACCAACCGGTTGAGATCGGATTTAGCCGAAAAAGAAATTGCCTTTAAGACAACGAAACGATTTCAGGATTGGCTTCCCGGTTACTTGCTGGGAGAGGCGATGACTTTTAATTCTTTTAACGGGAAAGTGCGGCCGGTAGCGCAAACTCAGCAGATTATCGCGGTGGCGCTCGAACTGGTGTTTTCCGGCCCTCCTAAGAAAGAAGGCATGAAAGAATTCAAAGCCAGATACGAGGCGCTGGGAAATTACCCGGGATTGCTTGGAGAGCCTATGCGCGGGCCGTTCCGATCGTTGGTTGCTCGTTATAGTCTCGATGCCATTTTGCTTGGCGATTTCATCGAGCGAGTCCGAGAAACGGATTTAGTTTGCCCTTCGGTACGCTGGGATTTCGGCATAGCGATGCGCGAATTGGGTGCTCCTCGAATTGCTGACGGCAGAGTGAGGCAAGCGATTAAACCGGGGGATATTGCTGCTCAAGGATTAGCCCAGCCCTGGCGCGATTTTCTGGAATGCCTCACGCGCAGGTTCGGCGATCGATACGTCAGCGAGGCGACTCTCGTTACGCAAAAAATCAATCTGGCCGACAGAATTCTGTTCAAAGGAAATACCGCGCACAAAATGAAGTATCTGGTCGTGGGAACAGCTCCCTGCAAAGAAGCGTTTATGTTGATTAAACCGCAATCATCCTACGCGAGGATTCTGCTGGAAGAAGAAATTCTGCCGCTAACCGAACCTTTCTTGGCTCCGGGCCGAGCCATTGTGGCAATTCCGGCGCCCGATTCTTTCACTCTCCGCGGCAAGGCAGAAAATCAATGGAATCATCTTATCGGCAAAAGAAAAAAAGAAAAAGAACGCGATTTGTTCTTTCTGTCGCATGTTATTCTAGATGTGCCCTGCCAATCTCTTTAAGAGAGTTGGCAGGGCTTTTTTGTTTTTGACAAACAAGATATAATAAAAGAAGATATTCACATATCTTGCTGTCATTTAAAATGGTATAATAATGATAGTTATGATTTGGAATCCTTTTAAAATTGCTCCGAAAGGTTTTTTGGGAATAGATATCGGGACTTCCGCCATTAAAATTGTGGAGATGTCGCGGGCCGGGAAGCGCCGGAAACTGGATAATTACGGCGAAATGAAAGCCGAGGCTCTTTACGAGAAGCCGTTCCGAACGTTTGAAAAAAGCACGCTTTCTTTTTCCAACCGCGATGTGGTGCGATCATTAAGCGCTGTTTTGAAAGAAGCCGGGTTTAAAACCAATAAAGCATTTTTTGCCATTCCTGATTTCTCCACCTTTTTTACGACAATCAGCTTGCCAGCCATGACTGATGAGGAAATTCCTCAAGCTGTCGATTACGAAGCCCCCCAGCATATTCCTCTGCCTTTGCAGTCGGTAACTCTTGATTGGCAGATAATAGAGAGGGAAGCGGGCGCCGCCGCGGGGCAAGAAACCATCAAGGTTTTATTGGTGGCGGTGCCCAAAGACGTTATCCAGCAATATCAGCAGATAGCTCAGGCCGTGGGCCTGGAACTTATATCCATGGAAGCAGAGGTGTTCAGCTTATCGCGAGCCTTGATCGGCGAAGCCGAAAAAAATCAAACCATTTCTTTAATCGATATCGGGGCCAGAAGCACGACGATTAATATTATTGACAAAGGCATTGTCAGGATATCGCACAGTTTTGACACTTCAGGCAGCGACTTCACAACCGTCATAGCTAAAGGATTGAATATCGACTATGCGGAAGCGGAATCATTAAAAAAGAGGCAGGGGCTGCTCTCTGGAAGCGGGGGAATCAAAGAAACCATGCTGCCTTTGATCGATCTTATTATCGAAGAAATCAAAAAAATATTTTCCAGTTTTTTCCAGGCCGAAGGCAAAGAGGTTAAAAAAATCGTTTTAGCCGGCGGTTCGGCTCTCATGCCCGGCCTCGCAGATTATTTTATGAAGAACTTATCGAAACCTGCGGAAATTGCCAATCCTTTCACCAATATTTATTATCCGCCGATTTTAGAAGATACCTTAAAAGAAATGGGGCCTTCTTGCGCCATTGCCGTCGGGGCGGCGCTGCGGGGTCTGGAAGAATAATATGCCAGGCATCATTCCTAAACCAATTAAAAAAACATCGAAGCTGTACGAACTTGCGCCCTATCTTGTTTTTGGCTTGGTGTTGGCGGTCGTTTTAGCTTACGTTGTTTTGTTTTATCTCGGAAATAAAACCTCAAAGACGCTGTTGGATTTGGAAGACCAGATCGCTCAAGTCGGCACCAGGGGCGAAAAAGTTATAGAAACCCAGGTTTTATCCGATAAGCAGAAAATCGACGATTTCTCAAAGTTATTTTCCGATCATCAAAGAGCTTCAAACTTTTTTAAATTTTTGGAAAAAAACTCTCATCCCAAGATTTGGTTTAATAAATTAGAGTTGAGTTCTTCGGACTCGCAGGCCGTGCTTTCGGGCGAAACCGCTAATTTTGAAACATTAGGCCAGCAGATAGTTATTTTCCAGAATCAGCCGCTCGTTAAAAAAATCGAGATATCCGATTTGGCTATCGGAAAAAACGGTCGGGCGAATTTTACTTTTTCTCTTTTTTTAGATCCTGAAATTTTCAAAAACAATGAATAAAATAATTATTATTGTTGCCGGAGTGATAATAGCCTTGATCCTGGCTGTGGTTTTGGTTTGGCCGCAGTATCAAAAATTCCAAGCGTTAAATTTAAATATTGAAAAAAAACAGGAGGAACTTAGTTCTCGAGAAACATATTTTTCCCAAATCAAAGAGACTTCAGCCAAGTTGCAAGAATACTCGGAGGCTCTCTCGAAGATAGCCAGCGCCCTGCCCGAGGATCCGTCTTTGGCGCCTCTGGTTAATTTTTTACAAATTAATTCCGCTCAAACCGGCTTGATCCTAAAAAAGATTGTTTTGGGCGGCACGACTGCGCCGATTGACGGCAAAGAATCTTTGCCGGAGACGCAACTTGTTATTCAGGTCTCCGGCTCTTATCAAGCTTTTAAGGACTTCCTCGGGCTCATCGAAAGTTCGGCGAGGATAATCGAGGCGCAGCATATTTCCATTGAGATTCCTCCGGAAAAATCCGAAGGATCGCCGGCGTTCACCTTAGATTTAAAAACAACTTCCTATTAATTATGGCCATTGAGTTTTTACAAGCGCAAAAAAGGCAAAGGTATCTGATTTTGATCTTAACGCTAGTTATTTGCGCCACTCTTTTGGTGGTTTGGCTGGGCTTTTTTAGGACTCCCGCAGCCGTTGCCCCGGCCTCTTTGCCCTTGGCAGCTCCGCCTAAAATTGAAATTAACTGGGATGCCCTGAAAGACGCAAAACTCGAGGCATTAGAGAGTTTCCTCCAAATTCCCCCCCTTAAAGATAAAGCCGGCCGGGCCAATCCTTTTACTTCTTACAAATGACACTGACTCAATATTTAATTAAAAAAGGAGTGGTTGATAAAAAACAAGCGGCCGGCTTGGAGTACGATATTAAGGTTTCGGGCAGAAAAGAAGAAGAGGTAATTGTGGAGAAGGGGATTATCCCCGAAGATCTTGTTTTTGAATTAAAAGGCGAAAACCTGAAAGTGCCCGTCAGGAAAGTTTCGGCCGAAGAGGTGCCTCTGGAAACTTTGGAGCTTATTCCTCAAGAGTCGGCCAAGTATTACAGCATGATTCCTTTGTCGCAGAAAGAAAAAACCCTGGAAGTCGGCATGGTTTATCCGGAAGATTTGCGGGCGCAGGAAGCCTTGAAGTTTTTATCGAGGCAGGGGAAATTTAACTACAAGGTAGTGTTAATCAGTTTGACTACTTTTGATAATATTTTAAAACAGTACAAGACCCTAAAAAAAGAAGTGACGATGGCTCTCGAGGAACTGGAAACCGAACTTAAGACAGAAGAAGATGCCCAGCGCGAGCCCTTAAAAAAAGCCGAGTTCGAAAGAATGGCCGAGGAGGCGCCCATTACCAAGGTCGTGGCCGTCATGCTGCGGCATGCCGTGGACGCCAAAGCTTCGGATATCCACGTAGAACCCACTAAAAAAGAATTAAGGATTCGTTTTCGGGTAGACGGAGTTCTGCACCCGAATCTTCTATTGCCCCTGCAAGTTCATCCGGCGGTGGTCGCCCGCATCAAGATTCTTTCTAATCTTAAAATCGACGAAACGCGCATGCCTCAAGATGGCCGTTTTTCGGCGAAGACCGGAGGCAAAGATATCGATTTCCGCGTCTCGACTTTCCCGACTACTTTAGGCGAGAAGGTGGTCATGAGGATATTGGACCCGACCGAGGGCGTCAAAAAATTTGAGAAACTAGGGCTTGAAAAAAGAAATCTGGCAGTGGTGGAAAAGGCCGCCAAACAACCTTACGGCCTTATTTTGGCAACCGGCCCTACGGGAAGCGGCAAAACCACCACGCTTTACGCAATTTTAAATCTTTTGAACCAAGAAACCGTCAACGTCATCACCCTGGAAGATCCGGTGGAGTATTTTGTGCCGGGCATCAATCAGTCGCAAATTCAGCCGGAAATCGGCTATACCTTCGCCAAAGGCTTGAGGCATATTTTGCGTCAAGACCCCAATATCATCATGGTGGGCGAAATCAGAGATGAGGAAACGGCCTCCTTAGCCACTAACGCCGCTTTGACCGGCCACGTCGTCTTATCAACCCTCCACACCAACAACGCCACAGGGGTAATCCCTCGTTTAATTGACTTGGGAGTCGCTTCGTTTTTGATTCCGCCCGCTTTGAGATTAGCGATCGCTCAAAGATTGGTCAGAGTTTTATGCCCCGATTGCAAAAAGGAGGCTGTGCCCAGCGCGGAAGTGAAAGCGATGATTTTGAAAGAAATAGAGAATCTGCCGTCTTTAATCAAAAAAGACGTTAAAGTGCCAAGCGATTTTAAAATTTACGAAATTAAAGGCTGTAAAAAATGCAACTCTTCAGGCTATGCGGGTCGGATTGCCCTTTTTGAAATTTTAGAGATGACCAGTCAGCTTGCCGAAATAATTTTGAAGGAACCAAACGAATCGAGAATTTTAGAAGAAGCCAGGCGTCAGGGGATGATTACCATGAAGCAGGACGGTATTCTGAAGGTGCTGGAGGGCATCACCTCGGTCGAAGAAGTATTAAGAGCCGCTGAAGAAAAATGAAAAACAATAACGGTTACGTCGCTCAATTAAACGAATTATTAACTCTTACGGTTAAAGAGCGGGCTTCGGACCTGCATATTTCGGTCGGGCATCCGCCGGTTTTAAGAGTTCAGGGCACGCTCATTCCCTTGCTTAAACAAAAAAAGGTAACGACCGAAGATGCCGAGGGTTTGGCCCGCGTTTTGCTGCAGGACGAAAAATACGCCCGTTTTTTAAAAGAGAAAGAAGTTGATTTTTCTTTAAATTTTGAAAGCGACGCCAGATTTAGAGTCAATATTTTTTTCCAAAAAGGGAATATTTCTTGCGCCTTGAGGCTGGTGCCCTCAAAAATACCCACCATCGAAGAATTAAATCTGCCGCCGATCTTGCATGAGTTTACGAAAGCTAACCAAGGGTTCGTGCTGATTACCGGCCCTTCAAGCCAGGGGAAATCCACGACGCTCGCCGCCCTGATCGATGAAATCAACCATCAAAGAGCCGAGCATATCATCACCATTGAAGACCCGATCGAATATATTTTTAAGGAAGACCGGGCGATTATCGACCAAAGAGAAGTTTATCAGGATACCTTAAGTTTTGCCCAAGCCTTAAGGTCCACCTTTCGGCAAGATCCCAATGTTATCATGGTGGGCGAAATGAGAGACCAGGAAACGATCTCGACCGCCATTACGGCTGCGGAAACCGGCCACTTGGTTTTTGCCACGCTTCACACTAATTCCGCCTCGCAAACCATCCATCGCATTGTGGATACTTTTCCTTCGGAGCAGCAATCACAAGTGCGGGCGCAGTTATCAAGCTCTCTTTTGGGCATTGTTTCTCAAAGATTGATCCCGCGGATTAAAGGCGGCATGATTCCGGCTTGCGAAATTATGATATCCAACTCGGCCACCGCCAATCTCATCCGAGAGAATAAAATCCATGAACTGCCGTTAGTTATTGAAACTTCCCTTGAGGCGGGCATGATTTCTTTAAACAGGTCCTTGGCTATTTTGATTAACGCCAGGGAGATTTCCCTGGGAGACGCTTTAAGGTGTTCCTTGAATCCCACCGAGTTAAAGATGTTATTGCATAAATAGTCCATGAAGTTCAATTACCAGGCAAGGTCTAAAAAGGGCGAGGTGCAGACAGGCATGGTGGAGGCCTCCTCAAGAGAGGCGGCCATTCTTCTTTTGCAGAAGCATAATTTGTTCGTCACTTTTTTGACACAAGCGGAAGCCAAGCCCTTTTACTCAAAAAAGATAAAGATTTTTGAAAGGGTTTCCAAGAAAGATGTTGTTAATTTTTCCCGCCAGCTATCTTTGATGTTTAAATCAAAGATTCCGCTTGTTCAGTCGCTTCACTCCATCGCCGAGCAGACTAAAAATCCGGCGTTCCGGGAAAAGATTTTAATGATTTCCCAGGAGGTGGAAGGCGGCACCCGGTTCTCGCAGGCCTTGTCGGCTCATCCTAAACTTTTCTCCAGTTTCTATGTAAGTATGGTCAAAGCCGGCGAAGCTTCGGGTTCTTTGTCCGAAAGCCTAACTTATTTAGCCGATCACTTGGAGCGCGAATATTACCTTAATTCCAAAATTCAGGGAGCGATGATTTATCCGGCCTTGATTGTGGTGGTCGTCATCGGCGTTTTGGTCATGATGATGTTTTTTGTAATTCCGAATATGACTAAGGTTTTTACCGAAACGGGCCAGGACTTGCCCCTGGTGACAAAAATAGTCATCGGTCTTTCTAATCTCATGAGGCATTGGGGCTGGCTTGTCTTTTTATTGTCAGCCGGGGCGGGGATGGGGTTGATGCGCTACGGCAAGACGGTTGAGGGTAAAAAAATCAAAGACAGGTTTTTTTTGCGCGTTCCTTTCGTCGGTTCTTTTTTAAAGATGATTTATCTTTCCCGTTTTGCCGAAAACCTTTCAACTTTAATTTCAGGCGGCATTCCCATCGCCCAGTCTTTGGAAATTACTGCCGAAATCGTGGGCAACGATGTCTACCGGCAGATTGTTTTTGAAATTAAAGAAGAGGTGATCAGGGGTGAAAACATGAGCAAGATTCTGGCGCGCCATCCCGAAGCGTTCCCGCCGATTTTAACCCAGATGGTGGCGGTGGGGGAGAAAACAGGCACTTTGGATCAAAGCTTGATGTCAGTCGTTGATTTTTACCGCAAGGAGGTGGAAAGGTCGGTTGACAATCTTTTAAGTATTTTGGAGCCGGTCATGGTGATTTTCCTGGGAGGTATGGTCGCTGGCCTGTTGGGCGCGATTCTGCTGCCCCTTTATAAAATGAGCAGTTTTTAGATATCCACACCCCCTTGACTCAAAATATGCTAAAATACAAGCAGGTGGTTTAAAAATTAAAAAGGTCGACAAGAAAATTAAACTTCGCAAAAATATGTTACAATTATTAACTAAAAGGTTTACTCTGGGGGAATCGAAGGGCTTTACCTTAATTGAGTTGTTGGTGGTCATCGCCATCATCGGTATTTTATCTTCCATTGTGCTAGTTTCCATGGGCGGAGCCAGAAAGTCTGCTAGGGATGGCGTGAGAAAAGCCGACATGCGCCAATTAGTCACCGCTCAAGAGATGTATAACGGAGGTAAAGACGCTTATTACCCTTCAGCCACTTATCCCACCAGTATTGTTGATGGCACCATATCTTATATGGCGAAAACTCCTACAGACCCGACTAATTTAGGAAGTTATATTTATAAGACCATCACTAATGTCGGAGTTACTGATAAATTCTGTTATTACGCCACTCTTGAGGACGGAAAATTTTATACCGCCTCTCACGTGGGGAATACCGGCAGATCAACGGCGCCCACAACATTAGATGAATGCGCGACAGCCAACTAAGGTTTTTGAAAACCGCTCGTTGCCCGGCTTAGCCGCGCGCCCCCTCCATAATGGAGGGGGTTTGTTTTTGCGCAGACGCTATATGGACATCGCACGTCCAAATAGGTTAAAATGGGACTAGGGGTTATGAAAGGCGACGTATTCCACATTCTTAACAGAGGAGTAGAGAAGAGAGCGATTTTTTATAATGAGAAAGACCGCCTCCGTTTTATTTACGGTTTGTATGATTTTAATGACGCTAATTACGCTTTCCCTTATCCGTATCGTTGCAAGACTCGGTCATTAGGACATGCGACGTCCGAATGGATAGGGAGAGAAAGAAAGGAGTTAGTTGATCTTCTTTGTTGGGTTGCGATGCCTAATCACAGCCATAATTTAATTCAAGAAAAAATCGACGGGGGAGGAAGTATTTTTTCCAAAAAAATCTTCGGCGGCCACACAAAATATATAAATGAGAAATATCAGAGAAGCGGAGTTTTATTCCAAGGGAGATCAAAAATAATTAAAGTAGAGCGCGATCCGCATTTCTTTTATCTTCCGTTTTATATTTTAGCTAACCCCATTAAATTAATTGAGCCTCATTGGAAGGAAAGAGGGATTAGGAATATGAAAAAAGCCGTTGATTTTTTAGAGAATTATCCCTGGTCGAGTTTTCTCGATGTAATCGGTAAAGAAAACTTCCCTTTATTGGTCAATAAAGATTTATTCTACGAGATTTTTCAAACTAGTGAAAAAAAATTCAAAAAAGAATTTTTTGAGTGGCTTGAAAGCTACACCGGAACGCCATTAGGACGTGCGACGTCCAAATACTCATGAGTTTGTTTTATTATATATTTATTTTTCTTTTAGGCTTGATTGCGGGTTCTTTTTTAAACTGCGTGATTTATCGTTTGGAAAATAATCGAGGTTTCTTAACGGGGCGCTCCTTTTGCCCGAAATGCAAGCATGTTTTGGCGTGGTACGACTTAATTCCTGTTTTCAGTTTTTTAGCTCTGATGGGCCGATGCCGCTATTGCCGAAAGAAGATAAGCTGGCAGTATCCTTTGGTGGAATTAGTCACTGGCTTTTTGTTTGTTTTATATTTTTGGATTTTGCTTGCCCGCCGTAGCCTTGGCGGAGGCGGGGATTTGGGAATTGATTTGGTATTTGGATTTTTGATTTTGCCATTTTTGGTGGTTATTTTCGTTTACGATTTAAAACATTATCTTATCCCGGATAAAATTATTTATCCGGCGATTGTTCTGGCGCTGATTTTAGGATTTACGAAATCCCCCTTAATTTTGGGGGATTTCGTAAATCCGTTAATATCGGCAATCGGCGCCGCGGCATTTTTTGGAGCGATAGTGCTGGTGTCTCGGGGCAAATGGATGGGGGTGGGGGACATTAAATTGGCCTTTTTTATGGGCTTGGTGCTTGGCTGGCCGAATATCTTAGTCGCTTTATTTTTTGCCTTCTTTGCCGGTGCTATAATAGGCTTAGGCTTGGTCTCCGTTAAGAGGAAGTCCTTTAAGTCAGAGGTGCCCTTCGGACCGTTTTTAGTGTCAGGAACCCTGGCGGCTATGTTTTACGGCCAAGGTCTTATCAATTGGTATTTAAGCCTATTTTAATGGAAAATAAAGCCTTCACTCTTATCGAACTTTTAGTGGTAGTTTCCATTATCGTGCTGATAACCGCCCTGACTTTGCCCAATTATCGGCTGGGCGACAATCAATTGGCGATTCAAAGATCGTCTCATAAAGTTTCCCAGGATTTAAGGCGAGCGCAGGAGTTTGCTATTTCGGTGAAAGATTTCAACGGGAGCGTGCCTAATGGCTACGGCCTCTATTTTGATTTAGATCAACCCGACAGATACCTCGTGTTTGCCGATCTTGATGGCGATCATGTCTACTCCAGTCCCAGCGAGAAATCAGAAGAGATTATTCTCGAGGGCAATGTTACCCTAGGCTCTCTTACTCCTATTGCCCCGGATAATTCTTTAAACGTTTTTTTCGCGCCGCCGAACCCAACGATTAGTTTTCTTCCCAATGCCGCCACCGCCACAATTAATATTAAAGTCGCAGCTTCGCAAAAAAATATTCAGGTTAATAAAGCAGGATTAATCAACGTCGAATAATTATGAAAAAAAGCGGTTTTACCTTGATTGAAACACTCGTCGCTGTTTTTTTGTTGACCGTGGGGACGGTTGGGTCTTTTTCCTTGATGCAAAAAGCGACGTCTTTCGCCTCGATTTCTTCTGCCCAATTCGTTGCTTCTTATCTTGCCCAGGAGGGCATCGAAACCATCAGAAATATCCGAGATACCAATTATCTGACAAAAGGCAGGGCTTGGGACAAAGATATCGCCGCCGGCTCGGATTTCCGGCTGGATTATCGGAGTTCGGTGTTTCCAGACGCAACTTGCGGCGCTTATTTGCAGCATAACGGCAATTTTTATATCTGCTCGGCTGACTCCAGCGGCAAGTTTCAGAGGCAAATCACCATTGAAAAACCTGCTCCGGATAAAATGGTGGTTTCGGTCGAAGTGAGCTGGTCGCAACAAGGTTCTCGGCATCAGGTCGTGGTTCAAACAGAACTTCGTAAATGGCGATAATTTTATGCGAAATAAAGGTTTTACGTTAATAGAAATGGTGGTAGCGGTAGCTGTCTTCAGCCTCTTAGTGGGGGCTACTTCCAGTATTTTTCTTTCCAGCATTAAGAATCAAAAACAAAGTTTGGCCACTCAGGAAATTTTAGATCAAACCTCATATTTGATGGAATATATGTCGCGAGCTTTAAGAATGGCTAAAAAAGACATGGCGGGGAGCTGTACCGGCGCCGCTAAACTAAATTATGCCTTTGCGGGTCAGTGCCTTAAGTTTTTGAATTATAATGGGGCTTGCCAGCAATTTTGTTTGGAGGGCGCTCGTCTGAAAGACGAAAACGGCAATTATTTAACATCGGCGAACCTTCAGGTTGCTAATTTTGCGGTGATGCTTAGCGGAGCTAGCCAGCCGCCGGCTGATTATTTACAGCCGAGAGTAACCATTTCTTTGAATGTTGCCGGCCAAGAGCAAACGTCAATAAAAATTCAAACAACCGTTTCCCAACGCAATCTCGATATACGAAAATGAAATATCCGGCGCTAAATATTAAACATCAGCGGGGCGTTGCCTTATATTTCGCCTTAGTGATTATAACCATGATGCTGTCCATGGCTTTGGGCTTGAGCGCTATTTTTATCGGCCAAATTAAAACGATCAAGCAGCTTGGCAATTCGGTGCTTGCTTTAGCGGCGGCTGATACCGGCATCGAAGTAATTTTGCTTAATAGAAATAATCCGGCCAATATCCCGGAAACCGCTTTATCGAACGGCGCGACTTATCAGGTGGTGGTGTCGCGCGGCGGCTCGTCAGATTGTCCGGCCGGAAGCAATTACTGCATCAAGTCCGTCGGTTCTTACTTGGGGACCAAAAGAGCAGTTGAGATAATTTATTAATGGGCTATCATTAAAATATGGAGAGAACAGAAGCTAAGACGAGAATTTTGAAATTAAAAAGGGTGATCGATCATCACCGCTATTTGTATCACGCGCTTGATAAACAGGAAATTTCCGAGGCGGCGCTGGACTCTCTCAAACACGAGCTTTATCAGCTAGAGCAGCTTTATCCGGAGTTTTTAACTTCTGACTCTCCTACGCAGCGGATCGGCGGAAAGCCCTTGCAGGGTTTTCCGAAAGTGGCGCACGACTCGCCGATGTTAAGCATCGAGGATCTCTTCTCGCCAAAAGAACTCGCAGATTGGGAAGCTTATCTAAAGAAGCTGGCGCCAAGCGAGAAAATTGATTATTTTTGCGAGCCAAAGATTGACGGCTTCGCAATTTCGTTGGTTTATCAAAACGGCGTTTTTAAAGTTGGTTCAACCAGGGGTTCGGGCGCAATGGAGGAGGACGTGACTCAAAATTTAAAAACAATCGAAAGTATACCTTTACGCTTGGGTTCCGATCCCCGCGGGGGTTCGGATCCCAAACGAATAATCGAGGTGCGAGGCGAGGTTTATATGGAAAAGAAGGATTTTGAGAAGTTTTCAGCTGACTACGCTAATCCCAGAAACTTGGCTGCAGGGAGCATCAGGCAGTTAGACCCGAAGGTTGCGAGTCAACGGCCTTTGAAATTTTTGGCCTATAGCTTAATTACCAATCTCGGGCAGCAAAAACACTCTGAAGAACACCAACTTTTAAAAGAACTAGGTTTTAAGACTTATCCCGGCAAGGAATGCCAAAACCTATCCGATATACTTGATTTTTGGCGAAAAACAGCCCGGGAAAGAGATCGTTTGCCTTTTCAAGTCGATGGCATTGTGGCAGTAGTTAATAATAACGCTCTTTTCCAGAAATTAGGCGTCGTTGGCAAGAGTCCAAGGGGGATTCGGGCTTTTAAATTTTCGCCCAAACAGGCTACGACTAAAATTAAAGACATTAAATCGCAGGTAGGGCGGACGGGGGCGATTACTCCGGTTGCTCTGCTTGAGCCGGTGATAGTCGGCGGAGTAACTGTTTCCCGAGCCACTCTGCACAACGAAGACGAGATCAAAAGATTGGGAGTTAAAATCGGCGATACGGTTATTGTGGAAAGAGCCGGCGATGTTATTCCGGCGGTAACTCGAGTTATGAAAGAATTAAGATCGGGCAAGGAAAAGGATTTCGTTTTTCCGAAAATCTGTCCAGCTTGCTTAACCAGGTTAAGCAAGCCCAAAGATGAGATTATTTGGCGTTGTCCCAATCCTGATTGCCAGGCCCAAAAGCGGGAATTTTTATACCATTTCGCCTCCAAGAAAGCCTTTGATATCAAGGGGCTGGGCCCGAAAATTATTGATCAATTGATCAACGAAAATTTGATTTCCCAGCCTGCTGATTTTTTTGGGTTGGAGGAGGGCGACCTTATAGTCTTGGATAGGTTTGGCCAAAAATCGGCGGCTAACCTTGTTTCGGCTATTCGATATAGTAAAAAAGTTGATTTGAACCGGTTTATTTATGCTTTAGGCATTCGCCATGTAGGGGAAGAAACAGCCATAGCGTTGGCTCAACGCTTTGATACGATCAAGAAGCTTCAAGAAGCCGCCGGGCAAACACGCCAATCTCTTTCTGATATGGGCGTTGAGGTTTCAAAAAGCATTCGTCATTGGTTTAATAATAAAAAGAACGTTAAAATGGTCGATGATTTGCTGGAAGCCGGGATCAAGATACTATTGCCAGAAAAAATAACTAGGAGGAGTGAATTAAACGGTAAAACGTTTGTGATCACGGGAATTTTAGATTCCATAACCCGAGCTGAGGCGCATGAAAAAATAAGGTTATCGGGCGGACATCCTTTGGCAGTTGTTTCTAAAAAAACCGATTACTTGGTGGTGGGGCAGAACCCAAGCTCAAAATTAGAAAAGGCAAGGAAGCTGGGAATTAAAATTATTAATGAAGCAGTTTTTCTCCGAATGTTAGTAGATGTTTAACGTTAAAGGTTAAACACTCGCTAAATGTGTTATAATGAAAGTATTATAGTATATGCGAGAATATTTTAAAGAACTTAAAACGCCTTTTCATGTTTATAATCGCGGTACGGATAAGCGCGTGATATTTACTGATTATGACGAATATTGCCGTTTTGTTTTTTTGATGTGGGTTTGTCGTGTGGGGAGTCCGGCAATAAACTTGTCCAGGAAAAATATTATCGACGCTGCGGAAACAATATTAAGAGGGAAAGAGCCGAGCGCTAAACTTTATACCAAAGAACATTCTCCTTTAATTGCTCTCATCACCTGGAATATTCTCCCTAATCATTTTCATTTTATATTAACATCAATGACGGATGGCGGTATCGCAAAATACATGAGCAAACTGGGAAACGCTTACACAAAATACTTTAATGCCCGGCACGAACGTAGCGGCCGGTTATTCCAAGGTTCGTATCAGTCTATTGAAGTCAAAGATACTAATTATCTTTTTACCTTAATCAGATATGTTAATTTGAATCACATAGAATTAGTGGAGCCTTTATGGGGGGAGGGGGAAATAGAAAACGAAACTAAGGCCGCAAATTTTGCCAACACGTATCAGTGGTCAGCCCATCAGGACTATCTCGGCGCCCGAAGTTCTTTATTGATAGATAAAGAAAGCATTTCTAATTTATTAGAAAACGGATTTGACGAAAACGGCGGACTAAATGGGTATTTAGACCTTCTCGACAGATCATATATTGAAGATTGCAAGCTTATCCAAAATTATTGTCTCGAATCATGATGTTTAACGTTAAAGGTTAAACATTTAAGTCAAATATGGCGATACCTCTACACTTAAAACGACTTGATTGGCCGATTATTAGCTGTTCGGCGTTATTAATAGCCATCGGCCTTTTAGCCCTATATAGTTCTTCCTACGGCCAAGCTGATTTTTTGAATTTTAAAAAACAAATCGTTTTTGCTTTGGCCGGAATTGCCTTGATGTTTTTAGTTTCTTCGATGGATTGGCGGATTTTAAGAAATCAGCCGTATCTAATTACGATCTTATATATCATTGGATGCTTAAGTTTGGCCGGACTTTTCTTTTTTGCTCCGGAAGTAAGAGCGGTGAAGGGTTGGTACAGAATAGGGCCGATTTCGATTGACCCGGTTGAATTTACTAAAATCGTCTTAGTGCTTTTGTTGGCTAAATACTTCTCCGCACGTCATGTTGAGGTATATCGGATAAGGCACATTCTTTATTCCGGCCTCTATATCTTATTGCCGTCTATCTTGCTCTTTTTTCAGCCGAACATGGGACAGGTTTTAATCTTGGTCGCTTTATGGCTGGCGGTTTTACTTGTCTCCGGTATCAGGATGAAAACATTCTTTCTGATAATTTTGATCATGCTGCTGCTTTTAGCTTTGGGCTGGTCGGTTATTTTAAAAGATTATCAAAAAGAAAGGATTTTAAGCTTCGTTTTACCCCAGTTTGAACCCTTAGGCACAGGTTGGTCCAGAACCCAGGCCAAAATTGCCATTGGTTCGGGCGGCCTGTTGGGCCAGGGGTTTATGCAGGGCTCTCAAACTCAATACGGTTTTCTGCCGGAAGACCAAACCGACTTTATTTTTTCCAGCATTGCCGAAGAACTCGGGCTTTTAGGGGTATCAGTTGTTTTTGTGCTGTTCTTGATCATGATTTGGCGAATCGTTAAGATTTCCATCAAATCCCAGACTAATTTCCCCAGGCTTTTTACTGTTGGATTCGTTATTTTGTTATTCTCGCAAATTTTCATCCATATTGGGATGAATCTTGGGATTTTGCCGATTATCGGTATCCCTCTGCCTTTAGTCAGTTACGGAGGAAGCAATTTAATTTTGACCTGTATCGGATTGGGTATCGTACAAAGCATAAAATCCCACTAATTTTTAGTCCAAAAATCACTCTTAATTTTATACCGATTAGTTATCCACAGTTCTGTCATGATAGGGCTTGACAGGGCTTTTTGTTTACGGGAAAATAGAGTAATCTTTACTCCCTATATATCGGATAGAAAAATACGCTTCAAAATCAGTACCGAAAAGGCAGTAAAAAGAGGAAATTTAAAATAAAGAATAAAAAAAAGAAGAGCCAAACGCTATCCGACCTAAATTGCAACATCGTGGAGGGATTTTTGTTTGGACTCTTCTCGTTCTATTTTACGCCCTAAAAGGATATTGTCAAGTGGAAAAACTAAAATGCTTGGGAACAATAAAAATAATAAAAACAACAATAATTTTGAATACATTTCTTTGCAGGACGCAACGAAGTTTTGTAATTATTCGCAAGAGTATCTATCGCTAAGAGCCCGCACAGGAAAATTAAAATCAGTGAAATTGGGCAGGAATTGGGTGACGACTCGTGAATGGCTGGTGGATTACGCCGGCAGAGTGGAAGAGTACAACGAGTCGATCAATAATAATCATGAAAAAGAAAAAATAGCTCGCACTGAGATTAGTCGAAGTGTCAAAGATCAAATTTTTCATTCTCCGCCGGAGAATTTACCAATTCTTCGATCTCCAAAAATTAAGCTTAATTTTGGAACGCTAAGGCCGGGCTTTGCCGCGGCCTTGGTTTTAATTTTAATAACAGCCGGAGGCGTGTTCGGCAAAGAGAGTTTCTTGAAAACATATAACGATGTTGCGCGAGTCGCCCAAAATTTTGTTCGGAACATGGAAACGGTTTCCGATGATGTTTTTACGGCCACGGTAGATTATAAGAGCGCTTTGATCTCGGCCTCCAGTAATCTTATAGATTACAGCCAGCGGTTTAAAGAAAGTTATTTGGCAGTTGATAAAAGCCTCGAACATAAAATCGGTAAAACCTTATTGTCCTTAGCGCCAGAAAAAGCGGAACAGAAAATCGGCGGAGCATTATTAAAGACTAAAAATAATTATTCTTTAGCCGATCAAATTATTGAACAGAAAATCAGCGGGACTCTATTATTTTTAGGAGACGGTACGAGAACAGTTCTCGGACAAATTAAAGAACAGTTCTCTGATGTTGGTGATTTTGCGAATAATTTTGTAAAACAAAAGTTAGTTGAAGCCGGTAATAATCTTAAGAATTTTGAAGAAGGCTTTAAGTCAGAAACCGGGAGATTGGCGCGAGCAGTGGGGGAACCTTTCATCAAAACATATCGCTCAATCGCCAAAGCTTATAAGTTTGTTGCTTCGCCCTGGCAAGAGGCCGTCATAAAAGAAGAGTCCGGCAGAGAAGTCGTTGTTAAAAGAATTGAAGTTTCTAAAGTCGTCGAACCTGTCAAAGAAGTGACAAGAGAAACGATTCAGCAAATTACCAGAGTTGATGATGCGGCTTTGGCGGAAGTCCGGGCCAATATGACTTATTTGGAACAAGAAATCGGCAAACGTCTTTATGCTCCGGGCGGAGTGGTTTCTCAAACCATTTATGTCACCGAGCCCGTCAGCTCCCCGAAAATCTATCAAGAAAACGGCGAAATAGTTTTACAAACTTTAGGTTCGGGCAATGTTATTCTGTCAGCCGCCACCGGCCTGCAGCTTTACGGCCAGCAAGTGGTGATTGAATCAACGAATGTTCTTAATCCCCTTATCTATTTAGCGGATAAAACCAGAATCGGCGGAGACACGACGATTACCGGCAATTTGGGCGTGGGCTCAACCAGTATTGGCGGCACCTTGAGCGCGACCGGAGCTGCCACCATTGGCGGTAATCTGACGGTTACCGGCAACACTTCTATCACCGGCGACCTGACCATTGTTGGCAACGAAACCATTACCGGCGTAAGAAGTATCACTGCTTCTTCCACTTCAGCTGTTTTAACCGTTAATCAAACTGGCACTGGTCCTGGAGCAATTATAACCGGTGGCAATGTTGGCATCGGCACCTCAACTCCTCGCTACAAATTAGATGTCTGGGGCGATATGGCCATCGGCACAAGCACGGGCACCAATGTTCCGTTATTATATGTTGATTCAGGCACAGGCCTTGGCGGAGTGGGGATTGGTACGACAACTTTATCCGGCAATTTATTCACCGTCGGTACCACCACTCCTTCATTGGTCGTCGCCAACAACGGCTATGTCGGTATCGGGACGGCGGCGCCGAGTCGTCCGTTACACATTAGGGGTGCATCTGGCCAAAAGATTTTAATTGAATCGACAAGTGCCGGTGAAGGTTCTGCTCTAAGGCTGCAAAATACCGGTAATACAAACTCCCCATATATGGAATGGCAACTATCGCCGAGCGATACAGACCAGCAGTCATATTTAACAGCCCATTATAGTGGAGCAACGACAAAGAATAATCTTATGGTTATCAGAGGAGACGGCAACGTCGGCATCGGGACGACGACGCCTCGCTACAAATTAGATGTCTGGGGCGATATGGCGATTGGCACAAGCACAGGCACCAATGTTCCGGCTTTGTATGTTCAATCGGGCAACGGAGGGAGAGTCGGCATCGGGACCACTACATTGTCCGGGACCTTATTCACTGTCGGCACAACAACGCCTTCATTAGTTGTAGCCTCTAACGGTTATGTCGGCATCGGCACGGCGACGCCTGTTTCCATGCTATCGATTAATGCCACTAATAGTGACGCATTGTGGGTGACATATAGTGGAGCGATGCAAGCTGCTCATTTTGAAAACACGTCTGACAACCCTGTGATTGCGCGCTTAACAAACAGTAGTTCTAATTTTTTTGACATTCAGTACAACACTGATAATTCATTTGCAATAGATTATAATGATTTGGAAAGGTTCAGGATAGATATTACCGGTAATGTTGGTATCGCCACTTCCTCTCCTCGCTACAAATTAGATGTCTGGGGCGACATGGCCATCGGCACAAGCACAGGCACCAATGTTCCGGCTTTGTATGTTCAATCGGGCAACGGAGGGAGAGTCGGCATCGGGACGACCACCCTTGCAGGATTATTCACCGTCGGTACCACCACACCATCGTTAGTCGTCGCCGCCAACGGTTACGTTGGTATTGCATCTTCCACTCCAAGCGATACTTTTGCCGTTCAGGGTAATCTTATCAGCAGCGGCAGCTTGACGGTTTATAGTACAGTCACCTCGACCTATGCCGGCGGCCTTCAAGCCACGGCCATCAAACTGACCCAGAATCCCTCACTCAACTATGTGCTTGCTTCAGATGCCAACGGCTACGGCTCTTGGCAATCTTTGGCCGTGCTCTCGCCGAGCAACTGGCAGTATATTGGCGTCAACGCCATCCGGCCCACCAGCACCGTCGGCATCATTGTTTCAGCTTCTTCCACTTTCGCCGGTAATTTAAGCGTGGGCACTTCCACTACTTTATTTGTTGATTCAGGCAACAATTTAGTGGGCATTGCCTCATCAACGCCCAATGAACAATTATCAGTCGCCGGCAAT
>Ga0209211_10004996_pt1 | contig 20130 bp, 26 predicted proteins | sample RifGroA2_FD_183992 | JGI IMG/M metagenome (GOLD analysis project Ga0209211, IMG submission 183992) | Groundwater microbial communities from Rifle, Colorado, USA - Groundwater A2 (SPAdes) (version 2) | ecosystem: Environmental > Aquatic > Deep subsurface > Groundwater | place: Rifle, Colorado...
CCCGCTTCGGCGGCTTCCCCGTATCCACAAAAAGCTGCGCGATGATGTCGCCGCGGTCTACGCCCGGCGATACATAATGAATGGTGCTGCCGATATGCCCCGTGTCGCGGCGCAATACGGCGAATTGATTCGCCACCGAGCCGCGATAGTACGGCAAAATGCCCGTATGATAATTAATGACTTTCTTCGCCGTTGCCAAAATATTTGCGCGGAGTATCGAGGGCGTCCACAGCACGACGAGCGCGGGTGAAAGTCCTTTGATATGCGCCTCGGTCGCCGCGTCGTTCACGTCGTCGACCCGCATGACGGGAGCGTCATAGCCCGACGAAGCGGAAGGAATCGCGCTTGCACGCAAATAGCCGAGCACTCTCCTCGTCTTCGCGCTCATCCGAAGCAACGCGCCGTACCAGAGTTCGGTAAAAATTGCGTCCGAACGTATCGCCCTGGAGATGCGGTACATACGGCCGTCGGTACTCACCCGCGGCTTGGTGATGATGACGAGCTCGACTGCGCCCGTCGCCTTCTGAAGAGCGTTGACGAAGGCCCGCTGCTGCTCTCCGGGCAAGACGATGCAGACGATACCCATATGGGAGGATTATACCTCCCGTACTTTCGTTTCGAACATCTTGACGGCTTCCTCATCTTTCATATCTTCGATGTCGGCCGCGTGTTCCGCGCGCGCGTGCACGAGCATCTGCTCTGCGGCAGCGGTGCGGGTAGGGGCCTCGACCTCGAAATTACACGTGGTGTCCGGGCTGATATCTTTGCAGGCTAGTTTCATATAATATGCAGTGTTTTAAGCGTTTTTTATAAATCTTCGACCGGCACAGAAACTCTACCACGCTGTTCCTGTGGGTAAGGTGAAGAGAAATGTGGGGGATGTATAATAGCCAAATGAAGGACAGGGAGCATGAGGAGTGGCTCGAAAATAGGAACGCGCGTCTGGCGGCCGCAAAAAAGAACGCCAAGCATCCGCTTATTCCCCCCAAGAAGGCGGATGATACGAAAAAGGAGGAGGAGGGCGACGACCAGGACGGTCGCGTGTGGCGCGGCGAGGCGGCATAGCGCGACTCATGTGACACGACGCGGCGGCCACGTCAGACGTGGCCGCCGTTTGCTCACAGCATCTAGTCACCTACCTTATTGAAGGAAGATGAGGTGGCGAAGGAAGCTGATGCCTGAATTCCAGATACTGACGATCGAGGCCGTTATCGAAGTGCCGCTCGTCGTCGTTCCCGAAACGAAAACCTTCGAGCCGACGCTAAGCGCGTTCGATGTCGTTGCCTGGCCGTTCAGTAAGTAGGTCGTCGAGGCATTGGTGGTCACCGTCGTAGTGGTCTGCGCACCAATCGGATTGATGGTGAAGGTAGAACCGCTTACCGAGGTGACGACTCCCGCACCGGCTGCGCCAATGGCATTCAAGAAGGCGCGCTGCCCGTGTTCACCGCGGTCGCCGTCGTTGTCGTCGTCATCGTCGTGCCTGTCGCGCTGCTGCTTTGCAAGCTCGCGGACAGTTTCACCGATGCCCCGGTGATCGTCATCCTTGGCGAGCAAACGCACCGCGGCGCCAAGGCCTATGTCGTGGTCGCCACGAAGCGAGGGACCGCGATTGTCGGAATCTGCGAGCACAGGCGCTGCGACAAGAAGCGCAAGCGTGACCGCGCTCGATGCGAGAACATACTTTGTAGTTTTCATGATGATTATTGTTGGTTACTAACGTGCCGCCCATGACCTGTGGGCGGTCTGTATATAAGACGGTTGAGGGGCGGATTAGTTACGCTTTGCAGGATTCTCCTGAGCATGTTTGGAAAGTTTAACCGGAGCGAGGGGCGGGCCTATTTGCGGTCTTCGCAGGCGCGGCGGCGCCGAGACTGAGCGCTGGCACAGCAGTGCCAGATAGCGACCGCAAAGAGGCCTGCCCTGAAGCGTAGGTTTTCAAACATGCTTTAGCGTTTTTGTGAAGCGGAAATGAAATTGAGCTTTTGTTTTCGCGTCCACTGTTTTATTTCGGCTTCGCGGGTACGGGCTTTTGCGAGCGTCCGGAATCGCTGCGAGAATTTCAGAACGACGGGGCGCCGTATCTTCGTATAGTGCGCGCCCGCTTTTGCGCCGTTGTGCTGCTTGAGGCGTTTCTCCAAATCGTTGGTAGAGCCTACGTAGAGCGTCTTGTCGGCGCACTCCAGAATATAGGTAACATGCATCATATGGCGGATAGTGGTAGTCTACTACTTCACTCTCATATGGACACGGAAAAGCCTCAATTCCCCATGCGGATAAATAAGTACCTCGCCCTGCAGAAGCTCTGCACGCGCCGCGAGGCCGACAAGCTTATCGAAAAGGGGCTTGTGATTCTGAACGGCCGCCCGGCAGTCCTCGGCGACAAGGTGCAGGAGAAAGACAAGGTGGAAGTGAAATGGCGGCAGACCAAATACCGCTACTTCGCCTACTACAAGCCGCGCGGCATCATCACGCACTCCGCGCAGGAGGGTGAAGAAGAAATAAAAGAAATTCTCCCGATTGAAGGCGTCTTCCCGCTCGGCCGGCTCGACAAGGATTCTTACGGGCTCATCATCCTGACCGACGACGGCCGCATCACCGATGCGCTTCTCAATCCCGAGCGTGCGCACGAGAAGGAATACGGAGTGATGACAACCGAACCTCTACCCGCGAATTTTAAGACCAAGATGGAGCGGGGCGTGGACATCGGCGGGTATGTCACGAAGCCGTGCACGGTTGAAACTCTCGGCGAGCGAAAATTTTCTGTCACGCTTACCGAAGGCAAGAAACACCAAATCCGCCGTATGTGCGGCTTCTTCGGCCTCGCCACTTCGCACCTCCTGCGGAAGCGGATTATGAATATCAAACTGGGCGGCCTCAAATCGGGCGAATATCGCCCTATCCAGGGCGCGGAATTGGATGCCTTCCTCAGATCCCTCGGGTTCTAGAAGTGCGCATCCCAGCGGATTCCTACCATTTGAACTTGTAAAGAATCTTTACAAGTTGCCCCGGCAAAACGTTTCTCAAACCCCTCGGGTTCTAGAAATTTCTCATTCTAACGTTTTGCAAAATGTTAGAACGTGGTGGGCGCGGGGCGTGAGTTTGTGGCGTACATCGCGTCCCGCGGGACGCTTCAACACGAGCCCCGCAATCGCAAGTTTCCGGATATGGTCCGAGGCATTCTCGTATCCGATCTTCAGCAGCTCCGATATCTCCTCGACTGATAATTCCGGGTTCCGCTTCAGTAAATCGAGGATCTCGAGCCGGCGATGATTGGCGAACCCTTTCACGAGGCGCTCCATGGCGCGATATGACCGCTCTTTTTTCATCACGCTATTATACAAACGTTTTGCAAAACGTTTGAACGTTGTGGGGATAGTGGAGGGCGCTCAGTCGGGGGTGTCACCTACTTGGTATGGTTGAGTCCTAAAAAGGCGAGAAGATTCCAGATCGGCCGGGCCATGTCATCAACCAACTTCGCAAATGAATTTTGTGAATCACTTCGCGTTGGCGCAACCGACGCAGCAGCAGGTCGCTGTTGACCCGCAGCCATAAACTTAGCGCGTTCCGCCTCGATAAAGTCCACCGTCCGGTAGTACGTGTTTTTGCGGACACCCATCCACTTATGCAGGGCCCCATGATGCGCTCTGCAAAGTGCCGCCAAATGCTTATCCTGTTCATGCCCGTAACTGCCGTACTGCAGATGATGCAGGTCAACCTGTGAAGAGCCGCAAACCCGGCAAACCTTGGGATGCGTGGCGAAATAGAGCTGCTTCCGTCTGCTCCAAAACTCGCTCTTTACATAGTCCGCGTAATGGATTAAATCCGGATGCTTCCTCCATGTATGCCGCTCCGGTTCCATTCCTAGATACTCTCACAAACCCTGCATTTTGGAAATATTTTGGATTTTTAGAAATCTGTCATTCTAACGTTTTGCAAAACGTTTGAACGTTGTGGGGATAGCGGTGGGGGTGGAGGGGGTGAGGACGAGCTGTGTTCCCTATTGGTTGAGGTATGTGATGGTGAGTTGGAGGACGGTTGCGAATGAGACCCAGAGAAGATACGGGATGTTGGCATACACGACCCAACGCATGCTTGGCGCACGCCGCCAAACTGCAGCTAATGCCCATATGAGCGTGCCGAGGACGAGGAGGATATCGACCGTCGCTAGGAGATTATTTTGCAGGCCGAATTGGAGGGGGGTGAAGGCGAAATTGAAGATGAGGTTGAGGGCAAAAGGGAGGGCGATTGTCCATGGGACTTGCCGCTTGAATGCTTTGTAAAAAACGGTGCCGAAAGAAACTGCGATGATTGCATAAAGCACGGTCCAAACGGGCCCAAAGACCCAAGCCGGCGGCGCCCAAGCTGGCTTAATCAACGTCGCGTACCATGTATATGTATCCATTGGGAAATTATACCCCCCATCTATTAAAGCAGGCCTGGCAATAGGGTGAGCTGTTCGGGATGGGGCCGCGATGCGTTATTTCCGTGCAGAACTTCTCCACGACGACGCGTTCTATGTTCCATCCGTCGGTAATCGGATTCAGCTTCCAGTGTCCCCTGCACCGATTGATCTCCTCGAAGAACAACCTGGTTCACGTAATCAATCTCTGCATCGGTAAGATCAAATATATTCAGATTTATATAGTTTTGTAAGTGTGCATCGTTGTTTCTTCTAATGGCTTCTTCTGTGAGTTCTCTTATTTGTTTATCCTCTATCGAAGAAATGCCTGGCAATGGTAGAGCCATCAGATTCTCTTTTGCAATTTTATTTACTCCTCCGAATAATTTCAAATGTAGATACGAATAGAGATTAGAATTCAACAACGCCATTATCGTATAAATATCTAAATCTGGAATTTTTGGGATTATAATATTTGCACTGTTGCTTGTAAGAGATCCTGTTGCATCTACTGCGACCTTCAAATATTTATTTATGGTTTTGTAGACCAATTTTTCTGGTGCTCTGTATATTTCATCAGGGGCTACTTGTTGCAGGTTTCTTCTATCAAAAATTAAATAGTTCTTTGGCGGCAATAATCTATATTTCTCAACTTCCTTACCAGTATAAATATGCTCCGAATCTTTAACTTTGCTCTTCAATATTTTGGTCTTATTGTCGCCAGTAACAACACCCAAACCAAAAACACTCTTCGATAGGTCGTGTTTTTTTAACCTATCAACTTTCTCTAGGATCACAATATCCTGCTCGCGCAAATGAACGAATATGTGATTTTGGAAGACCTTGTAAATATCTTTCGGAACTATCGTGGACGTTTCGTCCGTGAACAGTACTTCTTTAGTCTGGTCGCGGTCGAGTTCGACCATATATACATCAGACATGACACCAGAAAACTTTTCTGAAAATCTCTTTATTTTAGTTAGATTAGTATGATCTAAAATAAAATCTCGAATATCTGTGTGTCTCTTTACATTTAATACTGACTCCGGAAGCAAGAATCTAAACACTCCACCTTTTTTTAATAATCTGTAGCAAAATTCAATAAAATATGAAAAACTCTCACCAGATGAAATAAATTCGCTCGGTACTTTTGATAAATCTAAATTTGCTCCATACGGTGGGTTCCCGATTATATAATCGAATGTTAGTTTACTGTGTGTCGAATACCAATTAAAAAAATCTTCGCAGTAAAGTTTAGGAGGAGGTGCATCTGGAAATTTAATAAAATAATTAAATTTAGCAATCATTATGGCTATTGGATCAAGATCAACACCATAAATCTGTTCTGCCGGGGCTTTAGAATTAAATAGGAAGGCGCCTGAACCACACGCCGGATCAAAAATAACCTGTCCTGCAGCAAAATCCAAACCGCTCACAAAATCGGTCGCCACATTTCTGCTCGTATAGAACAAACCTTTTTCCAAATTCTCCATCTTTGTATTAAGAAATTGGTATGCTGAACCTAGCAGATCGAATTCTCTCGTCGGTATATTTTTTATTTCTATGATTTCATAATTGTATTCACCTAAAAAACGTTTTATGGCGAGGTTTTTGTTGCCTTTTAATAAAAAACAGCCGATAGAAAACAATATTTGTTCTTTGCTTGCCTTAAAATCTTGCAGCGATTGGAGAAATTCAACGACGTTAACACTTTTGACATGATGTGTAGGGATAGTATGCGCGGAATTGAGTCGTTCCCATTTCGAACGATTTTGTATTGTTGTATTTTTTATTGCCGTGTTCATGCAGATAGTTTGGTATACACATCCTTCATCTCTTCATAAGAAACGGTGTCTTTCAAATGATTATCTAAATGCCATCGAATGGTGCTCTTCGTGACAGGGAACTGGCCACTTTTACCGTGTGCATCGTACCGGCCATGCTTATCGCTCCAGCTTGGAAAAATTCCAGTACCGATCTCTTCCCTTTTTGCGGAGAATACTTTCACGCAATCCTCAAACAGCAGAACATATAGCAAATAATCAAAGTAATCTCTTTTAACATTCTGAACATTGGCTAAATACTTAGCTGTTTCACATTCGCTGAATGGTATCAATCTACCAGTTTCTACATTTTCCGTTTCGAATAATATCCTGTCAAGAATGGTTTTAAGCTTTTTACCATTACTAGTGGCACGCAACACTTTGCATGATTTTATCTCATATCGCTTTCCATCTTTGTCAGTACCGTCGTTGTCATTGGTCTTTGGTTCACTTAATTCATACTTTTCTCTAATAAACGGCTCTACATATTGTTCACCATACGATCGGCTTGATGCTAGAAATAATCCGTCACGAACCTTGGTTACAAGGTTTTTGATCTTTGAATATATTTTCTGCATATGTCTTATTATCGCACAAATATTCTCGCCAATTTGCTGCTTTGCATAACTAAATCATCCCACGGATTTTGGTTTTGGCCCAGCCTCTCAGCCGTGACTTACGAGCGAGGCCGTAGGCTTACGGCCGAGGGGGAAATGGGGCTCGCTGGCCTTTATTGGGATTCATCTGGGCTCATTTTTTCCTCCCCCCGCCCTCTTTTTGTCTATCAGTCCCTTGATTCTTTCATTCTGGAAAGTTAGAGCTCTCGACCAGTCATCGAGAATATTGTTTTTCCCCGGAAGCGAAGGCCGCGCGGCCAACTCATCCTCGCCTGTCTGTATCCAACCCTCTATCTTCGTGTGCATGTCCTCCAGTTCCTCCGGCGCGAGCTTCTCCCACGCACGCTCGTCCTTGCGATTCAGCGTGAGCGTGCGCCAATTCTCCGTCACCTTGGCCGCAAGTTCGGAAAGGTGAGTATGTGCGTCATCTGCATTACCAGGCACCTTGTTGAACTGTTCCATCCCGTTCGCCATACAGGAATCATACAACGCCCCGCGCTCCCGACCAGAGCACCACTTCCGAGCGCATCTTGTACCCTTTCGCCATATCAAAATATTCCCATATATAGCCCCATTACGGAAGATGAAAACCTCGCTATCTATTATTCCTGCGAGGAGTAGTGTTGGTCGTGAGGAAGGGACAGTGAGTCCTTTCCCAACCCAAGGAAGGATATCGAATGAGAATGCCACCGATGCTTCAGGGCGAGTCCCTGACGAGGTTGCTGCAAGGAGCAGCAGCCGGATGTGCAATCACACTGGTCGTCGGCTTCGGCTGGGCCGACTGGCAATTGCAGGGTAAGTCGCTGAAGCTGCAAACGGACGCTGCTGCTAGCGCCGTTGTCGCGGTGCTGGCGCCCATTTGCGCCGACAAGTTCCAAAAGGCGGCCGATGCCCCAGCAACTCTGGTTAAGCTGAAGGCGGCCGACAGCTGGAAGCAGGACGACTTCATTACTGACGGCGGCTGGGCAACGTTCCCCGGCAGCCCAGCCAGTCGTGCAGTCGGTCAGGCCTGTGCCAATACACTGCTCAACCCGCCGGTATCATTGCCGGCGAAGAGCGCCTCCAAGTAGCAGGCAAGTCCTGCATTCGTGTAATCCTTCTTCAGACGCCTGCTCCGGTTGACCGGGGCGGGCGCGCTTTTTTTTGACCTGGGATTCATTTCTCGACATTCAAACGTTTTGCAAAACGTTTGAATATCCGGCTTGCGTGTTTTCACGAAGTGGTGCGAACCTAGTCTATATGACGGGCTGGGTGCAGTGCGAGCAGCGCTTGGCGCCTGCGGGAATCTCGCTCAAGCACTCCGGGCACTTCTTGGTGGTCGGGTCCGCGGGCGGGCCTTTGCGCGACCTGCCGACCAAGATGTTCATCGGCTTTACGACTAAAAAGAATATGGTGGAAGCGACGAGGACGAACGAGATAATCGCGTTGATGAAATGCCCGTACTTGAATTCACCGCCGTTAAATGTGAAAGAGAGCCCGCCCATATCGGGGATTCGGGCAACAGCCGAGATGAACGGCGTGATGAAATCGGCTACGAGCGCATTGACGATTGCAGTAAAGGCGGCGCCGACAACGACGCCGACCGCGAGGTCGACGACATTGCCGCGGAGAAGGAATTGTTTGAACTCCTTTAACATACTTCCCTACTTCTTGGCCTTCTTTGGCTTCTTGGCCTCCTTGCGACGCGAGTTATTTCCCTTTCCCATATAAAGAATAGGTTAATGAGTAACTGGCGCATTCTACCACGGGCTGTAGGCCGCTACGCGACGCTGACCTTCAGTATGACCATCGCCTCAAGCGGACGGTCAGCCGGGCCCGTAGGAGTGGACTCAATAGCTTGCACGACTTCCATTCCCCCGACGACGCGACCGAAGGTCGTGTGTTTGCCGTCGAGAAAATTGTTGTCGGCGGTGTTGATGAAAAACTGGCTACCGTTGGTATCGGGCCCCGAATTCGCCATCGAGATGGTGCCTATTACATTGTGATTGTTGTCGCGTATCTCGTCGGCGAATTTGTAGCCCGGGTCGCCCGTGCCCCAGCGCGCCACCGCGGCGTCGTCTTTCGTAAGCGGGTCGCCGCCCTGAATCATAAAATCTTGGATGACGCGGTGGAATTTGGTGCCGTCGTAGAATCCCGCTTTGGCGAGCTTCACGAAATTGGCGACGGTATTGGGCGCGTCGGCCTCAAACAATTCGATAGTAATGTCTCCCTTCGTGGTCGTGAGTGTTGCTTTCATCGGTGCAGTATACATCACGACCTCTTTCATTTCTTCTTCACGCGACATTTGATACGTTGCCCAGCGTACGGGCGCGAACGTCAGTTTGCTCCGCGTACGATTATTACCTAACAATATCTACCAGTATGCAAGCAATGACATGCGAGTGCGGCCACATAGAGCAGGGCGGATCGGAGAACGATGTGACCTCGAAGATGCAGAGCCACATCCACAACGAGCACCCCGATCGCGAGAGCGACCACAAGAAAATGCTCCACGAAGCGCAGAAAACCCTAAAGGAAGTCGCGATGGCCGGCGGTCAAATCCAATAACGGGAAGAGCCATCGAAGAAATCCCGCCTTTCGGCGGGATTTCTTTACTTCGCTTGAGCGGGGGCAAACCTCAACGCCACCCTTTTGCTATGTCCCACTTTATCTTCATCATCGAGCCGATTGCGAGTAAGACGAGCACGAACTTCGCGATGCCGCCGAGGATCGGGATGAGTCCGAGGAGTGTATACACGACGGCTCCGAGCAAAATGGTCTGCCACGCGATTTGGTATTCAGCGGGCTTGAACATCCACTTATGCAGCACGCTGCCCAAGATGATGGCGGCAAGCGGCGATGCGATAAGGAGAAGCGTAGCGAACGCGATGAGGCCGAGGAGTCCGAGCGGCACGCCGATAAGCGTCACGAGAAGCATGATAGACACGACAGGAAGAACGATGAGTATGATGAGTCCGCGCCCCGCCTCAAGCCACGGTTGTGCTACCGCATTGCCGACGAGCACTGCCGAATAGCGGTTGAAGAAAAGCCCGAGTGCGAGCGCGAAGACGAGCAGCGAGAGGAATTTACCGAGAAAGACGAGCGAGAGAAATGCGATGATGCCCTTGCCGGAAATTGGCGCACGTGGGGCTTTCAGCGGCTCGTAGTTGGTTTGGCCTTTGACTACGGCTCCCGCTTCTACCGTCGCTTCTTTTTGCGCCGAGTAGTCGAGATTGCCGTCTATGACCGCATCCTTGCCGAGTGTGAGTTTCTGACCTTTGAACGACACATTGCCGCGCACATGTGAATTGATGACCACCTCGCCGCCCGCGAGCTGCATATTGCCCCCGACGGGTGCGTCCACACGGAGCATGCCGCCGGCCCAGAGCACGTCGCCACCTACACCTGCACCCGTGACGCTTGTCTGACCGCCTCCCACGACCAGGTCATTCCCGACTTTTCCGTTGATGATGATATTGCCGCCGCCCGCGCGTACGTCGTCACCGACATCGGAAACGATGGTGATTGAGCCGCCGCCTACAAAAAGGTCCTGCGAGACAGCGCCGTTGATGAGTATATTTCCGCCGCCGACCGCGAGGTCGCCGTTCACTTTGCCGGAACTGGTGACATTGCCGCCCGCGAGATACAGATCTTTCTGTATTGTCTCCGAAGACGAAAAGGACGGGGACTCGCCTACCCGCAGCTCGGCTGCGAAGGCAACGACGGGGATAATAAGCGCACTTATGAGTAAACTAGCTCCCGAAAACGCGAGAGATTTGTTCATATACCGCCACTATACACCCCGTTTTTTTGGGCGCTACAGGTGCCGGCGTTTACCGGTGCGGACACCCCGCCCAGCAACACGGTCTGCGCATGCCGCCCTTGAGTTTCGAGATTCCCTTCTTGATGCGGATGTCCCTCGTCTCCGCTTTTTTGCCCGAAGTAACCCAGCAAATCCACTCGTTGCGCGCGAGTGGCGTAATGTCCTCCCACACTGCCCGCGCCGCAGGCGTCTGAATCAGGGCCTCTCGCAAATCCTCAGGCATTTTATGTACTGTGCCACCAACGAGCCTCCTTCCTTTTCCCATATTGACAGTCTATCAAAGCCTACGAACTGGGGTTGGTACAAGGTTCGAACCTTCATTATCGAGGGCGCTCAACCGAATAGTTCTTCATGCAGTCGATAAGACGGAACTCTCTATGAAGATGTAATTGCCTTTTTGTATGCCTGAATATATTCACTCACCATTCGCTCAATTGTAAAATGTTGCATTACGTGGTTACGGCAGGCAAGGCGCATTTCACCGTATACATCTTTTGACATCGAGTATATTTTTTCTACAGCTTCGCACAAGCCCTCGACCCCTGTTTTCTTAATAATCCAGTCGCCGCGAATATCATCGTCCGAAGAATTGACGATAAAGCCCGTTACGCCATCCTTGATGACCTCCGGTATTGAGCCTCTGGCGAACGCGATTACCGGCGTCCCGCAACTCATCGCTTCGATCAATACGAATCCAAACGATTCTTCATAAGAAACGGGGAGAAGGAACGCTTTACTCGTTTGAAAATGCTCGATGAGTTGATGTCTATGGAGACCCGTTTGAAAAGTACTCTGGCCGAGCTTATCAAGCACGGTCTTTTGAAGCCATGCCTGATGTTCTTTTCGCGGAATACCGAAAAGATCCGCATTACGGTTTGTTTTTTGGGCAACCTCAACCACGTGATGTATCCCCTTCTCGGGGATTGCCCTGCCCGCCCACATAATGTTTCCGCCGCCGCTTCCGTTGAACGAAAATACCTTCGGGTCAACCCCATGATAAATCGTTGATAAATAATTCAGATTGGGCAAAAGTTTTCTTTGCGCGTTGCTGGCAGAAATGAAAAAAACGTTTGAACTTTTTTTATACAATGAAAAGAATTTCCTCATATAATCGGTGTCGAGGATGTGATGGATTGTGATTACAATTGGTCTCTTGACGAACGGAGAGAACGGCAACGCAATATCACCATCCCCTATATTGACGTGATAGAGATCGAACTGATCCTGCATGGAAAAAGCTTTCGATAGGAGCGTTTGTTCGTACAGGACGTGTTTCCCGCTGACGGCAAGACTCTCATCCACGGATGAGGGGTTGAGATCGATGCTCTCGGTCTTAATGGGCAACTCTGATGCGCCTGACGCAAAAGCGGTTATAGAAAGATCTTCGCTTTGAGCACGTTCAGCGAGGTTGGTAATAAAACTGTAATTAAATATCGCCGTCCCGTTCGCGGTATCCTTTTTTATATTAAAATAGTTTGAGCACACGATTGCTATTCTCATGGGTGGCGGTCCCGACATATTTAGTCAAGTTGTGAAAGCGATTTGATCAAATCTGCTGACCAACGATAGATATTGTAATCCCGCACGGACGTGCGCATCCATCTCATACGACGGTGCTGCTCGGTCTTCGGCATCGTAAGCGCACGATGGAGTGCTGCGGATGTTTCTTCAGCACTGTACGGATTGATGAGAATTGCGCCCTTGAGATCCCGTGACGCGCCCGCAAATTGACTTAAGACAAGCACCCCCGCCTCATCAGAACGAGCTGCCGCAAATTCTTTCGCAACGAGGTTCATGCCGTCATGCAGTGGTGTGACAAGGCATACGTGCGCGAGCTGATAGAAGCGACCGAGCTGTTCGTGCGAGTAGCTGCGTCTTTCAAGAACAATCGGCTTCCAATCCTTTGTGTTGAATTTTTCATTAATACGATTCGCTTCTTCAGACACGCGCGCCGCATATTCCCTGTATTTCTCTACCGACTCACGAGTAGGTGAAGCAATCTGAAGCAAGGTGAGCTCGCCTCTGTACTCTTTGTGTTCATCGAGCAAGAACTCGATCGCTTTAAATCTCTCCAGTATTCCTTTCGTATAGTCGAGGCGATCGACACCAAGTACGAGATGTTTGCTTTTGATGCCGAATGCGTCAAGTATTTTCCGATTTGCTTCCCCATGAGGCTCCGCACTTCCCGGATACGCGATAGAAATAGGAAATGGCTTGATACGAGTCCGATGTTCGTCGTGATGTATTGAGAATTGTTCGTAGTCAATACGCGACTCAATCTCATTCCCCACAGTCTCGATAAAGTTGTTGCAATGCTGTTGCGTGTGGAAACCGACAAGATCCGCTCCGAGCATACCCTCCAAGAGATCTTTACGCCTCGGACAGATATTGAATTGTGCGGCCGAAGGCCACGGGATATGCCAGAACATCGCGACGAGCGCATCCGGCCGGCTCTTCTTGATCATCTTCGGAACGAGAGCGAGGTGATAATCTTGTACGAGAATTATAGGACGTTCCACGTTCTTTATCTCGTCTAGAAGCGTAGTCGCGAATTTTGCGTTCACCTTTTTATATTCGACCCAGTCCTCAGCGCGGAAGATTGGTCGCGTGTGCGCCATGAGAGAAAGCGGGTAGAGCGCCTCATTCGAGAACCCGGTATAGTAACCCTGCACTTCTTTTTCCGAGAGCGAGATGCGCTTAAGTGTGTATTTCGGCTCGTCCGGCGGGACTTTAATCTTGCCGTTCTTATCGGATGTCTCAATGTCGGCATTGCCGCTGCCGTGAGCAATCCACGTACCACCGCACGCTTCCATGACCGGCTCGAGGGCGGTGATGACCCCGCTTGCGGGGACTGACCACTCGACTTTATTCTTTGTCTTCGCGTGTACGTACGGCTCACGGTTCGTGAGTACGAAAATGGACCGGTTTTTGAGATATGCCTTGATGAATTCTCTCAGTCGTTCAGGGGTCCACGGGGAGTCAATCTTCTCAAGGCGCATACGAGCTTCTTCGCTTGCCGCATGGCGGGCTTGGCGCAAACTCGTCGTCACTTTTGATATTTCTCCTACGAGCGGCTCGAGGAAGCCTGCGCTCGATACCGTGCCACTTGAATCGCCTTTGCGGACTGCTCGCAGTGATTCGACGAGCTGCGATATCGAACGGAAAAAAACCCATCGGACCAGAATAAAAATGGCGCCGGCGAAAAGAAGGATGAGCGAAAAAAAACGGACCAGGTTGCGCTGCCAGATGCCGCGAATACCTTCATCTATATATGTGGCGTTTTGCGCAACTACGAGCGCCCCAACGACCCGCTCGTTATCATCGTGGAGCGGAGTTACTTGCACGTAGTACGTCTCTCCGTCTTTACGCACGAAATCGCCTTGCGATTCATCACTGTCCATCACTGTCGTAATGAACGTACTGTCATCCATGAGCGGAAGATCTTTCGAGGTAGCGACTATTGAGCCGACGTTATCAAAGACACCGAGTCCCGCAAGACGTTCGTTACTCACGAATTTATCTATGATGCGCTGTGTCGTACTCGTTGCACGGGCATTGTAGGAGGAGCCGATGCTCTCGGCGAGTGAATCGGCCAAAACCTGACTGCGTGATTGTAGACGGGCAGTGAGTTCGATCTGCTCACGATTTACCTGGCTTAGGACTGAAAATCCCACAAGTAGACTCACGGCAAGAACGAGGGCGCCTATTACAAGGAGTATCTGTCGCATTCGATGAATGATACCCGTATTTATCCTTGAACTCAAACCAGAGAAACGATGACCAAAAACTCATTTTTTACTGGGGGACAGGGACTCGCCTCTCGCTCTACTGAGCTCGAAACCTTCGGCGTCTCTTCGACGCCTGCGGCCCGCGGTTCTTATTCAAGTCTGCCCCACTTTTCCGCTGCGCTTCAAACTGGGGGACATGGATTCGAACCATGATAGCCGCCTCCAAAGGGCGGAGTCCGACCATTAGACGATCCCCCAAACTACCGAACACCGCTAAAGATAACAGGATATCGGCCTGTTATAAAGGGGCTATTGCTTCTGTGCCTTGAGCATCAAGAACAACGGAAATTCTTTGCGTGCCCTGTCTTCCGCATCCCTACGCGGGCCTTTTTCGCTGACGCGGTGCGATATCCATTCTTCGAGGCCTGCGAGGACGAAGCCGTGTTTGGTGAGTTCTTTCATGTAGAGCTGCAACGGCCGGTGGTATGAGAGGGTGGTCGCAGTCGGGTCCGAGCCGGGATGCATTTGTATCTGGTATGAAGTTTCCGAAAGATACCTGTCGACGCGGCGGAATTGGATGCCCGCCCCGCCGGTAGCGGGGGAACCATCCGCATCGAATCCCCACTCTGAATGCCGCGGGATGCGGAATGCCGGATGATTGAGCACGATGACGAACGCGCCGCCACGTTTCAAAAGATGCGATACCTGCGCGAGGGCGCCCGAGAGGTCCTTGATATTTTGGAGCGCGAGCACGCAGATGGACGCATCGAACGATTCGTCGGGAAGCGGCATGCGCGAAGCCGGTGCCGCGAGGTAGTGAATGCCCGCAGGTCCGAGCTTTTTGGCGATAGCGATGAGCTCCGGCGCGATATCGGCGCCTGTCACAATCGCACCCGCCGCCGCGAGCGCCCGCGAGAAAAATCCCTGTCCGCACGCGACATCCAGAACCAACTTTCCTTTCACGTCACCCAGCACACGGAGCAGATTGGGCTTGATAACCTTTTCGTGATACGTGTCGTCGGATTCCGAGACGTGTTCGTGGTACCAATTCGCCACATGTCCCCACGAGGTATCCGATTTTTTCCCCTGGGCGGGCTTCGCTTTCTTCACTTCACGACGCATACCCAGTCAGTAGAACGTGCCTTTGCGGCAGACGGCATGCCGTTCTGCCGCGGGCGTGATAAACGAACTCTTGTTCGTGGCACTTTGGATACTGATGATATTTGTTTTCATGGTTTGTTGAAGCCGAAGGCACATTTCACTGCTGGGATATATCAATGATAGCGAGCTCAAGCGGCAAATGCGGCACCGCTGCATAGGCCATTTGAGAATATGCTTCGAGCAGCGCGCGCTGCGTGTCGGAATTTACTCCCGGCTCCTTTGAAAGTTCCTGTGCGAGCGCGAGGTCGGCTTCGGTCAATTCCTGCGCGAATGACTTGGCGAGGTCGGGCGCATACCGCAAAAGGAGTACGGCGCGCAGGCGGTGGATAAGGAGCTTCGCGAGCGTGCGCGCATCAACATTCTCTTCAACGCTTTTCCGCACGACGGAAAGGCCCGCAGCGACATCTTTCTTCGCGACTGCCGCAAGCAGCTGCCGCACGACTTCGCCGCGCGGCGCGCCTGAGACCACTTCCACTTCCGCGACGTCTATTTTCTTGTCGCTCGAAACCGCGAGGACTTTCTGAAGAATGGAGAGAGCGTCGCGGAAAGAACCTTCGGCGAGGAGTGCGACTAGCTCGGCCGCGGAGCGTTCGAGTGAGTATCCTTCCTTCTTCGCGATGTCGGCTACGGTGTCGGCGAGCATGTTGCGTGTCGGTTGCTTGAAGGTGTATATCTCGCAGCGCGACTGTATGGTATCGGGAATTTTCTGGAGCTCGGTCGTCGCCATCACGAATATCACGTGGGCGGGCGGCTCTTCGAGCGTCTTCAGAAATGCGTTCCAGGCGGCGCGTGAAAGCATGTGCGCTTCGTCGATTATGTAAAATTTGTACGGTGACTCAAAGGGTACGGTATTCACCCCTTCGCGCAGCTCGCGGATGTTCTCGACGCCCGTATTGGATGCCGCGTCTATCTCGTAGAGGTCTTTGTCCGAGACACCGAGCTCGCGCGCGAGGATGCGCGCGACGGAGGTCTTGCCTGTCCCCCGTCCTCCCGCAAAAAGGTACGCATGCGCGGGCTTGTTGTTCTTGATGGCTTTTGCGAGCACGTCTACGACCTGTGATTGCCCCCGCACTTCCTTAAAAGTAGCCGGGCGGTATGCGCGATAGAGAGTCGTGTGCCGAACTTCTTTCTTCATGCGGACAGTATACCCCGTGAGATAATCAGTCTCTACTAGCAACCCCACTTGAGCTCTTGCGACGTTTGGATGTGAGAACACGATCGGATTACATATCTCATGGGGTATACATAAAAAAAGCCGGCCGGCGGAACGCAACGATTTGCGCTCCGCCGAGCCGAACGGTCCTTACGTGCTATCAAGCGATTCCAGAGAGTGTGGCCTCCCGGCCGTATCATCTTTCTCGGCCCAGTACAGATACGCTAGGCGCGCGATGATGCGCTTGTGCTTCCACCCTCCGATGTGGTGAATTGACAATCGCTTGTAGATATCATTGAAGTTGCCGCTTACTGCCGAACGCTGGATGCCCATTCTGTCGGCTATGTGCTTACCAGTCTCGTCTCCCGTACGCAGATGCCTCAGAGTGACTTTCTGTCGTGCAGTCAACGAATCGATCTTCGCTGCCAGCGCATCGAGGTCGAGCTTGTAGTGAGCAATAATGTCGTCCGGCACTTCGAGACGGGCGTTTGCCCCTGGCTTCTGCGTGGCATTGTGTTTTGCTGTTTGCGTGCTCTGTGTGAAAGCAGATTGCGCGTTTGCGAGACACATCTCTCCGAACTTCAGATGCGAAGATACGACAGCTTTGATCATCACCTTTTCGCTACCGAGACGTTGAAGGTCAAGCTTCATGCAGATACCGGCAAAAAGCTCGCGCGCGCTTTCCTTCTTCGATGCACGGCGCACTTTGACTTGCAGCTGAGTGTCTATTTTCGTTATCTCGTGCCCGAGTGACAGCTGCCTGGCGACAAACAGCTCGTCTTCGCTGAAACCCAGGAAGGCATCGTAGTGCTCCGGGCTCAACGGTTTCTCATTTGAATTCATGGGTGTCCCCGTTGCGTTTTGAGGTTAAGCTTCAAACTTTCGCGCCCCTTCTTCTGTATGTGAAAGAGCGGCTGCGCGTAACAATAGGGCTATTTAGACTTTTCAACAACCTTTAAAAAAGCCGGCCGGCGGAACGCATTCCGCCGGCGGTCAGTCTTCTTCTGCTATCTCCCGACAACGAGCAATAATCCCTTTACTGTGTCCGGGCGAGCCCTTAGCACTGAGCGCAGATTTAAGGGATGATCTACGTATTCTCTCTCCTTTTTGAAGGGCGCGGGCTATAGCAAGCTGGTCTTCTTGCGATTCGAGTCTCGCAATTAAGTCTTGCAACTGCTTACTCACTTTCGCTTTCTGGAGCAGCTTCTCCACCTCGGAGTCGAGAGGGCGACGCACTATTTTTTCTGACATCTTCCACCTCTGCGGTTTCATTCGGACAATGGAACATATTTGTCCGTCCGTCACCATGTACCAATGGGTGCCACCCTTACAAGGCGGCACGAAGAAACGACTGTGCTTCAGATATTGTTTCCGTCGCCATCAACTTCATCCGCAGTTCTTTGGCGCCCTCCCATCCTGAAATGTAGGTTTTAAAATGTTTCTTCATGGTCGCGTAGTTCACCGTGTCACCCAACAATTCATCAAACAGTGCAAGGTGTTCGGAAAGTGCCCGTACCCTCTCCTCCGGACTATGCGCTAATTCGCGCGAATTAGAGAATAGCCACGGATTGCCGTAGATGGCGCGGCCGAGCATCACTCCGTCGCATTTTGTCTCGGCGGCTTTCGCGCGCGCGTCGGCAATATCTTTCACATCGCCATTGCCGACTATGGCGGTCAATGGCAAGGCGTCGCCTTGACATTGATTGCGGATTTCGACGGCGCGCGCGACGGTGTCCCATCGTGCGGGGACGTCCGACATCTCTTTGCGCGTGCGCGCATGGATGGTTATAGCAGCGGGCTCTTCCGCGAGAAGTTGGGGTAGCCACGCATCAAGCTCATCGGTGTTGTAGCCGATGCGGGTCTTCACGGAAACGGAGAGTCCGCTTTTCTTTGCCGCGCGAATGAGCTCGCGCGCGAGTACTGGATTCCTGATGAGTGCGGCGCCGCAGCCGCTTTTCTCGACGGCCCTGTCGGGGCAACCCATGTTGATATCAATGCCGTCGAATCCGAGCTCGGCGACGAGCTGCGCGGCTTGCTCCATCCGTTCGGGTACCGCCGTAAAAAGCTGCGCGACGATTGGCCGCTCCTCCTCCGAGTACAGTAATTTCTTGAGAAGCTTCGCCTTACCTTCTTCAGGGGCGAGTACGAGCCCGTCGGCAGAAGTGAATTCGCTGAACATTACCGATGGCTTGCCGTAGCGTGCGATGAGCCGCCGGAATGCCGCATCCGTGACATCCTCCATCGGCGCCTGCACAAAAAGCGGCTTCGGCAAAGTGTGCCAGAACGATTGCATCGCCGAAATATAGCATAAAACCCGCATTTTTTGACATCTTGACTTAAAAGACGTATAATTCCAACGGCGGAAAATTTGTTCTCACATGGTATCCGCCAAGCAATTGACTAGCGGAGTCGTTGGAAATGCAAGTCGTTCGTTCTTCAAGAACACTGCTGTGCGGCCTTGAGCACGACCTGTTCGATAGGAAAGGTAGGGCTCGTGCGATTAATATGCTAATTGGCCGACACAAGAAGAAGGACCTTTCGCATGATCACGAAGTGCGTTTGATTGCCTTTGTGATGATGAAAGGTTCACAGAAGCAAAAAGCAATCCTCGGTACACAAGTTCGTGAGCAGCATCCGGGCAAATGTACCAGCATCACATCCTAGGTCGCAACGCGACAAAAGGGCGGCCCACGCAGGCCGCCCTTCTCATTACTGCGCACTTTGCTGCTCCTGCCCTTTCAATTTGTAATACACACGATTGCCGAATCGCAAATCAACATACTCGAGCCCTTCGGTCTTTCCTTTGAGAACATCCGATGAAAGTACAAGCTCAAGATTTTTTACAAGCGTATTTGCGTCCGCGCCGAAAGATGCCTTGAGCAAAAATCCTTCCTGAAGTTGTATATGAATATCCTGTCCGTCTATCTGCGCACCGAGGGGCGTAAAACCCGCTTGCCCCAAAAAAGTGAGGAGCGAGAGCAGCCCCGGCAAGTGCGCCTGGACGAACGAATTGCCAATGGGATAGGTAGAGGTGGCGCCGCCGTCGCGCGCGGGTAAACCACCGGCAAAAGTATACTGCGTACTCGAAGTCGCGGTGCCAGCCCAACCCATCGGAGCGTAAATAAATCCGCCTTCATCCATGAGATAACAATCCCCTTCTTGTATTCCGGTACACCAACGAGCGAACGCTTGGCGTTCCTCTATCGTAATAATGATGTCCGTGGCGAATACGGAAGGCCGCGTGACGCGGACGGATTTTACGGGTGGCAAGGATGCGATGGTCTTCTCGAGCTCCGCCCGCGGATAGAGAAAAATATTGCGGCGCGAGAGAATACGGTACGAACCGTCGTCGAGTACTACCTCGACCAAACGTTTGATGGGTTCTACCTTCATACCGCTCGCACCGACGACGGAAATACCTGATACGTTGAATTGCGGAAGGTACGA
>Ga0209211_10004998_pt1 | contig 20126 bp, 19 predicted proteins | sample RifGroA2_FD_183992 | JGI IMG/M metagenome (GOLD analysis project Ga0209211, IMG submission 183992) | Groundwater microbial communities from Rifle, Colorado, USA - Groundwater A2 (SPAdes) (version 2) | ecosystem: Environmental > Aquatic > Deep subsurface > Groundwater | place: Rifle, Colorado...
GTGCAAATGCATTTATCCGCCCATACGGAAAGGTGATAAAGAGTGGCATTCCTATTTTTCAAAATGCGACTCAAAAGACCTTTATCAATATTCCAATGGCGGTATCTGGCCTTTCATCGGCGGATGGTATGTTATAGCTTTAATAAAAAATCAGCAGTTTGTAAAAGCGGAAAAAATGCTTGAAAATTTAGCCCAGGCAGTAAAGTGTGGGAAAGAGATGGAATGGGAGTTTAATGAATGGCTTGATGGCGTTACCGGCGAGCCAAAAGGCTCGCCGTATCAGGCGTGGTCAGCAGGCGCGTATATTCTCGCGTACGAATGCGTGAAAAGAAAAAAAATTCCGATATTCTAAAAACAATGTAGGGGCGATTAGTAATCGCCCGAAAACAAATATCATGCAACTTAAACGATACAATAACAACCCCATTCTAAAACCACGAAAAAATATCCCATGGGAAGCAAGCGCTGTGTTTAACCCCAGCGTTGTTTTTCATAATGGGACTTTCCACATGCTCTATCGCGCCCTGCCAAAAGGCATTAAACCCTTTATAACCCATTGGGGGAAACCCGGCTACCGAAATTTCATTTCTTTCATCGGTTATGCGAAAAGCACTGATGGAATACATTTTACAAGGTACCTAAAACCTTTTATCAAACCAAGCGAAAAATATGATCTTTTCGGATGCGAAGATCCGAGAATAACAAAACTTGGCGATACGTTCTATATTTTCTATACGGCCATAAACAGGCCTGTATATGAAGGAAAAACATTTGTCGTGCCAAAAATCGCTCTTGCTACGACAAAAGATTTTATAACCATAAAAAAATATGGGGTTGTCGGCCCCAATATCGCTTCCAAGGCAGGCGTCCTATTTCCGAAAAAAATACTTGGCAAATTCGCTATGCTCCTTACTCCAAAATCTGATTCACCATTGTCTTCCATATCACTTGCGTATTTTAAAAGCATGGAAGAATTATTTTTACATTCAAAAATATATTGGGAGAAATTTCTGAAAACTCTTCCCAAGCACTTTGTCATGGACCCACCCAAAGGATCAAAAAGAGGCCCGGAAACCGGCGCCGCTCCCATAAAAACAAAGAAGGGATGGCTTTTTATTTACTGCGGTGAAGATTATAGAATTTCCGGAAAAAAAGAATGGAATATAAAAGCGGCTTTATTGGATCTGAAAAACCCTCAAAAAATTATTGCAAAAACAAAAGAGCCGATACTTCGGCCAGAAAAAAAATATGAGCTCAATGGCATTGTGCCGAATGTTACCTTCCCGGAGGGTGCCGTAATCGTCGGCGATAAACTGTACGTTTATTATGGGGGTGCGGATTCTTGCTGTTGCCTGGCAACGTGCGATGTGAACAAGTTGCTAAATTCACTGGCTTGAATAAAAGGGATTGCCCATAAGCAAACCCACTACAAAATATAAATATTTTTACCGTCGGCTCAACCCAGATGAGCTATTTTAAAACTTTAACCCGGCTATTTCCCACGCCTTCACTATATCCGCCTCGGTTGATTCGCGGCGGTTTTTTTGTTCTTCTCTTCTCTGTTTTTCCAAATCATAATTTTCAAAAAATCCGGCCAAGCCCATATGCGATCGTAAAATCCCCAAACTCGCGACAGCTCGGCCCAATTTCTCCTTACCATTTTTTTTATATCCATCAAGAAGCTCTATATCAAGCCCTTCCCGGAATTCTTTATTATTCCACGCCCGCGCGCGCAAATTTCCAAAATCTATAACAGTTCCTATTGCCTTATTTTTCGTTATCCCGGCCCATTCCAAATCCAAAAATTCCACATCGCCATTATCATAAACATAGAGATTATTCGGAGCCAAATCCCCGTGGACCAAGACTTCTTCTTTATCATCCTCTTCCTTCAAGGTGTCTTTCAAGTATTCAAGAAGTTTTATTACCCTATCTTTAAAATCCGTTATACCAAAACGTCTATTGAGAACCTCGTGGTATAACTCCTCTTTTTCCGTATCTTCCGGGACAACTTTTTCTTCAAGGTTATTCATGATTTCGTCAATTAAACTCTGGGCGTCCATATCAACTTTTTGCAGACATTCTTTAAACTCCGGCGTCATATCGCTTGTATCAATTTCTTGAAGCGTCTCAAGTGTTTTTATGCAACTTTGCGCCTCCTTGTTTGTGAGAAACTCCATATCCTCGGCCCCGGAGATAAAGCCAATTCTCGCCTCATCCTCGCGAAATGTTTCCATAACGGCAAAAGGGCTTCCTTGCTTGCGATCAGTATTAGCTTCAATAACTCCTCGCGTTTTTATTCTTCCGTCTTTTTTTAAAAATTTGGAAAATTCAATCTGCCTTTTGAACGGTTCGTCTATTTCCGGATTGTCATTCACAGGAATCTTCAAAAATCTCTCTACCGCTACTCCACCTTCTTGCCTTTTCCCCACAGCAAATATATACCGTTTTGCCTGCGCAACCTGCATTTCTATGCGCGCATGAGTATCCGGGTCAAATACAAAATCCTCGCGCTCAATGATATCCCGGACATCCTGCGCTAATTTCTCGCGCGGAGCTGTTTCGTTTTCTTTTTTTACTCCGTATTGTGTAAATTCTTTTAATGCTTCCGGTGGTATATATTCTTCTGGCATAAATTAAAATTGTCATGCTGAATTTATTTCAGCATCCCTTGAAATTCGTGGGATCCTGATCCCGCAACCGCGGGACAGGATGACAGATATTAAGGGCTTCTTTTATAAGCTATATATTCTCACCCAATACAACCTCTCCCTTTCGCCACTTCTTCAAACACTCGCGACAATAAAGGCGTTCTACTTTTCCGCCCTTCTCCAGTGCCATTTCCTGTTCCTCAGCTGTTATCACAAATTCTTTCTGGCAATTCCCACAAATTTTTTTTATTTCTTGGAATAATGGTGTCATAGTATTATTTCTCTCCTTAAAATAAATTTTATAACTCCCTCTGCCTCCCTCTTACCAAGAGGGAGTACTTAGTTTAGTTCCACCTCTTGACAAGAGGAGGGCAGCCTGCCTACCGGCAGGCAGGGAGGAGTTGCAAATACCTTTACGCCAAATTTAATTTCCTCTTTAAAATATCAAGGCATCTTTGCGCTAAAAATTTATACTGGAAATTCGCCAGGGCATGCTTGGCCGCTTTCTCACCCATGGTCTTGCGCAAATTATCATCGGTAAATAATTGCAAAATATATTTAGCCAGATCATCCGGATTCGCGCGATAGGCAAATGTTTTTGGCTTATCAAAATAAATCCTTTCTACCCCATCCAAACCCATTTCATCAGAAACTAATTCAGACGAAAGATCCACGGTTTCACCGACTTTTGCCAAAAATCCGGTTTCACCATGTATTATGGTATCCCTTGGCCCGCCCGCGTCAATGGACACAACAGGAATTCCGCACGCCATAGCCTCAACCTGAATCATACCAAAACCCTCAAGCCGGCTTGGCGCCGCGTACACATCGCACATACTCAAAAGATACGGCATGGTCTCGCGCGTAAAATCATCTTCATTATAAATAACTTTTTTTGGATCAAGCCCGACTTCTTTCATCAACGCCAATTCTTCTTTGTGATGCTCGCGCGCGCAATCGCTCTCGGACGCTTTGCATATATAAATCCAATTTTTAAATTCTTTATCAACTTTTGCCAAGGCTCGTATGACTTCCTGTGCTCCCTTTGAAGTCACATCTCCGCCGGCAGTCATAATTATTTTGGCATCACTCTCTATCCCGAACCACTTTTTCATTTCAATAACTCCGGGGTCGGTTTTTGGTATGGGATGAAATAATTTATCATCAAAACTCACATGCAACACTTCAAAATTTTTCACATCAACATCATCCCTTTTGTATGTATCAATCACCCACTGCGATGTTGTCAAAACAAGCGGCAATGATCCTAAAATTTTATGATAATTCGCAACCCAGCCATCAGCCAAAAGCCACGGAACCGGCAACAGCCCGAATTTTTGCGGGCTTACAACAATATCCGGCGTATCCACCCACCAACCGATACCTAAAACAACATCCGGCTTGTACGACTTATAATACCACTCTTTTTCTTTTGGGCGATATTGGTAATGGCAGGTCTTCACGTCTACGCCAAGTTCCAAAAGCCCGCGATACAAAAGATTCCCCTGCGTGGACATGCTCCCGCAGGTATCCGGGTGTTCGCACAGCATTAAAATTTTCATATGGCAAACGTTTCCTTTGTGGCACAGCTTCTGTATTCAAACGAACGCATAGTAAAGCCGTACATTTTATGTATCAATTTCTTTTTAGTATAAAATATTTCTTGCGTCAATGGCACAAAAAAATGAGCCCGTTCCTTGGGCCTAGCGATTTCTGTTTTTAAATCGCGGTAATAAGAAAAATAAAATAATTTTTTCGTTAAAATATTTTTTTCTTGTAAAAGATCCTTCATCGCCTTATGCACGCCCTTGTGGCGCGGATGCCCGTATTCGCCGTCGTGGTTATGCGTAAAGATATAATCAAATTTTTTTTTAGGAAGAAGTTCCATTATCCTTTTTTTTATTTCAGGAACACTTTGACGGATATTCATAATCCCCTCATCCTCAAGATCGGAAATAATGGATTTCGCGCCATACTCCCTGCACACTTTATAAAATTTTGGCGCGCGGTCCAAATCATCCGCGCGGCATAATGACAATATTGTCCAATGCATTTTTGGATGTGCTAAAATTGTTCCTCCCATCCAGATTGTTTCATCGTCAGGGTGTGCCACCACAACCAATGCAGTGCCTTGCGACAATAATAAACTCTTCATAATAATTTAAGTTTTATATAAATATTGAGAAAACAAATTGATCTAATTTCTAATTGACCCAACTTCCAATATAATTCCAAACGAGTTAAAAATTCAAAGTGCAAAGTTCAAAGTTATAGTCCAAAGTTTAAAATTAATTTTCTTCTTTATTAACTTTTAACTGGAAACTGCGACTTTGAACTTTGAATTTTTAACTTTGAACTGATTATTTAGATCAATTAAAAATTTATTATTTTAACCTCTCCTCCACCCTTGTTACTTTTCCTCCAATCCACTTTTCCTGGCTCACTTTCAGAAAATCCGAAAGATAATTTAAGAAAAGAAAAATTTGCGTTACAAGCGTTATCGGCGTTACAATCTCCGGCAATGCTTTATCACTGATACTCATGACAAGCGCGTTGGATTTTTTCCTGAAAAGCTTTTCCAAATGCTCCTGCCGTTTTTCATCCTTTCCTTTTGTCCGTAAAAATATTACAACGGAATTATTCAACGTTTCTTTCGGCCCATGGTCAAACATACCCAAAGGAAGCCCGCTCCACGAAAGCTTAGTGGTTTCACATAAAGCCAAGGCCCCTTCCATGACTGTCCCGATATTCGGGCCGCTTCCGATAATATACAGGCCATTGTGTTTATTTTTTGAAAGATATAAATGCACATTTTCTGCATTCTCGCGGGCTTGTTCATTAAATCCTTGAAAATTTTTTTCAAGGCTCTTGATGGCCTTAGCGCAATCCAGTCCCAGCCCCAAATACATGGTAATAAGCGCGTTCACATACGTTTTTGTGGCAGTAGAAAATTTCTCAATGCCTGCGTGCAATAAAATTGCCTCTTTTGTTTTTGGCGACTTTGCTAAAGTTGAGCCAGGGTTGTTTGTGATGGCTATAATTTTTTTAAATTTATCAATATTCCATAATATTTCCGAGCTTTCGCCTGACTGTGACACCAAAACACCGAGATCTTTTTTTTGCGAGGAAAAATAATGATAATATTCCGACGCGATAAAAGGTTCAATGTGTGTTTCGCAATAATAAAGCGTCAGGCACGCATAATACGACGCACCCATTCCAAGGTACGGGACGTTGCGCGGAAGTATTATTTTTTTATTTTTTTCAATGCAATCTTTCGCACTTTTTGGTATTTGCATTATTTCGTCTAAAAGAATTTTCATATATTTTTTTGTCATTCTCCCGATACTTTGGGGGAATCTATTATTATATTATTATAACAAAAAAAATTGGCTAAAGCCAATAGATACGTGGGTGCAAACTGTTAAACGCGACTATTATTTTAAAAAGTTTGCTACATCGAACCATCCATCAAGCTCTCTTTGGCTTTGCACATAACCCAATAAAAAAATATTTTTTCCTTTATGAATGCCAAGATGCAAGTGTTTTCTCTCATTGTCGGTTTGCGTACTATAGCCCGTACCCAAAACTCCGATTTGCGAACCAACATTAATTGCTTGGCTGATTTTTGCGGATATACTTGATAATTGTAAATGGCCGTACACAACCATTACATCTTGATTTTCTATTTGGCACGATTGCGCTGCCACCCCTCCGTAACCGCTCGCGTACTTTTTTAAAACTAATTTCCCGGCACAAATGGCAAATATGGGAATATCGGCGGTTTGTTCATCAGCGAATGTTTCAAAATCCACACCCGTATGGTATCCGGAAAATTTTTCAGGCAATACGGGCGAATCCTCGGGCGATATTTTAATGCCAAAAGGCTTTTTTGTAATACGCGCTAAAGCATTTTCTATGGGCTCAAAAATTAATTTTTGGCTGTGTCCGGGGGTTTCAAGCGCTTGTGTTGGCGAGGGTGTAGAAGAAGCACTCGGCGTATTAAACGACAATATATTTTGGCCACTAGTTGCTTGAAAATCTTCATTTATATTTATGGCTGTATTGGATTTTTCATAAATTATATACATAAAAACACCTGCCAAAACCACGCCAATAATTATTATGCTATATTGAAAACGCATTGTATTCATATACGAAAAAATAAAGCTCCCTTATGTAATGCTATCAAAAGATATAAAAGCAATGCAATAAAAAAATTCACTTGGCATTATTCGCTTTTCAGATATGTATCAAAAAAATTTACTGTTCTTTCCATGACAAGCGGCCAGGCATTGATGAATTCATGCGGTTCGTTATTATAAATAAAATATTCAATATCTTTGTTATTCTTTTTTAAAGCTATCTCGAGCTCATCAGACCATTTCAGCGGAACAGATGCGTCATCGGTGCCATGATGAAGCTGTATGGGGGCAGAGATTCTTTCAAAATAATTTATTGCCGAAATTCCATCCCAAAATTTTGGGCTTGTTGTCGGTGTGCCATATAATTCAATAATTTTTTTAGATATTTCCGATCTTTGGCGAGTCCATTTTTCAAAATTTTTCCTATAATCAGCGCTCACGGGCGCGAACAGCACAGCCGCTTTCACGAGATCCGGCCTTACGACAAGAGTATTTAAGGTAACACCGCCTCCCATAGAGTGCCCGAGCATGCCGATATTTTCTTTATCAAAATAAGGCATCTCGGAATTTTTCACCGCCAATACCGCATTAATAGCGTCTTCGGCATAACCAAGGCGGAAACGGGTTTCATTGTCCGTATCTTTATCCGAATCCGCGTGATTGCGGTAATCCGTATGAAGCACAACATACCCCCGGCGCGCCAAATAATCCTGCTCGCGCTTCAGTCCTCGACCATTGGTATAAATATTCGTATCAATGTGCCCATGATTTAAAATAAGCACGGGAAATGGTCCTGTGCCTTTTGGTATATTCATGATACCGGAAATTTTTAAGCCTTCGCTTTTGTACGTTATATAATAGCGCGTGTACGAACCATTATCATCAAGGATTTTCCCAAGAGACAAGCCGGTTCCCTGAAATTCTTTTTCAATCATGGCCTGAATGGAAACAGGACTTGCTTTTTCAAAAACACTTGGGGCGATATTCGCAATCTCCTGGACAACATCTTTATTTGTCTCAGGAATTTCCTGAATAATATTTTCCTGCAGGGCAAATTTATCGCGGCTACAACCCGCAAGGAGTATGGATACAAATACTATGTAAAAAAATATCTTTTTCATACTTTTTTATTTTATTCTTTTCTATAGGGCTTTATCAGCATAGCAAAAAAATATAATGATGTCAATAAAACGATTTATAAAACGATTTATAAATTTTCGCAAATTAAAAACGGCTCAACTCGCTTGAGCCGTTTTCATAAAATTTCCCATTCTTTTAATGATAAGCCATTTCTGACTCTTTAATGGCCTCTGCCTGAAAAATAGCTTCATTGGGTTCAATCTCACCATTTTCAACTTTTTGAATTAAACGCATTAAATCAGGGATTTCACTATCGTTTCCTCCCATAGAGGCGCACTCCTGCATAATACAGCGGATTGCCATAATAGCATCGCCATCAAATATTTTACCCGCTTCTACATGCTCTCCATTCATAAGATACAAATTATATATTATGTTTTAATTATATTAAATTATGAAAAATCTGTCTATCTATATTCTAAAACAAAAAAACATTTCGCCTTATCTTCGGGATGTCTTATTGGATTAATACGTTTATAATTATAATAGCTATCCCATATCTTTGGCTCGTTTGGCTTTTAACGATTGTATCCTTTTGTCAGACTGGGCAACCCAGACAAGAACGCCAATGGCAGATTCAATCGCCTCTTTTTCTTCGGCGTTAAGCGAATGTTTTTCTAAAAGCTTGGTCGGCTATTTATTTTTCACATAGAGCGTCTTTCAATATCTTTGACTGCCAGTCAAAAGCTTCACGAGCGGTAATGCGCAATTTTTTCATCAAAACAAGCTCCTGGGCGATGAGGCGAAAAAAATGCAAAGTTAAAAGCTCGCGCTTTTTATAAAATTTTTGATATAAAGGATGGTCAAGATTAATATAAATAATATTGCCTTGGCTTGCGGCTTCTGGCCCCTCTTGGCCCAGACTGGCAATATTGCAGATAACTCCAAATTTTTTCAAACGCAAGCCTTTTGAAACAATGGGCTCGGCAACAATTCTTGGTTTTTCAGTTTTTTCTTTTTCATCTCTTTTCTTTTTATCAAGTTTGCCATCATTTTCATCTGTTTGATGATGAGTATCATCTTTTTTTGCGACACTGATGCCGGCTATAGACTTGTTCTCGGATCTGCCTTCTTTCTTTAATCGTTGTACGGCTTTGCCTTGTGGTATAAATTCAGGATTCAAAAGCAACGCCTCGCGGATCTGTCCCAATACTTCTTTGAGTTCAGCGGTAATTTTTTTCAAATTTTTTACTTCGCCTTGCTCTTTAAGATCTTGTAAAATTTTTTCAAGCTCAGCGCGCAATATTTTATAAAATAATTTACACTCTTCGCTATCTTGAACAAAATCAGTCCGCGAGGCTATCAATGGCAAGAAATCCGCGTTAACACTGCCGCAAATTCTGGCAAATCCTTGATGGTATTTTTTATCCAAGCCAAACAGCTCTCTTTTTATAAGCACCTGCTTGACGCGGCATTCAATCCCAGGCTCTTCAACGTCAACGGCTGAAACCGCTACTATAATTTCGCCCTCAATGGCGCCGTATAAAATATTTATTTTAACGGGAAAAATTTTTCCCGGCACGATTTGAGTGGAAATTTTTTTATTATTGACATAAACACTAAATTTTTTTGCCCGCAAGGGCACTGATTGCCGGATATATTTTTCCGCTTCTCCAACATTGATTTTTTTAATAAGATTATTGAGAATAATTTTTGTTCCCTCGTTATCCAGAGGAGACGCCTTCTCGCGGCTGATTGGCAACTCCCAATGCTCAGAATCCTTCCAATTGATTTTATCAAAAATAACCGAGTATTTTTCTTTGCCCTTGATGCTTTCAACAATAAATTGTTGGGCTAAAGATAGGGCGGAAAATTTGCCAATGCCAAATTGACCGATTCGCCGGCGGCCAAACCTTGGCGAAACAGAACTGACTCGCTTTTCTTCCGAACCAATAGTAAAAAATTGCTCCAATCCTCTTACGTTCATCCCGCTGCCATTATCTTCAATGATAATTTTATCATCACTAATGGAAACATTGACTTTTGTCGCGTCGGCATCATAAGCGTTATTCACAATTTCGCGCAAAAATTCCACGCTTTCACGGTACATTTTTTCGCCCAAAGTAAAAAGATGGCTTTTATCAACGGTAACTTTGATTGTTTGACGCTGAATATTCATACGCACGCATTTATATACTCTCGTAATATAGTATAGAATTAAACAAAAACAATCAATAGGAGCTCGGAACCACGTTTTGTTTATTGATTTTTATTTTCTTGATATAAAAAAATTCTAGCCAACTTAATCTCGGCGTATGAAAAATCATCGCCCAAAATCTCTTTGACTGACGACAAAGCGTCGGTTTGAGTTTTTTGGAAAACTTCTTTGATTTTTTGCAAACGCTCGGCTGGCGGTTTTAAATACTCAATGTTAAGCCGTTCGTTGGCTTTTATTAATTTTTCCATATGAGAAACAATCGTATCTTCCGCCAATCCCCGCTTTTGAGCGATAATACTGATCGGCAGCTTTTGGTCCAATAAATTTTTCGTCTCAGAATATGTTGACTCCTTATTCAAAATCCTGGCCAGCCGCCGACGCGTTCGGCTAAATATATTATATTTTGGTTTTTCCTGGATATTGTGCTCCCTGGCATAGCGCGTGATTGCTTGCATAAAATCTTGGCCATACTGCTCGAGTTTTCTTTCGCCCACACCAGCGATTTTCAAAAAACTCTCGCGGCTTTGAGGAAAATATATTGCCATCTCTCTTAAAGCAATATCGCCAAAAATTATAAACGGCGGCACACTCATCCTGTCGGCGATTTGCCTCCTTAATTGGCGCAAAATTTCAAAGAGATCTTCATCGTATCGGGACTCATTCGCCTTGGCTTGTTTTATATAATCAAGATGGCCTTTGGGTTTTGGCAAAATAATTTTTTCCTTTTGCTTTAACAAGATTTTCCCCGCACTCGTTACGGCCAGACAAGGGTATTCACCTGCGGTTTTATTTAAAATGTTATGAGCAATAAGCGAGCGGATAATATCTTTTAATTCCGCCTGAGTTTGATTTTTGGCAATGCCCCACACCGTTAGCGAATTGTGGCCGCGCTGGAGTATGTCAGCGCTTGAAGATCCGCGCAAGATATCAATAATATAGTTTGCGCCAAAACGCTCGTTGGTGCGCAAAATCACACTCAATATTTTTTGTGTGATAACGGTTGCGTCAAATGTCTCTTTGGAGCGAAGACAGTAATCGCAATTTTCGCAAATAATATCGGAACTTTTTTCTCCAAAATATTCCAAAAGAAATTTCCGCCTACAGGAATTATTCTCGCACAATCGCACTATCTGATCAAGCTTCAGCAAAGCCTGCTCTCTTTCTTTGTCGTCTTCAACATCTTTAATAAAATATTTATGTTTTATCGTGTCGCCGTACGAATACAAAAGCACGCATTCGCTAGGCATTCCGTCGCGACCCGCGCGGCCGGTTTCCTGATAATAGCCCTCAATTGATTTCGGCAAATGATAATGAACCACGAGGCGCACATCAGGCTTATCAATGCCCATTCCAAAAGCAATTGTTGCCACGATAATGGGCACCTCATCTCGAATAAATTTTTCCTGATTTGTTTTTCTTGTCTGGCTGTCAATGCCCGCATGGTACGGCAAAGCCGAAAAATTATTTTGATTCAAATCGGATGCCAGATTTTCCGTGTCTTTCCGAGAAAAGCAATAAATAATCGCGGGCTTGCCCCGATATTTTTTCAGCAAAGCCATCAATTGATAAAAAGAATTTTCCTTGGGTATTATGGAATATGTAAGGTTGGGACGATTGAAGCTGGCCAAAAAAGTTTTGGCGCGTGTCATCATCATCTGGCGCAAAATATCCTCGCGTACTCGCACGGTAGCGGTCGCGGTCAAAGCAATGGTTGGCGTGCGTGGAAATAGTTGTCGCAAAATTTTCAAGTTACGATACTCGGGCCGAAAATCATGACCCCACTCGGAAATGCAATGAGCCTCGTCAATGGCAATTAAAGAAATTTTTAAAGTTTTTAAAAAATTCTGAAAACTTTCCAAAGCCAGCCTTTCCGGCGCCAAATAAATGATTTTGACAGTACCGTCCTTCACTGCCCTCAAAATTTTGTCCATTTCCGAAGAACTTAATGAACTATTGATAAACGCCGATGGAATGCCGTTTTCCGTCAAGGCGTCAACCTGATCTTTCATCAAAGAAATCAGAGGAGATATGACCATAGTCAAGCCGTCAAAATGAAGCGCCGGCAACTGAAAGCATAATGATTTTCCTCCCCCGGTCGGCATCAGCACCAAGGCATCGTTGCCCCCTATAACATGCGCCACAATTTCCTCCTGCAGGGGTCGGAACTTGTCATAGCCGAAATGTTTTTTCAAAAGCAAAATAAGATTGTCCGCCATAAATTTCTTAAAAATCAATTTATTGCTTCACGCGACATTAAATTTAATTTTATGAATTCTCTCTAATAAATTTATCGTCGCTTGAACCGAAAGATTATTCATATCCACCAAAATCAACCGCTCCCCGAAGATTTGAAATAAAGGCGTTATAAATTCATCTCCCCAAGAAGGCGAAAAAGTATTAACACCGGAAAAATGAATTTCTATTGTTTCGTGTTCCGAAACATTATTTAATGATGGCTTAAAAGCCGCCAGCGCTTCTCGGCCATCATCCCTGGAAGTAAGCGTTAAACCGAATTTTTTTAATTCTATAATCATAAAGTTTAAAAAATTAATTCCGCGAAACATCCTCTCATAAAAACCTCGCCTTTCTTTATTAAAAATAAATGTTTTTCCCATATATTTACTATGTCATATTTTAAAATTAAATCAAATGATGTATACATTTTTTTGTAAAATTATATTTAAATTTAGCTAATTTTATAAATATACATATACTTTTTTGAATCTTAATATGTCAAAAAATCTTTAAAATAAAAACACTCCGCCTTGAACGGGATGTCTTTATGGGGTGCCCGAGCAGATTCGAACTGCCCCTAGGGGTTCCACAGACCCCTGTGCTAACCACTACACCACGGGCACCATAGTACATTATGTTTCTCGTATGCAAAAACCTATCCATCTCATCTGGTGTCCCCAGTAGGAATTGAACCTACATCTAGAGCTTAGAAGGCTCCCATTCTATCCGTTGAACTATGGGGACACAAGACGAGAAAGAAGGCGTCTTGGGCGAATACTATAAAGACGCAAGCGTTTACATAAGAAATTATATTCATTCTAATATAAAAACAGACAAAAGTCAACCTCATAAAATAAAAATCCATGACACTCGCCATGGATTTTATTATTTTCAAATTATTGCGGTATCGGTTCGCCGGAAGATTCATCTGTTTGCGTTGGCTCTGTCTCAATATTTATATTTTCATCTTGTGATTGTGTTACTTCCGGGCTTGTTGTCGCGGTCTTATCATTTTTAAATTTTTGAAGCTGTTCCATAGCATCGTCTATATTCATCATTCTCGCGACCTCAACAAACATTTTTCCGTCTTTTGTTATATAAAATTCAGGCGACACCGGCTGTTTATTCCCGGTCGCCTCATCTATGAATTGGTAGGTTACGTTTGCCTTGTACATTCCGCTTTCTTCAATGAGATCGTTTAAAGTAACCGGCCCTTCAATGGGTCCTGCCTTAGCACCGCCCACTTCTGTAAAAAATGTTACAAGCCTGTCTGCCGCCTCTTTTGGCTGTACCATTGGCGATTCCTTACCGTCCGCTCCCATCATCTTGCTTGATCCATTCTTCAATACAATGACCCCCACAAGAGCTATGGCCAGTAAAATTGTGGCGATAAACCATATATTTATATCCTTTTGTTTCTTGGGATCCATACACAACACCTTTCCGTGTTTATTGCCAATATTGGGATAATAATGCAATCAACACAATTATATTCCATTATTGAAATATTGTAACTAAATAAAAATATAAAATCAATACTCAAACTTATATCCCCTGCGTGATAAGACTTGCGATTGCGAACAGTATGGCAAAGTAAAAAAACCAAATGGACAGAAAAAATAAAAAGGGTATTTCTAAAATAATAGCAAGCAATAAAACCAAAATGCCGCATACCTGCAATAACATTTTAATTTTTCCCCAAATATTTGCTTTTATCTCAAATTCTTTTGATTTCCACCACCAAGCCGCGACGATAAAAGAAAGATCAACGGAAACCATTATAATGGTCGTGAAAAAAAAATATTTCAATGCCAAAATAATCATAACCGATCCGACCAGTAATTTATCGGCAAGCGGATCGTATGCCTGCCCCCACTCCGTTATCTGATTTCTCACGCGCGCCAAGCTCCCGTCAAGCGCGTCGGTGAATGCCGCAAAAACAAAAAAAATAGTACCCCATTGGTACATTTCTAAAATAAAAAACGTTGCGACAAAAGGAGTAAGTAAAAAACGCAAAACAGTAATATGGTTGGGCAAAATCCATTTTGGAATAAGCGGAATAAACGTATATTGCATGGCGTAATCATGCGGAAATAATTCGCGCTTTTCTTTGGATAAAAACATATAATTTTATTGTAGCTGGAAATGAAAAATATGTCTATATTGCATAATTTTAACAAAAATGCCATACTGATGAAATGTTATAATTCTATGGTATAATATAATTATAATTTTTTTAAAATCTTTTTAATATTAAGCAATAGTATGTTTAAAAATCTCAAAAAAGAAGATTTGGAAATAACAAATATAATCCAAAAAGAAATTGAACGCCAGCAAAACGGCCTCGTAATGATCCCGTCGGAAAACTACGCTTCTAAGGCAGTACTGGAGGCCATGGGGACTCCTCTATCAAATAAATACGCGGAAGGATATCCGCACAAAAGATATTATACCGGAAATCAGTTTATTGATGAGATTGAAGATATTGCGATTGACCGCGCGAAAAAATTATTTTCCGCGGAACACGCCAACGTCCAGCCCAATGCCGGTAGCGGAGCAAATCTTGCCGTATATATGGCGACCCTGAAACCCGGAGATACGATTATGGGATTAAAGCTTGACCAGGGCGGACATCTTACGCACGGGCACAAAGTTAATGTATCCGGAATTTTATATAATTTCATCCAGTACGGCGTTTCCAAAGACACAGAATTAATAGATATGGACGAGGTTCGCGAATTGGCGCTTAAAGAAAAACCAAAAATGATCGTGACGGGCGCCACCGCGTATCCGCGCGTTTTCAATTTTGAAGCATTTAAAAAAATTACTGATGAAATCGGCGCAATACTTTTTGCCGATATTTCCCATTTTGTCGGGTTGTGCATTTCCGGCGACCACCCACAACCATTCCCTTACGCGGATATCGTAATGTCTACAACGCACAAAACCCTGCGCGGGCCGAGAAGCGCATTTATTCTGTGCAAAGAATCGTACGCGAAAGCCATAGACAAGGCGATTTTTCCAGGCACCCAGGGAGGGCCCATGGAACATATTATTGCTGCAAAGGCTGTTTGTTTCAAAGAGGCCGGCACGAAAAAATTTATTGAATACGGACATCAGATTGTCAAAAACGCCAAAGCGCTTGCGCAAGCCCTTATGTCCGAAGGCTTACGTCTTATATCCGGCGGAACCGACAACCACCTTATGCTCATTGACTGCGTGCCTTTAAAAATCACGGGACGGCAAGGATCTGAAGCGTTGGCAAATTGCGAAATATATACGAACAGAAATACAATTCCGTATGACCCCGGATCCGCATTTGAGCCGTCAGGAATCCGCCTTGGAACACCGGCTCTTACCACTCGCGGGATGAAGGAAAAAGAAATGGAAATTATAGGAAAAGCAATAGCTTGCGTCTTGAAAAATATTAATAATTCTGATACACTGCGAAATACTCAAAAATTGGTTAAAGAGCTGACAAAAGAATATCCGATATACCAAGAACTCGATTTTTAAATAAGTTAAAAATGCAAAGTTCAAAGTGCAAAGTTACAGTTTAAAGTGCAAAGTTAATTTTTTGCTTTCTAACCCATAATAATTTACAACTTATAACTTTTAACTGCGACTTTTAACTTTTCACTTTGAATTTTGGACTCTATGTAAGATATTGATACAGTTACATCGAATTTATTATGACAAATAAAAAATTCACCCACACATTTCATCCAATTGACGGCAAAGCCATTGCCGAAGATATTTTATTGAAAATACGGAAAAAAATTGTTGAATCGGGTATTACTCCCGGACTTGCTGTCATAATGATCGGAAACGACGAGCCGTCAAAGCTGTATGTCAGAAACAAAAAAAAAGCTTGCTTGAAAGTAGGAATAGATTTCCATACTTATTTTTGCGAGAAAGAAACCGAGAACCAAATTATTGAAATGATTACATTTCTCAATAACGATCCGGCTGTTTCCGGAATTATCGTGCAATTACCCTTACCCGAAAGATTCAACACACAAAAAATTATTGATGCGATTGATCCGAAAAAAGACGCGGACGGATTTCACCCAAAAAATTTAAAAAATATTCTCGCGGGAAAATCTACGACTTACCCGCCGCTTGTACAAACCGTACTGCGAATCTTAAACAATGAAAAAATTAATATGTCAAAAAAAACAGTGGCATTGCTTTCCCATTCACAAGTGTTTTGCCCGATCATGGTAAAGGCTTTGGAAAATAATGGCGCGCAAACAAAGATTATTGAATTACAAGACGCAAAAGCTTTAAAAGAAGCGGACATTGTAATTGTTGCGCTTGGAAAACCCGGTTGTCTTACGGGCGATATGATAAAAAAAGATGCCGTTGTCATTGACATTGGCATTACAAAAACCAATATGGGTTTTACAGGTGACGCGGATTTTAAATCTATTTCCAAAATAGCTTCGATGGCAACGCCAACTCCTGGCGGTGTCGGCCCCGTTACCGTGGCTATGCTGTTACAGTCAACGCTTGATCTTACGGAAAACTCCTCCCCCTCATAAGGGAAAGAGAAGGAAACTATAATTATAAAAGACCCGGATTACAAATCCAGGTCTTTTTTTCTTTCACAAAAAAACTACGCGCTTCGCATGGATGATATAACCTTGTCTATTGTCTGGGCGATAAACACTACGCCAAGAACAATGGCAGTAGCCACTATTACCGTCACAATTGTTGTTCTGGTTTTTATCTTCACATCCATGGGAGCCAAATGTTTTTCTTGATGTTCGGGATTGTACATAAATTTAGCTTCTTAGCTAGTTAGCTTTTTAGCTTATTAGATTAATAGTTTTTTATAAAATTGCAATCAGGATCCACCTCAACAAAATGTTTTGCAGAGCCTTCGGCAAAAGACGAGCACTGGTTTTCTATTTTATTGTCCACATCTTGGCGCGGACTGTGGGCAACATCGCACACCCATTCCGCCATATTGGCTATCGGGTTTCCCAAGCAAGGGCCAATATTTAAAACCATAAATTCGCGCTGGGCTTGCCGGCAGATTTCTATGCACTGCGCCTTGGCAAGATCCTTATTCGCCTGGATATTTTTTTCTATAAGATTGACCCCAATTGCCGCATCAACCATAGAATCTGCGGTTTTTCCCGGCTGTTGGTCGCAACCAGTCAAAACTATGGCTGAAATAAATATGAGAAATAAAAGCTTTTTCATATTTTCGTTTTAAATAAAAGCCAATTTTTATCGTTTTTAAAATTAAATAAAACGTATTCGCCTTTAAGAATTTTGCCATGCATCATAATTTTATATGCTTTTTCCGTTGCCTCAACCATCTCATACGTTCCCTTGTCCCAAATTTCCACTAATCCCGCGCCATACTCGCCTTGGGGAATAACGCCCGAAAAATTCGCGTATTCCAAAGGATGGTCTTCAACCATAACTGCCAAATGCTTGATACCGGGTTTTTCAGGAACTCCTTTGGGCACTGCCCATGATTTTAAAACTCCGTACATTTCAAGTCTGAAATCATAATGTAAATTTCTCGCAAAATGTTTTTGTACTACAAATATTTTCTTTGCCATCGCTGTTCTGGCCTTTTTGGCAACAGATGGTGGCGGTTCCGGAGTCTTTTTAAATTTTCGCTTTTTCTTATACTCTTTAAGCGTCATATAATTTCAGTATATCATTTTTTAAGTATTTAAAAAAGCTGCTGTGACGCAGCCAACATCTCTGTTTCGAAGTTCGCTAGGGCTTCAACCCGGCTATAACGCGGGTCAAGTGCGGCGTACGCAACAATTTTGTCAATGGAATTTGTGAAAGCATCTGGCTTATACCAATGAGATTTTTCCCGTGCCTTCCGATACCCTGCCCTATTATGCCCTTTTGCTCCAAAGTATGTTCAATTTTTATGATTTCCATTGATTCCTTTACCATATCAAACAACAATGATTGGGTATGAAATTCAAATATATTATAATGAGATTCCATTTCAAAAGATTTATCCACGTTTAAAAAATCAATAATAAGCGAGCGATGGAACTTTTCAAGCTCTTTCAAAAAATCAAAAATATTGGAAACATTCCCGACCTCGATTTTTGCTTTTTCGCTTATCATTTGTACGGCGCTTGCATACGCCAAGCCGCTCATATAATCCATGGATTGTATGAGCGCCATGGTTTTATATTTAAAAATAAGATTTGCGCCATATTCGCCGCTCTTGTATTTTTCCAAAACACCGGGTTTTTGAATGAATGTAAAAATATCATCCGAAGAATCCCAAAGCTCTGCTCTTGTTTCTCTGATGAATTCATCATAGAGTATTTTCATTTCTGATCCCATGGCGCAATCCTGAAGCTTGAGAATAAAATCAAATGTTGAAATGCCGAAAAAATTTAGAACTCTGTAGAGATCCATAAGTATTGAATGATTATAAAACATAGCAACCGTCAGATCCAGCCTGCGGCAATCCAAATAATCATCAAAGCTCATAGTAGTATTTGCAACGCAAATCATTTCAATCTCCGAAGTTATTATATCTTCCTCTCCTTTAAGCCAGTGATATTTTCCAAAACAGCGGGGAAGCACGCGATATTTTATTGCCATTTGATATTTTTCTATTGATTCCCTGGTTGCCAATTCCGTACCGGGAAGAAGCATAAATTGAAACGGCGTCACCTCGTCGATACCGCTGTCTATCACATCTTTAATACTTTGATAATGAGCCCGGGTCGTATCTCCCGGAAGACAAAGTATGAGATCTGAGTTTGAACCAGCGCGCGAGCTTAATTTTTTCGTTTCCTTCGCCAGCTTGATTATCTCTTCAAAAGGAAGATTTACCCGCCTTACATTTTTCAAAACTACCGGATCAGTGGATTGAAGCGCCGCCGTGACCGCCATGGCCCCGCGCGTAATCTCGGCTGCTTCAAAAATTCTCTCCTTATTATTTTTTCCTGTGTTCACCGATATATACCACGGCCAGGAAAATGTGTCCTGCAATCTGGCAATGGTCTTACAGACTTCTATGTCTTGGGGATACATACCAAAATTAGCATCTGTTATATAGAGAGGGTCTGAATTATTGCATCTTGCGGCAATATATTCCAATTCTTCAGTAAGTTGTGTTTCTCGGCGGGTGATCTTGCACCAATACGCAATGCCATCGTAACAATACGCGCAACAAAAAGGGCAGCCTCTGGTTGTTTGGATCATAGGTATCAGTTTTCCAAAATATTTATCAAAATAACCCTCAAGGTAAGGGGATGGAATTGCCAAAAGGTCAATACGAGGCAGTATTTCCCCTTTCACAAGCAAATCGTTTTTCAAAAAAACCAAATTTTTAGGCATACCGTCTTTTACTTTTTCAATGTCTCCTTTGAATTCCAGCATAAATTTTATCAAATTGCTGAAAGCTTCTTCTCCTTCAAGGGGAATATAAAAATCAATCCAGGGGGAATTTCGTAAAAAATGAAGCCGCTCTTCGTCGCTGAACGCAAGCTCGGGGCCGCCGAAAACAACTGCGGTTTGAGGATATTTTGCTTTAATGCGTTTTGAAACTTCCAGGCTCAGACGATGGTTCCACACATAATTTGAAAATCCAACAATGATCGGCGGCTCTCCATTTTCAACCTCTTCGGCAAACTCATCTAAAAATTTAAATAAATGAATTGAAATTTCGTCTTTGAATTCTTTTTTGCAATACGCGGCAATCATACCGATTCCAAGCGGCATTTTATTCATCGCGATTGTCTGGTATGTGTGGGTCAGATCGCAAAGCCAAATATGTTGTGCCATAATTATATT
>Ga0209211_10004999_pt1 | contig 20125 bp, 18 predicted proteins | sample RifGroA2_FD_183992 | JGI IMG/M metagenome (GOLD analysis project Ga0209211, IMG submission 183992) | Groundwater microbial communities from Rifle, Colorado, USA - Groundwater A2 (SPAdes) (version 2) | ecosystem: Environmental > Aquatic > Deep subsurface > Groundwater | place: Rifle, Colorado...
GGCATACAGTACCGGCAGCGAAAGTTACACCGATCCGTGACGGAGATCCGGAGGTTGTTGATGACGCGCCCGAAGGAATCGCTCAGAACCGGCGCGGCGGTCGTGTGATGGGGGGTGGTGATCATCCTACTCCTTCAGTAGTTATTCCCTGCTGTTCGTGGACCTGCCGCGACCATTCCATGGTCCCGTCGGCAAAAAACTCCCTCTTCCAGATGGGGACGACCTTCTTCAATTCATCGATCAAAAATCGACACGCAGCAAAGGCCTCTCCCCGGTGGGCTGAGGAAACAGCGATGACGACGCTTGCCTCACCAACATGAACACGACCGAGGCGGTGAACTATGGAAATGTTCAGGACTGACCAGCGTTCGTGTGCCACCTGCGCTATGCGTTCCATCATCGTCGACGCCATCGGTTCGTACGCTTCATACTCAAGCCACAAGACGGACCTGCCGCGGGAAACATTGCGGGTGGTGCCGACGAAGACGTCGATCCCTCCCGCACCCGGTGCTTCCACGGAAGCAATCACTCGCTGAATTTCCAAGGGCTCGTTCGTGAGGCTGATCATGGGTTGTGTTTCTTTTTCATCACTTCCTTTTTTTTAACCACGGATGGCACACCGCCGGAGGCCCACCATGAAAGCACGCGATAGCGTGCTACTGCTTGGAGCTACGCTGTCCGTACCTGAGATGCGACAGCCCCCGGCTACGTTTATTCCTGTCCCCCCGGTGGTGATGACTTTTTTTACCCGCCGCTGACCGGAGGAATAATGGCGACTTCATCACCGGGCCGGAGCAGATGCCCCTCCAGGACATACTCCTGGTTCACCGCAAGGCGAAGGCTTCCCCGCCAGTCGGTAAACCGCGGATTGAGACCGGTCAGGATATCCAGCACGGCGCCTGCTTGCGCCCCCGAAGCGACTTCCACCTCCCGCTCCTCAAAACCGGCCATCTCCTTCGCAATGGAAAACAAACGCAAGGTAACCTTCATAGGGAACTCTTTCAAGAGAGAAATTCAATCTCGACTTCTTCACCTGCCCGTATCTCCATCTGTTCCTCCCGGAGCGTGATCAGGCAGTTAGCCCGGACCATCGAGGACAGGACTCCTGAGCTCTGGGTTCCGGTAGTACGAACGATCAGCCGGCCATGTTCGTTCCTCACCACCCCCCGGCTGAAATGGCGCTTCCGGTCGTGCTTCCGAATATCATGTTCGAGCGTGGCGTTGAGGCGGAGAGCTCCATCACCTTCCCTGCCTCCCATGTGAAAAAGCGCCGGACGGACAAACTGGAGAAATGTCACCATGGTGGAGACCGGATTCCCCGGCAGGGCAAAAACCGGCACGGGTTTCTCGGTCCCGGATTTTCTGTACAGGCCGAACGCCAGCGGCATTCCCGGTTTGATATTCACCTTCCAAAATACTATCTCCACTCCGATGTTCTTCAGCGTCTGCAGAACCAGATCATACTTCCCCACGGATACTCCCCCCGACGTCACGAGCGCATCGTATTCCAGTCCCTTCCGGAGCGCCCCTTCCAGATCCCTCTCCTCATCCTTCACTTTTCCCAGGCTGACCGGTTCGCCCCCGCTTTCCAGCACCGACCCGAGCAACGAGTACGCATTGCTGTTCCTGATCTTTCCGGGGGTCAGAGGTTCCGCGACATCGATCAGCTCATTCCCCGTCGTGAGAATGCCGACCTTCGGCCTACGATACACCATGATCTCCGTTTTTCCCAACGAGGCTAGAACACCAAGATGACCCGCCCGGAGGATTGACCCTCTCGTCATAACGTTCTGTCCCGCGCACAAGTCCTCCCCCTTTCTCCGGATATTTTTCCCCTCAGGAACGATCGCCGCAATTTCGATGGAACCATTCCGGACAATCACCTGCTCCTGTTCCAGGACTGCGTCCGCCCCGGGAGGAAGAGGCGCTCCCGTCATGATCCGAATCACCGTTCCCCGGGCCAGCGGAGTGGAAGTGACTGTTCCAGCACCAGCCTCGCCTGCAACCTTCAATTGAACGCCTCCGGAACCAGGACCCGCGCCCACTGTATCGGAAGCATGGAGGGCATAGCCATCCATTGAGGAATTATCAAAAGAGGGGATGTCGTGATCTGCCACGAGGTCACCGGCAAGGACACGGTTGAGCGCCTGTGTCAGAGAGACATATTCCGAAGCTAAGACCGGAAGCTGGCGGGAGATCAACTCTCTTGCTTCATCAAACGATAGCATGCAATGTCGTCATAAGTTCAAGCCAATATATTTATCGGTCGTAGGAAAATCAAGGTGGGAGATTCCCCAGCCTATGGTGCCTCAAGAGACGGGAATATTGTAGAATTTACACCGAATTGATGGAGGGGATGTCTGGATTCATTGGTTACCGCCAATGACATCCCCGAAATCTTACCAAATAGCTTACGTTTTATGGAGCCTCGGCAACGTGCTTGGTGGACTTGATTTCCATCATTCTGGCACGCCGATGGAGTCTCTTGTGGAGCAACAGTTGCCTGTTGAAACTCAGCAGGTCACGTGGAACCAGCAAAAAGGGATTAGCGACATGGTACAGGAGACTTCTAATCTTTGGACGGAACTACACAGGGTGGGGGTACGATATATGAACAGTCTTGCCATGATGATCGAAACAGCGGCTCCCAGGCCGGGGCAACTGGTTTTCGTTGACACCAAGGAACTCTCGTTCCGGTTGAATGAATTCAATCCGGTGGTGTTCTCCGCCATCGATGTATCGACACACCTCCAGGTTGCGCGGCTTTACCTCACCTCCACTGCCGGTTCATCCGTGGATTTCCTGGATTTCATCAGCCAGAAATTTCCCTTCCCAATTTTGGAAATCCGCACCTCCGGCAAGAGTCCGTTCACGACTTCCACAACGCTCCAGGCAAACCATCTCTTTACCTCGACCGCGGCCCAGCAGGGGATACTTCACTCCATCTCCCCCAATCCCCATGATGACGACCTGCTGTCGATCTTCACCAAGCTCACGTTTGGCGGGTTCTTTGAAGGCTCGATTGACTATTCGGCCGAGCAACGCCTGATGCGTGAACTCATCAATTTTCTTTTCTTCCACAACAACCATCGCTCTCTCCCATCGCTGGGAGGAATCACCCCAATCCAGAAACTGAAGCTTTTTGAAGGATATGGACATCTGCATGTCTTCGATCCGTACGCTTCGGAGTTTGGACTCGAGCCCATGCGACGCCATCAATCATGACAAATCCAACGTTGAAGGACCGATGATACTACAACATCTGAAATATCGCGGAACCGAAGCTTACGTTTTGCCGGAAGAAGACCTGCAACAGATGCAAAGGAGCCTCCTTGATATCAACAACCTTCTGACGATCGCCTATAAGGAATTGCTGGAGGAAAACGAGGCGCTGAGGAAGCAGCTAGAGCAGGCCCGCATGTTCCGCCAGACCGGGTGCTGAAAGCATTCCATCAGCCGGCTCAGACTTGTGGGGACATCCCCTATGCCCCATGCTTGATTCTTACCACTTTTCCGGTTATCTTCTCCCCACGATACAGAGGTTCTCCTAGCGACTATTGAGCATTCGATAGTCAATTTTTATTTATGTGGGGGACCCGGCATTCGGGTGGGTTTCCGATGACCCTGAAGTTCACCCCTTGCCGTCTCTATCGTTTTGGGGCGGGGTAGCTCAGTCGGTTAGAGCGTCGGAATCATAATCCGCAGGTCGTGGGTTCGAATCCCTCCCCCGCTACAAACTACCACGGGAATTCATCGAGAAGAGCAGTTCCTTGAGGAGAATTCCGGAACCGGGCGACACCTTCCTCTCATCCCTATGGTGTTGGATGTCCAAGGAAGGACCGCGCGTTTGCAACCCCGATCACGACTTTGTCGGGATTGGGGTTGTGTTTTTATTGTGAGGGTCAGCATATGAGCGCGGCGTCAAAGAAGTTCCTGACAGTCCGGGCCACGCAACACCTGTCCTCACTCTCATTCCTTGTGAAAGACTGACAGATGCATGCAAAAGTCCATCCACTGGAGCGACGGTTTGAGGAGTTCGTGCAAGCCGGCCCGTTGGTCCGCAACGGGGACACGGTACTCGTTGCGGTGAGCGGCGGCGTGGATTCGATGACTTTGCTCCATCTTTTTCTCTCGCTCAAGGATTGCATGGAACTCCATCTCCATGTGGCCCACGTCAATCACCAACTCCGTGGTGCTGAATCGATGCAGGACGAGAAATTTGTGCGGGATATTGCACAATCCTGGTCGCTTCCATTTCACGGCACCCGAACCGATACGACCGGATACGCCCACAGCTCCAAACTCTCGAAACAAGAAGCCGCACGCGAACTGCGCTACCGGTTCTTTGAACAGCTTCGGCAGGAGCTTGGGGCCGGGGTGGTTGCGACCGCACATCAGGCCGATGACAACGCGGAAACAGTCCTGTTGAACGCTCTGCGCGGAACCGGCATCCGGGGCCTCAGCGGCATCCCGGTGCAACGGAACGATGGCGCCATCATTCGCCCCCTCCTGTTTGCGCGACGGAGCGACATTGAAGAGTACGCACGATTCAAACAGATCGCGTTTCGGCACGACTCGTCCAACGACTCCCTGGACTACAAGAGAAACTATCTTCGCAAAACCGTCCTTCCACTCCTTCAATCGGAGATTCACCCGGATATTGTCGGGTCCCTGAATCGTGTCTCCACGGTAATGCGTCAACTCGACGACCGGATCACCAGGGAGGTGGCGGAGCGATGGCCCTCGCTGGTGAGCAAGGACCGCTCGGGCACCACCAGCATCCGGATCTCCAACCTGTTATCGGAACCAACCTTCCTTCAAGAGGAGGTTATCGTCCGGCTCCTCCGGTCCCTTCAAGTGGAGGTCCTGGCGGAGAAAGTCCTGCATGTGCTCGGGCTCTGTTCTCATCCCACGGGGCGTTCATTGCAACTTTCGCACGACATGGTCGTTTACCGTGATCGCAATGCTCTTGTGTTTATGCGCCAACCGATCGCTGTGGAGCTGGATCAGACCGTGGAGATCGGACATTCATATGCCTTTCCCTCGTTCCGATTTGCCGTAAGTACGGAAGGGCCACTTCCCGGGGAGATGGGGGGTGGAGGTGGGAACGAGCTTGTCGATGCGGCGCGCCTGGGGAGCCACCTCAGGCTCCGTACGTGGAGGAGAGGTGATTGGTTCATGCCCCTGGGCATGAAGACGCGGAAAAAACTGAGCGATTTTTTCACCGACGAGAAAGTCCCCCGTTTCGAAAAAGAACGCATCCCCATCCTGGAATCTGACGACGCCATCGTATGGATCTGCGGCAGGCGGCTGGATGACCGGTTTAAAGTCACTCATTCAACGCAGTCCATCGTGCGGTTGGAGTATTCTCCCACAATACCAGCATAGAAAGATCGTCTTACCATATGCGTGACGAAATCGTTATTAACAATGACCGCTTTACGCTCTATTTGAGCGAAGAGAAGATCCAGCAGCGCATCAAGGAGCTTGCCGGGCAAATCAATAGGGACTACCGCGGCAAAGTCCCTATTTTCATCGGCATCCTGAACGGGTCGTTTATTTTCTTTTCCGACCTGATCCGCGACATAACACTGGACTGCGAGGTGGATTTTCTGAAGCTCTCGAGCTACGGGGATGCCAAAATCTCCTCCGGTCAGGTAAAGCTGCTCAAGGACCTCAACTGTGAGGTGACGGGGCGGGACATTATCGTCGTGGAGGACATCATTGATTCGGGGCTTTCCATCGACTTCATGAAGAAACTCGTTCTAAAGGAGAACCCTGCCTCGTTCAGCGTTGTCACGCTTCTGTTGAAAAAAAGCGTGGCCAAGATCAATTTCCCGATTGACTACGTGGGGTTTGAAATCCCGCCTGAATTTGTCATAGGATATGGCTTGGACTATGCTCAAAAAGTTCGTAATTTACGCTCCATTTACAGGCTTGCCCCGAATACTCCGCCCCAGACGTAAGGGTCAGGTCGTAGCGTGGCAAGAACAGGTGCTCAAGATGTCTGGAGAATGATTTGATGAAGGAGTTTGGTATGGATCGGTGGATGGTTGAAGAGTCGGATGACAAACAACGGAATGGTTCTCAGAAAAAGCGCGGTGGAGCGCCTCCCAAGCCTCCGAAGAAGCAACAGAAGCAATACCGCGACGACGATTTTAACTGGAACAAAGTCGGGAGGATGATTGCCGGATGGCTGGGCATTCTCCTGGCGGTCTACCTCATCATGCTCGCGTTCAAGAGCACGGAGGAGACCGAGTACGAGATCAGCTTTACCACGTACCAGACCCTTCTCAACGACGGCAAGATCGCTGAAGCGCTCATCAAGAAGTCGAATTTCAATAATTACGATTTCTATGGCAAACTGGGATCTCCGATGGACCTGGTCACTGCCGCAGGAAAACGGGCACCGAATGCGACCCGCGTTGTCCTCACCCTTCCCTACTCGAACATTGACGAGCAAGTGATCGCGGGCTGGACCTCCAAAGGGCTCAAGTTCAACGTCGTGAAAGAGGACAGCACGTGGATGAGCGTGCTGACCTCGACGCTTCCATGGATCCTCCTCATCGCCATTTGGCTCATTATCTTCCGCAGGATGCAAATGGGTGGCGGCGGAACCAAGGGGCTGTTTTCCTTCGGGAAGAGCCGTGCAAAGCTCCTGACGGAAGGGGTCACCAAGATCACCTTCCAGGATGTCGCGGGGGCGGACGAAGCAAAGGTGGAACTCCATGAGATCATCGAGTTCCTCAAGGAGCCCTCGAAGTTTCAGAAACTGGGGGGGAAGATCCCCCGTGGAGTTCTTCTCCTGGGTCCTCCCGGCACCGGAAAGACGTTGCTCGCCCGTGCAGTGGCCGGAGAAGCAGGCGTCCCCTTCTTTTCCATCAGCGGTGCCGATTTCGTTGAGATGTTTGTCGGCGTCGGCGCGAGCCGGGTACGGGACCTGTTTGAGCAGGGAAAGAAGAGCGCCCCGTGTATTATTTTCATCGATGAAATTGATGCGGTCGGTCGCCACCGTGGAGCCGGCCTGGGGGGAGGGCACGATGAACGCGAGCAGACTTTGAACCAACTCCTGGTCGAGATGGACGGCTTCGAGCAAAACAGCGGCGTCATCATTATCGCCGCCACCAACCGGCCCGATGTTCTTGATCCCGCCCTCCTGCGCCCCGGTCGCTTCGACCGGCAGGTGATCGTCGATCGCCCCGATGTCAAAGGTCGCGAAGGAATTTTCCGGGTCCACACCAAGAACATCCCGCTCGCCGAAGATGTCCAACTTGAGATCCTTGCGAAAGGGACTCCGGGATTGTCCGGTGCCGATATTGCCAACCTCGTCAACGAGGCGGCCCTGCTTGCCGCGAGGCAAAACAACAAGGTCGTGACCATGAACCACTTCGAAGAGGCGAAGGATAAGGTGATGATGGGGATGGAACGAAGGACGATGATTATTTCGGACCGCGAAAAACGGGTCACGGCATACCACGAGGCGGGGCACGTTCTTGTTGCCAAGCATCTGCCCGATGCGGACCCGGTACACAAGGTGACCATCATCCCGCGAGGCCGGGCACTCGGTGTGACAACGTATCTCCCCATCGATGAGAAGCACACCTACTCGAAACAATACCTGGAGGCCATGATCACATACGCCCTCGGAGGCCGCGCGGCGGAGAAGATCATTTTCAATCAACTCACCACCGGCGCGGGGAACGATATCGAACGGGCAACGGAGCTGGCCCGCAAGATGGTGTGTGAATGGGGCATGAGCGAGAAGTTGGGCCCCCTTGCCTACGGGGCGAAGGAAGAAGAGTTGTTCCTGGGCCGGGAGATCACGCGGTCGCGCAATTTCAGTGAGCACACCGCGATTCTCATCGACGGAGAGGTCAAGAAAATCATCAATACATCGATGAAGCGATCTGAAAAAATCCTGCGGAACGACATCGAGACCCTTCACCGGCTTGCCAACGACTTGCTCGAGCGCGAAATCCTCGATTCGGATGAAATCGACAAGATCATCCGTGGCGAGGAACTTCCCCCCGCCGAGAAACGCAACAACGGCCAGCCTGCATCTCCCGATATCGCCCCTTCACAGGCCTCCTCGTCCGATCAGGGGGACGCCGGAAAGACGAAGAAGGGGGCATGAACGGCCCTCCGCATGAGGGAGTCGACACCCCGACCCGGAATAACCCTGAGTCGGGGTACCTCGAAGAAAAAGCAACGATCGATTTCCGCTACGAGCTTGTCCGCAAAGCCATCCACATCACCTCCCTGGCGATTCCCATCATCTATTCGTTCGTCACCAGGGACGTCGCGTTGATGCTCCTGGTACCCATGATGATGGCATTCCTGGCCGTGGACCTCGCCCGGTATTATCACCCGGGAATCTCCGACTGGTTCTATCGCTGGTTCGGTTGGCTCCTCAGGAAACACGAATCGGACCATGCCAGGAAAAGGCTCAATGGCGCCACCAACATTCTCCTTTCAGCGGTGCTGTGCGTCCTGATCTTTCCGAAACTTGTGACCATCACGGCCTTTTCCATTCTTATTATTTCCGACACCTCTTCGGCTCTCATCGGCAGACGCTTCGGACGGAGGAGGTTCTTTCACAAAAGCGTTGAGGGAACTCTGAGTTTCTTTCTCACCGCTGTCGTGGTCGTCCTGGTGACGCCCAAAGTGGAGGGGCTGCTCACGGAATATATTATCGGCATCATCGCAGCCGCTCTTGGTGCCGTCACCGAATCCCTCTCTACGATCATCGACGACAATATCGCAGTCCCCTTGAGCATTGGCTGTGTGATGTGGGGATTGTATGCCCTTCTCCTCCCGGGTCTTGACTTATTCAAGGTTCTTTAGTTTTTTGAAAACAACCGTTCCGTTCTCCCTCCTCCCTGAAATTCTCGGAGATAGTGCATCATGAAGTTCAAACGACTCCCGGCTCTCCTGATCCCCCTGTGTGTCTCTCTCTTGTTCCCGAGCTGCGAGACACCCAAACTCCCGGCGACGGGTGGGGACGATGAAATTATCGTTTTCGCCGATAGCACCACCTGGGCCGCACTGGAGCGGACGTTACGGACCGTGTTCGAGGATACCGTTCATACCCCGATTCCCGAGCGATGGTTTACCTTGCGAAGGGTCGATTTCAGCGAGTTCGGACAATACGAGAAGCAGAAGAACCGCATCATTGTTGCACCACTCCATGGCGAAGGGGCCGTCGGAGAGTATGTCCGGAATTCGCTCGACCCGAAGGTTCGGACACTTGTCGAGGAGGGGAAGGAATTTTTCTTCACAAAATTTGATTCCCATGCCCGCAACCAGCTCCTGATGTTCCTGACAGGCACGGATTTCTCAGCATTGAGCGCTTCCATGGAGCTCCATGCCGCCGACCTGTTGTATTACTTTCAGAATGTGGTCATGAAGCGTGAAGCGGCAACGCTCATGGACGAACGCCGGTATCATAAGAAAGATATCGAGAAGAGGTTGGAGGAACGCTATCATTGGACCATGACGATCCAGCATGATTACTACATAGCAATCGATTCTGCGGAGTCCCGTTTCTTCTGGATCCGTCGGGCAACTCCGGCCGACATGGAGCGATGGATTTTTGTGCATTGGGTGGAAGCGCCGGACCCCGCCATCCTCACCGACCGGTTTGTCCTCGGACTCAGAGATTCCCTGACAAGAGAGTTCCTGCAAACCGTGGATAACAACGCGTATGTGCAGATCGCTCCTTATTATCTCACGATCGAAAAGGTGAACTTCCTTGATCGGTTTGCCTACGAGACGCGGGGAAACTGGAGGTTCAGCGATAAATCGGGAGGCGGGCCCTTTATCAACTATACACTGTATGATGAAGGGACAAAGCGTATTTACATGCTGGATGGATCGATCTTCGCCCCGAGAGTGGAAAAGAAGAAACTGCTCTGGCAGGTGGATGCGCTGCTGCGAACCTTCAGAACAACCCTCCCCGGGGCAAGGAAGGATTCCCTCTCTGCCGGTTCATAACCGACCAACGTACTACCTCCCCGCGGGGGATCAAGCCGCGACAGGATGCTGAAGTTGTTCTTGTGCCGGCTCTGCTTCGATCTCATCTCCTTCAACACTCACCCATGGGCTGAGGAGGCGGCGGAATCCGTCGAGGAAGATCGGTTTCGCCAGGACTTCGGATGCGCCGGACATCAATAAAGCCTCGCGGCTTGCCAGCGAATCCTCCCCCGTAATGACGACCACCGGGATCCCCATCGTCGAGGGGTCCTTCTTCAGAGAACAGAGAAGTTCGTACCCGTCCCCGTCCTTCATCGCGTAGTCGGAAATAATAATGTTGGGCTTGTGCTTCTTTGCCACCACCACCGCTTCCCGGGCATTGGACGCATAGAGAATGTTCGCCGTGGGGATGATGGAACGCACGTACCTTCCGTGAATGGCCCGAACCCCTTTTTCATCATCGACGATCATGACATTCAGCCCGGACTTGACATAGAATTTGTTGAAGTGCAAGACAAACGCCGTCCCTTCCCCCACCACGCTTTCAACCTCGATCGTCCCGGAGTGTTTCTCGATGATTTCCTGCACCACCGGGAGACCCAGACCGGTTCCCAGTTCACCGTTTAACCCAGGGCGTGTATATTTCTCCTCTACCTTAAAGAGTTTCTGAAGATCGTTCTTCGGAATGCCCGCCCCCGTATCTCTGACCACAACCCGCCATTGTTCCCCCTCCCACTCTTGAAGCTCGACGGCAATCACCCCTTTGGTGGGAGTAAATTTCAGAGCATTACCGATGAGGTTATTGAAAACCTGCCCGAGCATCTGTTCATCCCCCTGTACCATCGTATCCTTCGGAACATTGGAGAAGAGGAGAACATCCTTCTGGCGTGCGAGTCCGAGGAGCGCCGTTACGCTGGACTTGATGATCGTGTGCAGGTCGATCTCGCGCATTTCCATCCTGATCCGGCCCGATTCCATCCGCGACCAATCAAGCAAGTTGTTTACCAAGGCGAGCTGCTGTTGTGCAGAATCCCTGATATACCCGAGGAATTCCTTCCGTTCTTCCGGTGAAACTTCCTCTGTTTCCGACAGCAAAATGTGACAGAAGCCCAAGATGCTGCTGAACGGCGAGCGCAAATCGTGCGAGAGCACCGAGAACAGTTTGTCTTTCTGTGCATTCAGTTGCTGCAGGGATTCACGGGAAGTCTTGAGCGCATCCACGTACTCCGTGACCGTCGCTTCCAGGGCCTTCCGTTCCGAGATGTCTTCAATGATGCCTTCAAAAGCTTCCACATTCCCGGAACAATCCTTCACGGCACGAGAATGTTCCAGAACAGTGATAATCGTTCCATCTTTTCGGCGGAGTTGCAGTTCAATGTTGGAGCAGAAACCCTTCTCGTTCAATGTTTGGGCCAGGTGCTTACGATCTTCAGGATGGACATAGAGTGCTCCCAGATCGATGGCGGCCAATTCCTCCACAGACTCGTACCCGAGCATCTTCAAAAGGGCCGCGTTGGCAGTGAGAAGCCCTCCCCGGGGTGTGCTTTGAAATATACCCTGCACGGCATTCGAAAAGAGATCATGATACTGTTTTTCGCTTCGTTGAACCGCTTGTTCCGCCTGCACCCGATCCGTCACGTCACGAAAGATGCTCAGCAACAACGGGATGCCATTTCCTGAAGCAACATAGGCATTCGTCGTTTCAACATAGGCTTTTTTTCCCGAGGCGAATGCGACGCTGCGCTGAAGGAATTGATTCACACCACGATTGCGAAACCGGTCCTTGTATTTTTCCAGTGCGTCGCCCTTGAGACCCTGCTCGCCATAGACAACGACGAAGGGGCGTCCTACTAAATCTTCCTCGGCCATCCCCACAAGTCGACAATACGCCTTGTTCACTCTGACGATCAGTCCCTCTTCATCCGTGATGCGCATGCCGTCCAGGGAATGATCCCACACCGATTCAAATAAAAATCCGGCCCCGGAAGCGTCTTGGTCCTTTGCCAATTTCGCAGGACCGTTCTCCTGACCATTTTTTTTATCCAACCGTGCAGGGCGGGGTGAGAGACTATTATTTATTGCGCTCATGGCGGGCTTCCTTCATTCATTGGATTTGTTTGTCCTATGAATAGGTCAATAGCGGTGCCACGGTATTGTGCCCTTTTTTGAAGGAAATGAGGGGGTCAGGCAGAGATGGCGAGTAATTTCTACAAATGACAAAGCGAGGAGGGGGCACTTCGGGGGGAACGAGCTACCACTCAACGGGGACGGTTTTTTCCGTCCCGAATTTGTCCTGGAAGTTGATAAACCCTTTATTGCGACCAAACCCGACGATCTTCATCAACACCTCAACATCCCGCTGGCAATACTCGGTGATCAGGTCGATCCGACCCTCCTTCCACCATCGTATCGCTTGAAGTCCGTCGGCCGACTTTCCCACTCCGAGCGTCGCCTGAGCAATCGACTCAAGACTCAATCTGTGTCCCAGCCTGCGCTTCAGATCAGTCAAGACGTCGAAGGATTTTTTTGTGAGGGAGGAGGTATCGCCATAGTGGCTCAGCACGCGGGAATCGAAACCGTCACCGTTAAAACTGATGATCCGATCGTAGCGGGTAAGATACTCAAGAAGCGGGGGTGTTGCAGGCTCCTCCCAGTGCCGGTACCCATCCTCTTCACTCCAGGAGACAGCGACTGAAACGAGCATGAGATGGATGTTCCCCCACCCGCCAACCTCCTCGGCGGAGCGCTGGGTTTCAATATCGTAGAACACCTCGGTGGTCAACGGTTGCGTCACGCTGGTTCCTCTTCCGGCAATGCGTTGCTATCCCTGTTCCAGAACGACGCCTCCCTCAGGGGGAACGGCCTGTCCTACACGTTGCATCCGCCGGTAGACCTCCACGGAAATAACGACACCAAGCACCATGAGGACAACGGCAATGACCGCCAGGAGGTAGTTCCCGGAAGGAAGATATTGCCAGAGCAACTGATAGAACAAAGCTCCCAGAGTCGTCACCAGCATGAAGAGCCCGGGGATGAGGGTGTATTTGGTTGCCCGTTTGTACCCGAACATGTAGGCCGTAACCACAAGCAGCGAAAGCGCTCCAATCAACTGATTGGTCGCGCCGAACGCCGGCCACAAGACTCTCCAGTTGTTCCCCGCGGTAATGAGGTATGCGACGATCAGGCCGACGGCCGTTGCGACAAACTTGTTGTTCAGGATCGGAATTTTCCTCCCGACGGATTCCGCGACGATATACCGCGTCAGGCGTGCACACGTGTCGAGCGTGGTGAGAATGAAAGCGTTCAGCATCAGGATGCCGAAGGCGATACCGTATTGAAGAGGGACACCGATACTCTCCATCGCCCGCCCCATCGCCGTACCAAAGGTGATGTTTGCCCCCTTTTCCGCCAGAAGAGTGCTGAAGACAAACCCGGAAAGTTCGGCGGTCGGCGCCTGGTCCCAGAACAGGACGCTCGAGACGAGCAGAACCACGATCATCGCCAGCGCACCTTCCGTCAGCATGCCGCCGAAGGTTATGACCTTGCCTTCACTCTCCCGCCGGAGCTGTTTTGCCGACGTACCGCTAGAGACAACGGAATGGAAACCGGAGATGGCCCCACACGCCACGGTAATGAAGAGGATTGGCCACAGGGGGCCCTGCTTGCTGCTCGCCCCGATAAACGCCGGGCCGGACACTTCAGGCTGCATGACAAGCAATGAGACGAAGGCAAGGCCGATGCCGATGACAAGGATGTACATCGAAAGATAATCCCGGGGCTGGAGCAGCACCCAAACGGGGATCACCGAGGCAATGAAGGAGTACACGAACGCAAAAATCAGCCAGAACTCGAAACTCGCCTGGATCGGGTTGAAATCGCCGATGAGGATTAAACCGAACATCGCCATAAGTCCGATCACCGTACCGACCCAGATATTCAGGTTCTTTTGGTAAACGAAGTAACCGAACAACAAGGCGAGCACCATAAGGCCAAGGGTTGGGATGACAATCTCCGGTTTCTCCGCCAGGGTCTGGGCGGTCAAGACGGCAAAAACGGCGATCACGAGAACGAGGGCGAGCCAGAGAAAGACGGAAAATATCCATCGTGCGGCATTCGAAACGTGTTGCTGTGCCAATTCGGCAATGGAGACCCCACGACTGCGGACGGAGGTCATCAGGGCGGTATAGTCGTGCACCGCTCCGATAAAGACGGAACCGACCAGGATCCAGAGAAGGGCAGGAAGCCAGCCGAAAAGGGAATACGCCAGGATCGGACCGACGATCGGCCCTGCACCCGCAATAGAGGAAAAATGATGGCCGAAGAGCAAAGCGGGGGGGGAAGGGACAAAATCGACGTTATCCTGCATGGAATGTGCAGGGGTGGGATTCGCATCGTTCGGTTTGATCAGCGTCCGTTCGATGAACCCGCCGTAGAGTCTATACATGGCATAGAACCAGACAGCTCCAAGAACCCCTATCAGTGCCGCATTGAGCATCGTATTCCTCCGTTGAAGTGTTTGAACCGCCCTATACTGGAAAGAAATGGTTTGAAATGCAACCGGGTTTCTGCGTGGCCAAAGAAACCGCGCGGAAAGCCTTCACCTATGAAATGAGTCTTATAACTTCTTCGCCAGGACTTCGGCTGACGACAGCAACCGGACCCGCGCGCGCCGCATTTCTTCCAACGCTTTCTCCCCATCGACCGGCTGAACATTGACGGCGGCAACCGCGTCCGTTACAACGTGGGTGGTCATACCCTTGCCTGCTGCGTCCAGGGCAGAAGCGCGGACACAGTAGTCGGTGGCAAGTCCGGCAACGTAGAGTTCCGTGACACCTCGGGATCGCAGGTACTCTTCAAGGTTGACATTGGTGGCTTCAAACGCGGAATAGCCATCGTCAAGGTTCCCGGTTCCCTTGAGAAACACCTGTTGTATTTTTTCGCTCCGGAGCCGTGGATGGAACTCGGCTCCATTCGTCCCCTGCACGCAATGCACCGGCCACTTTTGAAAATGGGCTGTCTGACCCGGATGCCAGTCCTTGGACGCAACGACAAGGTCGAACTGTTCCATCAGCCGGTTGATCACCGGCACCACCGCATCCCCCTGCGGCACCGCCAGCGCCCCGCCGGGGCAGAAATCGTTTTGCACATCGACAATCAATAACCCTTTCACGGATTCATCCTTTCTACACCTTGAACTTCGTCTTGAAATCTTCCACGAGCGTTGTCCGCAGATGCATCAGCGCCTGACTGACGCCCACTTTGTAAATATGAGGATACTCAAAGCGCTTATGCTCCGGGGCAAGATGGCTGAGCCGTTCCCTGGCATAGGCTGCACTCTCTTTCGTCGATTGCTTGTGGATGATCCTCCCCTCCTCCATCACCTTGTGCAACAGCGGTTCCGAGGTGCATTCCTGGAGGCTGCTCCGCTGCTCGGGAAAGAGCGGGTGCAGGATCATTTCGGGCGACCCTTCCTCGACGAGAGTGATGGCGTCGGCGTAAAAGAGGCCGTCGCCGTTCGTGAAGCGGAAGACGTTCTTCACGCCGGGCAGGGTAAGCTTGGTATAATTTTCGGAAAACTTCAATCGGGGCTCCCCATCACTCATCGATAGTTTATAGACACCGTCCAGAGCCGAGCTCGATTGACCGGTGATCAATCTCGTCCCGACCCCGAAGATATCGATGGGCGCTTCCTGCTCGACGAGCAAACTGCGGATCACATGCTCATCGAGTTGGTTGGAGACCACGATCTTGACATACTGCAGACCCGCCTCATCCAACTTGGCACGGGCGTGCTTGCTCAAATACGCCAGGTCCCCACTATCCAGCCTTATTGCCAGGAGACGGTGACCTTTTTGTTCCAGCTCTTTTGCGACGATAATCGCATTGGGAAGGCCGCTCTTCATGGTATTGTAGGTATCGACGAGCAGCGCACATTTGTCGGGGTAGATCTCGGCATACTTGCGAAACGCGGAGAGTTCATCACCGAAGCTTTGCACCCACGAGTGGGCCTGCGTTCCCGACACCACGAGGGCGTGATGAAACGCCGTGTAGACGTTCGAGGTCGCATCCACTCCTCCAATGATTGCCGCCTTCGACGCGTGAATCCCCCCCAATCCCTGGGCCCGGCGGAGACCGAAATCCACCACACGGCGGTTCCCGGCCGCGGTCCGAATGCGTGAAGCCTTCGTTGCGATAAGCGATTCGAAGTTGATAAGATTGAGCAACAACGTCTCAATGACCTGTGCCTCGATGATCGAACCTTCCACCCGGAGAATCGGTTCCACCGGGAACACGACCTCTCCTTCCCTGACGGAATGGATCGTCCCTTGGAAACGAAAGGTTCGAAGGAACTCGAGGAACTCCTCCCGGAATCCCTGTTCCCGCAGAAAACCGATATCCTCCCCTCCAAAATGATATCCCTCGACCAATTCAAGCACATCGCTCAGACCGGCAAACAATGTATAACCGCCGCTGAAAGGGTTTTCGCGGAAAAAATAATCGAAACAACTGTTGGTTTTCGCACGTCCGGAAAGGTAGTAGCCCTGCGCCATCGTCAGTTGATAATAATCCGTATAGATGGCCGTGTGCGTATCAAGTAAATTCATCTCGTGGGTGGTCATGAAAATGCGTCCCGTAGTAACCGGATCTGTGCAGTTCCGTCCTTGTAGGTAATCGCAACCACATCGAACCGGCATGGCTGCCGCTCGATATGGTGCTCGTAATAGTATCCCTCTGCAACCTTGCGAATTTGCTCCTGTTTTGCCGGCGTAACGGCTTCCTCCGGATCCCCCATCCTTGTCGAGTGGCGCGCCTTCACCTCCACGAAGACCAATTCATTCCCCTCTCGTGCAACAAGGTCGATTTCTCCGCGTCCATAACGGTAGTTGTAGCGGAGAATCGTATATCCTAATTGCTCCAGGTAGCGGGCGGCGAGCGCTTCACCCTCAGCACCTTGCTTTCTCCTGTTCATCGTTCGCCCTTCAGCCCCTGTTGTGAAACCCAGGCAACACTGTCAGATGTATCCTGTTTTGCCTTTACAAGGCGACCTTGAAGCTCCTCCTGTGAATCTCGCATAGGCCGTTCCGCCGGATCGCTTCGACATGCTCCCTGGTCCCGTACCCCTTATGCTTCGCGAACCCGTAGCCGGGAAACAGTCTGTCATATTCCCGCATGAGGCCGTCCCGCGTCACTTTGGCGATGATTGAAGCGGTAGCAATAGTAAACGATCGCGCATCACCTTTGATAATATTTTCAAACCGAAGAGTCTCATGCCTGAAACTGTTCCCATCCGCAAGGACCAGGGAGGGAACCATGGAGAGTTGGTCGAGCGCCTTCTTCATGGCGAGTATCGAGGCCTGGTAGATATTAATCCGATCGATCTCCTCGTGGCTCACCACCCCGATCCCGACGCCGAGGGCCCGCTCATGGATCAACGGGAATAATTGTTCACGCCGGTGCGGTGAGAGCTTCTTTGAATCGTCGACCCCTTCAAGATACACTTCTTTGGGAAAGACCACCGCCGCCGCAACAACCGGTCCCGCCAGCGGACCCCGACCGGCCTCATCGACTCCAGCGATGATTTCGACCCCCTCACTCCAATACTTGCGCTCGAAGAACAGCATATCGCGCGCAGCGATTTTTTCCATGGGACTTACCTCCATGGGTACGACCCGAGAGCGATGGCAGCAATCCCCAGGACCATACTCAGTTTCAACGCTCCGCTGACCCTTGCAAGATTTTGAGGACTTCGCTTTCGCCACATGGAGATGATGGCATAGACCAGCAAAAGATCGGTGAACGAGACGAGCAGAAGGTACGAGCTGTTGTAGACACCTTCCACGTACGGCACCATCGTCGCCGCGATCAACAATGCCAGAACCGCCGTGGCCGTTCCGAGGCTTGCAGAAACACCGTGACGAACCGCCATCGTCATTGCGTTGCCTTGCACATCCCCGGCCACGTCCTCAGAATCCTTCACCAACTCCCGGGCAAGGTTGACCAGAAACGCAAAGAGTGCGGGAATGAACACACTTTGGACATTGCCCACCGTGTAGCCGCCGTACAGCAACGCAAGGCCGGTGGCCAGGGCGACCGTCAGATTTCCCCACAGGACTGTCCGCTTCAACGATTTGCTGTACCAATAGAGCGTACCGACCCAGAACAGCGCGATCGCAAAGGTGTAGGGCCCGATATAGGCACTGATAATGACCCCCAGGCTCGAAAGCAACCGCCAGGTCCACCATGCCCCCTGGGGTTTGATGGCCCCCCGCGCCAATGGTCGATGGGGTTTATTGATCTTGTCGATCTCCACATCAAAATAGTCATTGATGGCATTCCCACCCGCTGCAATCAAGGCTCCGGCCAGGGAACCCAGCAGGACGAAATGCCACCCCCCCTTCGATGCCCCTGCGAGAAGAGCTGCGACGGTAATCGTGAGAAACACGATCGCCCCGTTGAGCGGTCGCGTCAACTGAACGCAGGCTTTGATCGTTTCAGAATTCATTGACCAACCTGAAATGGAGTTTGGCCGTGCTGAACGTGTCCCCCTCACCCAACGCCAGACTGACCCCGATGAGGCCCAGTGCGGTATCGAGCCGGATCCCGATACCGTACCCGACCTTGGATTGTTCGCTTCGAACCAGACCGACAGAAGGTCTATCCGGGGTCATGATGTATGCGGCGTCGACAAAGCCATACGCGAACGACCGGGGCGAGACCAGCACGCGGTATTCCGTATTGATCCATGCAAGCCGAGACCCGAGAAACTGCCCTTCCCGGTACCCACGCAGTGAATTAGTGCCGCCGATGCGGTAGAGATCGCTCGGATCGATCTCGCCGGATCGAAGGTCCCGCAAGAACAGGGACGTGGCGACGATCTGGCGCGTGAAGGGTGAAACGACATACTCGAAATCCAAGGTGACTCTTTGAGTTGAACTTGTGCGGCCGGCTTGCAAGGATGATACACCCGTCGTTCGCTTGGAGCCGGTATGGTATTCCGTTCGATAGCGGACTCCGCTGGAAGGGGTCACAGGGTCGTTCCGGGAATCATAGAACACCCTCAGTCCCGCGCTGGTCGTCCTGCTCTCGGGAACGGAACCGGCTCCCTGCCCCTCCGATGGGACCACGCTCGCTTGAGAAAACGAGGCCCCGACGGAGAACTCCTCCGTGATCATCAGATCTGCCGCGAGCTCATACTGGCGGCGGACATAGGTTGAGTCCTGTTTCCGTTGGGCAAATTCCCCATCAAGATTCAAAGGAAGGGATGCCACCCATGGTTCTGCATAGCGGAGTTGAATATCCTGCGTCCCCCGCTCCTCACGTGACCACCGCGCGGAGAGCCTGCGCCCGGTACCAAGGATGTTCCGGAACTGGACAAGGACAAGCCCGGTCACGTACCCCTCTCCTCCCGGTTGTGGGGAGGGAATATACCCAAGGATGCCGTCGAAGTGATTATAATTTCCCTCGGTCACCTTTACCAGCAATCCGGCCGATCCATCCTCGTGCACAAACAGTTCAGGGAGTGATACGCTGGAGAAGAGCTGCGTTCGCTCGAGCCTTCGTTGAATCTGCAACGGGTACTCCCCCCGGAAAAGGTCTCCTTCCTTGAAGCGGGATTCGCGGAGAATGGTGCCTGCGGCAGTTGTCGCATTCCCCTCGATACGCAGTTCCGTGAGCCGCACGACCTTCCCCTGGTCCAGCGTGAGGGTCACCATGACGGAATCCACCACTTCCCCGTCAGAGAGCTCCAGGTCCCGGACCGTGATCGCGGCGAAGGGAAATCCCTTCTCTTCAAAGAAACGCAACAAGCTCTGAATATCAGCCTCAAGTGCAGCCTGCCTGAATGGCTCTCCTGAATGCGTATAGAGCGTTTCCATAAATTCCAACGGCAAAGCATCACTTGCCCCCACCACATGCAAGGATCGAACCAGTGCGCGTCTCCCCTCACCAACGACGATCGTCACCGCGACATTCTGAGTCCCTTCTTCCTGTCCTACCAGGACGGAATCGACCCTGGCCTTGAGGTACCCTTCCCGTGCATAGCCGGCCACAAGCGCTTTCAGGTCTGCGGCGAGGAGGGCTTCATCGTACGGGCTTCCCTCCTTGAGCTGCATCCATGAAACGATTTCCACGGTGGGAAAGGCTTGATTCCCCC
>Ga0209211_10005000_pt1 | contig 20123 bp, 14 predicted proteins | sample RifGroA2_FD_183992 | JGI IMG/M metagenome (GOLD analysis project Ga0209211, IMG submission 183992) | Groundwater microbial communities from Rifle, Colorado, USA - Groundwater A2 (SPAdes) (version 2) | ecosystem: Environmental > Aquatic > Deep subsurface > Groundwater | place: Rifle, Colorado...
CGAGACTGGTTAATTTCAAGACAAAGATATTGGGGTCCACCGATTCCGATGGTTTATTGCAAGAAGTGCGACTGGCAACCAGTGCTGGAAAAAGATTTACCGGTAGAACTTCCAAAAGTTAAAAATTATCAACCGACAAATAGCGGTGAATCACCGCTTGCAAATGTTTCCAAATGGGTAAATACAAAATGTCCAAAGTGTAAAGGCAAAGCGAAAAGAGAAACAGATACGATGCCGAACTGGGCAGGCTCAAGTTGGTATTACCTCAGGTACACCGATCCAAAAAACAAAAAAGCATTTGCTGATAGAAAGAGTTTAAAATATTGGACACCCGTGGATTGGTATAACGGAGGAAACGAACACACTACGCTACATCTTTTATATTCACGTTTTTGGCATAAATTTTTGTTTGATGAGGGACTCGTGCCGACGTCTGAGCCTTACAAGAAACGTACCGCGCACGGGATGATTTTGGGCGAAGGGGGAGTAAAAATGTCCAAATCTTTGGGAAATGTCATTAATCCGGATGAAATTGTAAAAACATATGGAGCAGATACCCTACGTGTTTATGAAATGTTTATGGGGCCATTTAATCAATCTGTTGCTTGGTCTACAGAAAGTATTATCGGGGCGAGAAGATTTATTGAAAAAATATGGCGTCTGCAATTTAAAGTTGGAAAAACGAGCAACAGTGAAATAAAAAAAATTTTAAATAAAACAATAAAGAAAGTCACTGAAGATGTTGAAAATATGCATTTCAATACCGCGATTTCTTCGATGATGATTTTAGCAACTGAAATGGAAAAAACAGACCAAATAGAAAAAGAAGATTACAAAAAATTCCTGCAAATTTTAAGTCCATTTGCGCCACATATTACAGAAGAACTCTGGGTAACTCTAGGGGAGAAGAAATCCATCAATGTCTCTAGCTGGCCAAAATGGGATAAAAATTTAATTCAAGATGAAGAAATAAAAATTGCGGTGCAAATTAATGGTAAAGTTAGAACTGAAATTGTAATAAAAATTGACGAAGACGAAGGGGAAATCAAAAAACGAGCAATCTCAGATGAGATTATTTCAAGGCATATAGTTGGTAAAGATATAAAAAAAGTGATTTATGTGAAGAGTAGGCTTATTAACATTGTTGTTTAGTTGTTTTTTAGCAGCAAACTATATATAATTTGGTTGTGAAGAATAGTCGTTATTTTTATTATTTTTTTAAAAAATGCTTATGCGTTCAAATATTTTTGATAGACTTTCATTTTTTTCATTATTCTTGGTTGTAGTTCTGTTGCCGTTTTTCTTTTTACCTTTTACCAATATCCCAATTGAAACTGCTAAAGGATTTCTTTTTGTTTTGGGACTTGCTGCTTGTATTGTTTTTTGGGCGATAGCTAGATTTTCAGACGGTAATATAATCTTTCCAAAATCTTGGCTATTACTGTCGGGATTTGGCATAGCCTTGGTTTTTTTGCTCTCCGCTCTTTTTTCTGGAAACTATCAGGTGTCTTTATTTGGTACCATGCTCGATATCGGCAGTTTTTGGTTTATTTTTGGGAGTTTCATTTTAATGCTCATGTCTTCTATCATTTTTAGAACTCCCGGGCGGGCAAAAATGGTTTTATTTGGAACGATGTTGTCTTCAATTCTTGTTTTGATTTTTCAGAGTGTTCATCTGTTTATGCCCACAATTTTATCATTGGGGATTTTAACGGTTGGTGATAAAGCTAGTAATGTTTTAGGGTCTTGGAATGCCCTAGGTCTTTTTGCAGGGTTTTCTGCTCTCATGTTTCTTTTGGTTGTTGAATTTTTCCCAGTTTCTAAAATTGGGAAAAACTTGGTAAAAACATTTATTTTTCTTTCAATTCTCTTAGCTGCTGTGGTAAATTTCCCATTGGTTTGGATACTTCTTGGAATTTCTAGTTTAATTATTTTTGTTTATAAAGCTTCACTCACTTTTCAAAAAAAAGAACACGAGGTAGAAGAAAACAAGAAAAAACCTTTTCCTTTGATTTCTTTTGCCCTTGTGATGATATCTTTGCTATTTTTCATATCGGGACAGTTTATTAGTAGTATTATTCCGAATCGTCTACAAATAGCAAATACCGAGGTTGGCCCTCTTTTTGGGACTACTATGTCTATAACCAAAGGGGTGCTTGTTAAAGATCCCGTTTTTGGTCTTGGCCCAAACAGATTTGGAGAAGCTTGGTCAATGTATAAGCCTCTTGCGATAAACACAAAGATAAACGGAAATGATTTTTGGGATGTTTCCTTTAATTCAGGTTCTGGATTATTGCCAACTCTAACTGCTACTACTGGAAGCCTTGGCATTCTTGCTTGGCTTGTTTTTTTCATCCTTTTTTTGATTATTGGTGTGAAATCAGCATTCTCAAGTATCAAAAATGAAGTAAACTGGGAAATGGTGGCGTTTTTTGTTTTGTCTCTTTATCTATTTATTTCTTCGTTCTTCTATTCCACAGGAGTGGTGATTTTCTTATTGGCCTTTGCTTTTGCTGGGGTGTTTATTGGGCTTGTTGCTTCTAGCTCAAATAGGGAAATTTCAATATCGTTTCTAAATGATCACAGAAGAAGTTTTTTTTCTATGTTAGTTCTGATTTTAGTAATAATTTTTTCCGTTGCTCTCTCGTTTAAATATACAGAACGTCTTGTTTCCGCTTCGTATTTTGGTAAAGCACTGTCTGCGCAAACTATTCCTTTGGCTCAAGATTCCATCGGCAAAGCGCTTGCTCTTTATTCAAATGATTTATATTTACGTACTTATTCTCAGATATATCTTGTTAAATTAAATTCTATAGTAAGCAAGGGTTCAACGTTGTCCGATAGTGACAAAGCAGATTTACAAGAAAATTTTAATCAAGCTGTAAATGGCGCACAACAGGCGGTCGCATATAATCCAACAAATTATTTGAATTTTCAATTTCTTGGTTCCATATATAAATCAGTTGGAACCCTCGGAGTTAAAGATGCTTATAGCAACGCTGTTATAGCCTATCAAAATGCTTCAAATTTAAACCCCCTAAACCCGGGTCTCAAGCTTGCTATGGCAAGCGCGTCGTTTGCTGATGGAAAAATTAAAGAAGCAAAAGATTACGCCAACGCCGCTCTTTCTCTTAAGCCGGATTATATTGATGCTCTAGTTACGCTCTCTCAAATAGCAAAAAGTGAAGGGGATAATGCTAAAGCATTATCTTATGCGCAAACTGCTCTTTCTTTTGCTCCAGCCGATAAAAATCTAATACAATATGTTAACTCTTTAAACAATCCCACTTCGACCCCTGTTCCTGCCACTAATAATTCTAAAAAATAAATATACAACGGATGGAAAAGATTTTAAGAATTTTTACTAAAGAATCAGGGAGTATAAACCAAGCCGCACTTCTTTTGGGTTCTCTCACTTTGTTTTCACAAATTTTAGCGCTTTTTCGCGACCGAGCGTTTGCGCACTTTATCGGACCCTCTCCCACACTAGATGCTTACTATGCGGCTTTCCGCGTACCTGATCTTATTTTTATTTCTATCGCGTCTCTTGCTTCCATTACAGTTATAATTCCTTTCATTGTTGCTAGAATGGACGGGGATAAGGTAACTGACAAAGCGCAAAAATATTTGAACGATGTTTTTACGGTCTTTTTTAGTTTGATAGTACTAATAGCCATCATTGCCTTTTTTCTTATGCCATATTTAGCTAATTTTATTGCCCCAGGATTTGCTCCGCTTTACCAAGCGAAAGTTGTTTTACTTTCACGAATAATGTTGCTCTCCCCAATTTTGATGGGTCTTTCAAATCTTTTCGGCACGGTGACTCAACTTTTTCATAAATTTTTTATTTATTCCTTAAGCCCAATTTTTTATAATTTAGGAATTATTATTGGTGTAATATTTTTTTATCCAATTTTTGTAGTGCTTGGAGCCTTGATGCATTTTGTGATACAAGCTTTAGCCTCACATGGTTGCGGATTTGCTCCCAAGTTTTCTTTCTCTATCAATTTTAAAGATATAAAGATCATCGTGTTAACTTCGCTTCCTCGGACATTCGGTCTTGCTTTTAATAACATTGCCCTTATTAGTATTATTGCCCTGGCTTCTTTTTTAAAGAGCGGTTCAATCTCAGTATTTAATTTTGCTTTTAATCTTCAGTCTGTACCGCTTAATATTATTGGCATATCTTATGCCGTCGCGGCTTTTCCAACGTTAGCTAAATCTTTCGGTAGTGGCAAAAAAGAAGAATTCAAACAACACGTAAAAGAAGCCTCAAGAGCGATAGTTTTTTGGTCTCTACCAGTAATTTTTCTTTTTATTGTGCTACGCGCTCAAATTGTTCGTGTCATTCTTGGTTCTGGATCTTTTTCTTGGGACAATACTCGTTTGGTGGCGGCGGGACTGGCAATTTTTTCCGTTTCAATTCTTGCTCAAGGGATGATTACTTTGTTGTCTCGTTCATATTATGCGACCGGAAATACAAAACGCCCGTTTGTGGTGAATCTTTTTTGTTCCATATTAATTATAATTTTCTCTTTCACGTTTGTTCATTTTTTTGAAAATTGGTTCTTTTTCCGATATTTCATAGAGTCTTTGCTAAAAGTGAGCGATATTCCTGGGACTGAAGTATTAATGCTTCCGCTTGCGTATTCAGCTGGGACTATCCTAAATTTTATTTTGCAATGGATTTTCATAAAGAGAGATTTTATGCGGGGTGAAGTTTTTATTAGTAAAACTTTTTTTCAAAGCCTTGGCGCGTCGTTTTTCTTGGGATTGGTAACTTATTTGAGCCTAAATATTCTTTCTCCCGTTTTTGGTACGACTACTTTCTGGGGCGTGTTTCTTCAAGGCTTTTTTTCAGGGATTCTGGGTATAATAACCGCTATTGTGGTTTTGTATTTACTTAAGAACGAGGAACTAAAAGATTTAACAGAAACCCTAAAAACCAAATTCTGGCGCGTAAAAATTATTGCCCCTTCTCAAGAAGAGCTTTGAAATTAATGTTTTTTCACTTTATGTGGTATAATAAAAAGTAAGACAGGGAAAAGCTTGTCTGTTTTTTTATGGAAAAAGACTATTCAAATTTACACCGAAAAGTAGTGCTAAAATATTTTTGGCAGGTGGTTAGGCATTTCAGGGTGTCGTTTTTTGCAGTTGTTGTTTTTACCATAATTGCTTCAGCCCTTGACGTTTATATACCATTACAGTATTTAAAACTTTGGAATGTTTTAAGTGCCAATAATTTTTCTGTTATTTCAGTTGCTAGATCAATAATTATTTTAGTCTTGGTTTTGAACATAATTCGTTGGATTATTCGTAGAATTTCAGGATTTTCACTTGCTTATCTTGAAGCTAATGCCATGGCTGGTCTTCGCGAACAGGCATTTTCTTCTATGATTAATCATTCATATTCTTTTTTTGCAAATAATTTTAGTGGATCATTAACACAAAGAATAAATAAATATGCTCGCGCTTTTGAAAAATTGACCGACAGAATGATGGCTGATGGTTTACCACTCATGGTTCGTGGAATAGGAATAGTTGTTGCTTTTTATTCTTTGGTACCGAAATACTCTTATATTTTAGGAATTTTTTGTTTTGTTTTTTTAATTACAGCATTTATATATATTCGTTATAAATTAAAATATGACATTATTGCTTCAGAGGCTGATTCAAAAACTACTGGTGCCTTATCTGATTCAATCGGCAATCATTCATCAATACAATTATTTTCTGGTCACAAATACGAAAAAGAACACGTGGGAAAAATATTTCAGGATCAAAAAAATAAAACAGTATTTAATTGGTACTTATGGGAGGGTCTCGGGTCTATTCAAACCCTTTATACATTTTGTGCCGAATTTATTATTTTTTGGATAATTCTGGGCGACTGGAAAATGGGATTGGTTACTTTGCCTGTAATAGTTTTGTTGCAGAGTTATTTTGTGCGTCTAGTTGATAATTTGTGGAGCTTTGGTGCTATCGTGCGTGCTTATTATGAAAGTTTTGCCGATGCCGAAGAAATGGCTGTTATTCTTAGCACTCCGTATGAAATCGCAGATAAGTCAACACAAGTTTTAGATAATGTTAAAGGAAAGGTTGTCTTTGATGGTGTAACATACATTTATGAAAATAATAATTCTAAAGTATTAGACAATTTTTCTTTAACAATTCCTGTTGGGCAAAAAATTGCTATTGTCGGTTCATCTGGAGCAGGGAAGACGACTTTTGTTCGGCTTTTAATGAGACTGTTCAATCTTACTTCGGGGAAAATTATGATTGATGAAGTTGATATTGAAAATATTTCTCAAAAGAATCTTCGTGAACAAATTGCTTTTGTGCCACAAGATCCAGTACTTTTTCATCGCACATTAATGGAAAATATTCGTTATGGAAGACGAGATGCTACTAACGAGGAGGTATTGATTGCTGCTCATTCGGCGCACTGTGATGAATTTATCGATGCACTGCCAAAGGGTTATGAAACATATGTTGGAGAGCGGGGAGTAAAACTTTCTGGTGGAGAACGTCAGCGAGTTGCAATAGCGCGAGCAATTCTCAAAAATGCGCCAATTCTTATTTTGGATGAAGCGACATCTTCCCTTGATTCTCATTCTGAATCTTTAATTCAAGATGCTCTCCACAATCTTATTAAAGGTAAAACAACAATAGTCATCGCTCACAGGCTTTCAACCATTCGAGAAATGGATAGGATTATTGTTTTGGAAAAAGGGAAAATTGTTGAAGATGGTACCCACGAAGAACTAGCAAATAAAAAAGATGGGTTATACAAAAAATTATGGGATCTGCAGGCGGGGGGATTTAAAAATACAATTTAGCTTTGGAGTAATGAATATTTTTGTTAAGATGAATTTATGGATTTAAAACACATTAGAAATTTTTCTATCATCGCGCACATTGATCACGGCAAGAGCACCTTGGCGGATAGAATGCTTGAAATAACACATACAATAGAGACACGCAAAATGCGTGACCAGGTGCTTGATTCCATGGACATTGAGCGCGAGAGAGGGATAACTATAAAGATGCAACCTGTCAGAATGGAGTGTGTTTTAAATGGTCAAAAATACATTTTGAATCTCATTGATACTCCAGGGCATATAGATTTTTCTTATGAGGTTTCTAGGGCTTTAAAGGCCGTAGAAGGCTCTATTTTGTTGATTGATTCAACACAGGGTGTGCAGGCGCAAACGCTTACTACGCTGGCCATGGCGCGCGAGGGAGGCCTTAAAATCATTCCTGTTCTGTCCAAGATTGATTCACCTTTATCTAGGGTGTCTGAAATAAAAGAAGAGGTTATTAAGCTTTTAAATTGCTCCTCGGAAGAAATATTGTTAGTTTCTGGACGCACCGGAGAAGGGGTAGAGAACCTTTTAAAAGAAGTTGTTGCACGTATTCCAGAGCCAAAAGAAACATATCACGGAGAAAATGTTTTGCGCGCATTAGTTTTTGATTTTAAATATTCAAACCATCGAGGAGTGATAGTCTTTGTGCGGGTGTTAGATGGTAAGGTTGCAAAAGGCGATACACTATTTTTTGCTATTTCAGGAGAGAAATTTATTGCGCTAGAGGTTGGCACTTTTTCTCCTGAAGAAACGCCAAAAGATTCTCTGGAAAGAGGAGAGACGGGTTACATTGTTACAGGAATAAAAAAACCCGGCATAGCTAGCGTCGGAGACACTGTTACTATGTTTAAAAATCCTCTGCCACCTTTCCCGGGTTATATGCAACCCCTGCCGGTGGTGTGGGCGAGTGTGTTTCCAGAAGATGCAGATGATTTTGCTGAGTTAAAACTTGCCTTAGGAAAATTAAAACTTTCCGATTCCGCATTTTCTTATGAAGAAGAAGCCTCTGGATCTTTGGGTAAAGGTTTTCGGTGTGGATTTTTAGGCATGCTTCATTTGGAAATTATTACCGAGAGGTTGAAACGAGAATTCAATTTAAAATTAGTTATCACTATGCCTTCCATTACTTATGAAGTTTTAATGAAAAATAAAAAAAGAGAAAAAATTTATTCCCCATATTTTTTTCCAGATGACGGTAACATAGAGATAGTATTTGAGCCGTGGGTAAAATTGAAAATCATTACACCAGTGGAATATGTCGGAAATGTTATGCAACTTCTTTTTGACCATGAGGCAGAAGTTGGAGACATGGAAAACTTTGGGGATAATCGTGGAACCTTGTCTGTCAAAATGCCTCTACGTGAGCTTATGCGTAATTTTTTTGATGAACTGAAAAGCACCTCTTCTGGCTATGGTTCTATTTCTTACGAAATCGGCGAAATGCGTGAAGCTAATGTTACCAGACTTGATCTTTTGGTCGCCGATGAGGTTGTGCCAGCTTTTTCTAGGGTTGTTTCTAAAAGAAGGGCAGAAGAAGAAGCAGAGGAAGCGGTTGAAAAACTAGCAAAACTGCTTCCTCGCCAAATGTTTACTTTGAAAATTCAAGGACGAGCCCTTGGGCGCATAATTTCTTCGCGTACTCTTTCAGGCATGAAAAAAGACGTAACTCAGCACATGTATGGGGGCGATATTACTCGAAAAATGAAACTCCGCGAAAAGCAGAAAAAAGGAAAAAAGAAAATGAAAGAAAGGGGCAGAATAAACATTCCTCAAGATGTGTTTTTGAAGATGATGCGTACTGGAAACAACAACTAGATAAATAATTTTTACCTGAAGATCGGAGAATAGAGTAATATCATGCTGACAATAATCAGTATGCTTACCACCGCCCATGCAATTTGTATTTTCTTTTGATGTTTTTTATTGAAAAGCATATACTTAGTTAGTATAGCATATATCACACACAATGAGAAATTTTAAACAAAAAAACTGGGGGTGGAGAAATATTGCAGAATCAAAACCGGTTTTGATAATTTTAGGTTTTTTTATATTATTTTTTGCTTGGAATGTTCTTGGTTTTTGGAATAAAATGAGAGAAACTAGCAAAAATAAAGAAATGACTGAAGATAGAATCACTATCCTGAGGGAACAAAAAGAGAAACTTTCATTAGATATAGACAGCTTAAAGACCGATGAGGGCAAAGAAAAAATTTTTAGAGAAAATTATGGCTTAGCAAGGGAGGGGGAAGATGTAATTGTGGTAATGGAAGACAAAAACCTATCCAAAAACCCAGCCCCAGATTCTTCCTCTGGTTTTTTCTCTTTTTTAAAGAGTTTGTTTAAATAGATTTTGTGATACAATAAAAGTATGAAAATAGCATTTTTTGAAGTACCAAAAGAAGAACAGATTTTTTTTTCACAAGCCTTTAGCGGTTCTGAAGTTTTGTTTTTTGAAGAAAAATTGAACGAAAATAATGTTGGAAAGGCAAAAGACTCTGAAATTGTTTCTGTTTTCATCAACTCAATAATCAATAAAAATATCATTGATTTATTGCCCAATCTAAAATATGTAACCACTCGCTCAACTGGTTTTGAACATATTGATCTTGAATATTGTGCCCTCAAGGGGGTAAGGGCTTCCAATGTTCCGTCCTATGGCTCTCATACTGTAGCTGAATTTGCTTTCTCTTTGATTCTTAATCTTTCTAGGAATATTATAAATGCCAACAATCATTTGCGAGATTCAATGGATTTTAATTTTTATTCTTCTTTGCAGGGTTTTGACTTACAGGGTAAAACTCTTGGGGTTATAGGGACTGGCCGAATTGGTAAAAATGTAATAAAAATTGCTCGAAGTTTCGAAATGAATGTTTTAGCCTTCGACATCTTCCCCGATATAAATTTTGCAAAAGAAAATAATTTTACTTATAAAAGTTTGCTAGAAGTTCTCGAAGGATCTGATATTATTACAATTCATACTCCATACACCAAAGAAAACTATCACTTAATTAATAAAGAAAATATTTCCAAAATGAAAAGAGGAATATATATTATAAATACTGCGCGAGGAGCCTTAATTGATACTGAAGCCTTAATTTGGGGAATTAACGAAGGAATTATTGCTGGTGCCGGTCTTGACGTTCTTGAAGGAGAGAGAGATTTAAAAATTGAAAAAGAGATTGTTAGTGCTGGTGGAACGGAACAGATAGATTATAAAATAATAGTTGAAGATCAGATTTTAATAGATATGCCACAGGTAATCGTCACGCCTCATATCGCTTTTTATTCCAAAGAAGCTGAAACAGAAATAATAAAGACTACTGTAGAAAACATTAAGGGGTTTGTCTCCGGTAATGTGCAAAATTTAGTTAAATAATATGGAAAAAAGTAGGATTAAGAATTTTAATGAACTAGCAACGACAGAAAATCGCAAACTAGCTTTGGCTATAGCGGAATCGGGATTGGCAGCTATAAATACAGAAGAGGTTATTCTAAATTCTATTAAGCTTCGAAAAAATATTTTGAATGTTGCTGGAAAGAGCTTTGATTTGGCAAATTATAAAAAAATAAAAGTAGTTGGTTTTGGAAAAGCTTCTCCGTCCGCGGCCCTAGCGTTGGAAAAAATTTTAGATTCAAAAATCGAAGAAGGGGCTGTGGTTGGGATTCAGAAGGTTGATAGTAAATATATTGAAACTTTTGTGGGTACTCACCCAAGACCGAGTGAAATAAATCTTGAAGCCGGGGGAAGGATATACGAAATAATAAAAGATTCCACTGAAGAAGATTTAATTATCGTTCTTGTTTCGGGGGGAGGTTCGGCTCTTTTATGTAATACAGAAGATGAATGTGAACAGGGGATAAAACTTTATGATTCATTTTTGAAATCCGGAAAAACAATAACCGAAATTAACACGGTTAGAAAACATCTTTCTCTTTTGAAGGGTGGAGGTCTGGCAAAAATTGCTTATCCAGCAACAGTTATTGGACTTATTCTTTCCGATATTCCAGGAGGTAATTTTGAAAACGTCGCTTCTGGTCCGACATATAAAGATACAACGACGATCGCTGACGCAGAAAAAATTATTGCAGAAAATAATTTGGGTAAATTTGATCTTAATGAAACACCAAAAGAAGATAAATATTTTGAAAAAGTTAGTAATTTTGTTTTAGTTTCAAATAAAATTGCCATAGACGCAATGGCGAAAAAAGCGCGAGAACTTAATTTTGAAGTAAATATTGTCTCAACTGATTTATATTCTGAAGTTGGTGAAGCAATTAAAAAGATATTTTCTGAGAAAAAAGAAAATACAATTGTTCTAGCCGCTGGTGAACCTCGTATTGTAGTTCTTAAAAAAGGAGGAAAAGGGGGAAGAAATCTTCATATGGGGTTAGAAGTAATTAAGAATAAAATAATTGATCAAAATTCTGTTTTCATATCTTTTGCTTCCGACGGTGTAGACAATAGTGACGTTGCAGGAGCTGTAGTTGATAAAAGTACGATAGAAAAAGCAGATAAATTACTTTTAAATGTTGATGATTATTTAAGTCGTTTTGATTCTTATTCTTTTTTTGAAAAAACAGGTGATATGATTAAGACTGGTCCTACTGGTGCGAATGTTTCAGATTTAATGATTCTTTTAACTAAAAAAAATGAATAAAATTACTAAAATTATTGCTGAAGAAATAAAAGATTCGCGAGGAAATCCCACTATTAAGGTGACAGTTTTCGTTGGTGACATGTTCGATAGTTTTTCTGTGCCTTCTGGAGCTTCTACTGGTGCTCACGAAGCGCACGAATTACGAGACCCCGAACCAGAGCAAGCTCGGTACGGGGCAGGTTTCGATGGCAAAGGTGGTATGAAGAAAGCTATTTGGAACATAGAAAATATAATTGCTGGAGCCCTAATTGGTCAAGATATTTTAAATCAAAAAGAAATAGACAGAATTATGGTTGAATTAGATGGCACTTCTAATAAGGACAACTTAGGTGGTAATTCTATGATTGGTATTAGCATCGCTTGCGCTAAGGTCGCTGCTAAAGTTTCTGGAGTAGAAGTATTTGAGCACTTGCGAACATTAACAGAGATTAAGCCATCTAGAAAAATCCCATATCTTTATATGAATTTAATAAATGGTGGCAAGCATGCGAAAAACGATTTAGCTTTCCAAGAATATCACATTGTGCCAGAAACAGAAGACGTTAAAGAAGCTGTAGAGATAGGAATAACAATACAAAATACTCTCAAAGAAATAATTTTAAAAGATTTAGGTGAAGAATCTGTGTTGTTGGGCGACGAAGGAGGTTTTGCTCCGAAAATAAGTGATATCAAGCAACCGCTTTTTTATCTTCGAGCCGCCATAAAACAAAATGAACTAGAGGGCAAAGTGCGACTAGCTCTCGATGTAGCTGCTACTTCCTTTTATAATAATGGAATATATAAAATTGATGGTAAGGATGTTTCAAAAGAAGAGCTCTTTAGTATTTATGATGCCTTAATTAAAGAATTCAGTTTGCTTTCTTTTGAAGATCCTTTTTTCGAAGAAGATTTTGAAAGTTTTAGAAAATTAAAAGAAAATAATAGTGAAGTAAAAATAGTCGGGGATGATTTGACGGTGACTAACAAAATTCTTCTAACAAAAGCGATAGAAAAAAATAGTATAAATGCAATGATTATAAAACCCAATCAAATTGGCACCCTAACCGAAACCCTAGAAACAATGAAATTGGCCAGAGAAAATAATATAGAGCTTGTCGTGAGCCATAGAAGCGGGGAGACGGATGATGATTTTATCGCTGATCTTGCCTTTGCTTTTGGATGTTTCGGATTAAAGGCAGGAGCTCCCACAAAACCGGAAAGAATGGTAAAATATAAGAGATTAATACAAATTACCAAGTTATTATTAAAGTAAAAAGAATTATTTATGGCAGAGGAAAAGAAAGATGGTTTTGTAAAATGGTTTAGTGAAGTAGGTATTGATGATGTTCCTGTGGTTGGAGGTAAAAATGCGGCATTGGGTGAAATGTATTCTAACCTTGTACCTCTTGGGGTAAATGTACCAGACGGTTTTGCGCTGACGGCAGATGCATATCGACATTTTTTTAAACAAACCGGTTTAGATGAAAAAATAAAACAAATTCTTTCTGATTTGAATACGAAAGATATTCGCAATTTGCAAATTCGCGGTAAAAAAGTCCGTGAAGCGATTTTAAAAAAAACGTTACCACAAGATTTGCAAGAAGTTATCATAGAATCATATAAAAAACTTGGAGAAAAATATGGTAAAAATAATGACGTTGCTGTCCGTTCATCAGCCACAGCCGAAGATCTTCCGGGTGCTTCTTTTGCTGGGCAACAAGAAACTTATCTTAATGTCCACGGCATAGAAAATGTGCTTATTTCAACAAAGAAATGCATAGCTTCGCTTTTTACCGACAGAGCTATTTCTTATCGTGCAGATAAAGGATTCTCGCATTTCGACGCTGCTTTGTCTGTTGGTATTCAATGCATGGTTCGTTCCGACCTTTCTTCTTCTGGTGTGGCATTTACGATAGACACAGAAACTGGTTTTGATAAAGTGGTTGTGGTAACCGCTGTATATGGACTTGGTGAATTTATTGTGCAAGGTAAAGTTATTCCCGATGAATTTATAATTTTCAAACCAGCACTGGATAATAATAACAAGAATCCTATTATCGGTAAAAAAATTGGTAAGAAGAATATAAAACTTATTTATGCAAAAGATGGTACAAAACAGGAAAAAGTATCGTTGCAAGAACAGCAAAAATATTCCCTTACAGATGAAGAGGTTGTAAAGATGGCGAAATGGTGTTATCAAATAGAAAAATATTTTTCAAAAAAACACAATCGTTATCAGCCGATGGATATCGAATGGGCAAAAGACGGAAAAACTGGTGAATTATTTATCGTGCAAGCACGACCCGAAACAGTTGTCTCCGGAGCAGATAAAAATATTTTAAGAGAATATAAATTACAAAAGACAAGCAAAATTTTAGTAAAGGGTATTGCCGTCGGTTCAAAAATTGGTGCGGGAAAAGTTCGTGTTTTGCATAATGCAAAAAGTATTAATTCATTTCAAAAAGGAGAAGTGCTAGTAACCGAGATAACTGATCCAGACTGGGAGCCGATTATGAAAATTGCTAGCGCTATCGTGACAGATGAAGGCGGACGTACCTCTCATGCGGCTATCGTGTCCCGAGAGTTAGGCATTCCTTGTATCGTAGGGTCAGATAATGCCACCAAAATGCTTAAAAATGGCCAAGGAGTGACCGTAGACGCTTCAGGGGGGCAAGTGGGTAATGTGTATGATGGAATTCTTCCTTTTGAAGTAAAGGAGCATCATTTGGACAAATTGCCTAAAGTAGCGACAAAGATTATGGTAAATATTGGTTCGCCGGATGATGCGTTCAAAAATTACAATCTTCCCGCAGAGGGCGTGGGATTAGGCAGACTAGAATTTATTATCGCTTCATATATTCGTCTTCATCCAAATGCGTTGATAGATTACGATAAACTAAGGAAGGGAAAGAAAACTCCAGCAATTACAAAATTGCTAAAAGAGATAGATAGTTTAACTTATCAGCATAAAGATAAAACACAATTTTATGTGGACGAGCTTGCCCTGGGTATAGCGAAAATTGGCGCAGCATTTTATCCTAAAAAAGTCGTCATTCGTTTTTCTGATTTTAAGACCAATGAATATCGCACGCTTGTGGGTGGGGAAATGTATGAACCGCATGAAGAAAACCCGATGCTGGGTTGGCGCGGAGCATCTCGTTACTATGATCCGAAATTTAAAACTGCTTTTGGCCTTGAGTGCAAAGCGATGAAAATTGTGCGAGAAGATATGGGACTTTCAAATGTAATTCCAATGATTCCGTTTTGTCGAACCCCAGAAGAAGGGAAGCAAGTGTTAGCGACAATGAAAGAATTTGGGTTAGACCGAGAAATAGATAAGGAATTAAAAATTTATGTTATGTGTGAGATTCCTTCAAATATTCTTCTCGCTGATGAATTTCTAGAAATTTTTGATGGTATGTCTATAGGTTCTAATGATTTAACACAACTTACCCTTGGACTTGACCGTGACTCAGGTATCGTTACGCATATCGCAAATGAAAATAATCCTTCAGTAAAAAAACTTGTAGCGCAAATTATTCACAAATGTAAAGAAAAAAATAAATATATCGGCATTTGTGGTCAAGCACCATCAGACTACCCAGAATTCGCGCAATTCCTCGTAGAAGAGGGAATAGAAAGCATGTCACTTAATCCTGATACGATAATCAAAATTATAATGGCACTAGGGGAAAAGAAAAATAACTAATTTTTGTGCGGGATGGGGTAATCGAAACCCCGTCTAATCCTTGGGAAGGACTCATTCTACCACTAAACTAATCCCGCAATAAGTGTTCAACACTCGGTGTTTAACACTTTAATCTATCCAATCCAATTCTTCTTTTAGTAATTTTGTGTTACTTGTTTTTACAAATTCATTGTATTCATTTTTACTTTTAAATTGCTCGCTGATTATATCAAAAACGAGTAATTTTTCAAATCTATTTTTATTTACAAAATCCTGATAACTTGACCACTGATAATTACTTTCCTTGTTAAACCATTCTTTTAATTCTCTTGGATTTCTGTGTATGTATGAAGATAAATGCAAAAGCTGCTTGTTGTCTTCTACGTGTACCGCCTTATATGGTCCTTGAAAAAGATGTCCCGATTTATTGTATCTTGTATTATAGTATTTTGTATAACTATTCAATACTCTTTGCATGTATTTTGCTATTCCATTTTCTTTAACTTCTTTAATTATAAAATGAAAATGGTTTGGCATTAAGCAAAAGGAAATAAGTTCAATGAATTTGTCTTTAATTATTTTTTGTTCAGTTTCTTTATCAATGTTGAACACCGAGTGTTTAACAAATGATTTTACTGAACGACTGATGTTTTGAAGTACTACGGGGGATTGAAAATATAAAACTATAAAAAGAAACCTTGTTCGGTCTATGTTGTCGTGAAAGATTAATTGTTTATTTACTCCTCGATTAAAGATATGATAATATTCTCCGGGTGCTATTTTTATGTTTCTCATGTTTCATTATTATATTACTTTATTTTAAAATGTTCAACACTCAGTGTTTAACAGTTTTTATACTTATGGGAAATATGATATACTACAAATAATTAATAATTAATTTTAAAAAAATTATGAAAAATGTAACAATTTATTCAACCCCAACTTGTCATTTTTGCCATATGGCAAAGGATTTTTTTACTGCTAACAGCATTGTTTATACAGAATACAATGTGGCTAGTGATCTTGATAAAAGAAAAGAAATGATAGAAAAAAGCGGACAAATGGGTGTACCAGTAATAATCATTGATGGTGAGATTACTGTTGGCTTTGATAAGCCAAGAATTGTTGGCTTATTGGCTCTGTAGAATTGTGCCCTCACTCCGAATCGAACGGGGATCTATTCCTTAGGACGGAACTGTTCTATCCATTGAACTATGAGGGCTACGCTTATAATCTAACACATAAAAAGCTCATTTGGAATTGGTTTTTTTATTAATTTATGCTAAATTATATTTATGGATCCTGAATCCAAAAAATTGTTGGAGGAGACTTATTCTCTAGCAAAAGAGAACAATGCGATGTTGTCTTCCATAAAGCGCTCAATGCTTTTGTCTCGGGTTATGACTGTTGTATATTGGGTAGCCATAATCGGTGTTTCTGTTGGAGCTTTTTATTTTGTTCAGCCATATATAGATCAATTAATGGAGATATATGGTGGAGCGAAGAGCAATCTTGATAGCGTCGGTTCTTTGTTGAAAAATTTTCAAAATTAAAATTGCCTGGGTAGCTCAGTTAGTAGAGCATTCCCCTGAAGAGGGAAGGGTCGGCAGTGCGATCCTGCCCCCAGGCACAAAAACAAAAAGTGTTCCTTAGATTGATTTAACTCTTATGCTATTTTTCCTGTCCTTATCTACTTTTTTGATTTTGATAGTAACGAGGCCATGTTTTTCAGTTGCCTCAACTTCTTCGGGGTCTACTTCTGCTGGAAGTGATATGGTACGAGAAAATTTTCCCCAATAAAGTTCTTTTGAGAAATAATTGTCTTCATCGATAGTCCTGCTTTCTTCACGTTTACCACGGATAGTAATCATATCCCGAGAAATTGAAAGTTCTAAATCTTCGGGTTTAACTCCAGCAACCATTGTTTGAACGACAATTTCAGTTGGTGTCTGAAAAACATCAATGGACAATTCCGCTTCATCGTTTTCTTCCTCAATCCAACTGCCCCCATTCTTTTTTTCGGGTTTTGTTCCTTTTGTTAAATAATCCTTTTTTGACTCTTGGCGATCTTCCTCCGTACTTATACTTCCAGTTAATCTTTCAAAAAAACTTCTTTTTTTATTTTCCATAAGTTTCATATTAGTTAATAATTATTCACTCATTCTTCTTACTTTTTCAAAAAGTAACATAACAATAACCGTAACGACCCATAAAAATGCAAATACCTTCAAAAAATCATTTCCATTATTTCTTATTATAAAAAAATTAAAGGTACTATGCAAGGAAATAGCAACCAGAAAACCAATAAAAAGATATATCCCTTTTTTAAAAGTTCTCCCATATAGAGAAAGTCCCAGTGTAATACCTAAAATTCCTGAGGAAACAGTATGAAGAAGAGTAGACCCCAAAAACCTAAGTTGGCCCGTAAGTAGACCTACAGCTGCCTGATTTATTGAAAACGGCTTAATTAAGAACAGAATATTTTCAAGCGCAGCAAAACCTAGAGCAGCGGTAATAAGATAAATTGGCCAATCTATTGGCTTGTTAGCATAGTTTGTTTTATAAAGAATAATTAACACTGCAAGATATTTTAGAATTTCTTCCGCGCTGGCCCACAGAATAAGTTGACCCTCGTGTGAACTTATGTGGGATTGTATAAATTTTTGAATTGGTAAGACAACCACAACTGCAATCATACCCATAATGAATACAATGGCGAGTAACCCTTTGGGCTCAGGGTGTGCTTCTTCTTTTTCTTTCATCCAAAACCATAACCATAAAAAAGATGGAATAATTCCTCCTAGAAATGCCAAAATTAAGATTTTCGGATTGTTTGTTAAGAAGGCCATTTTTCAATTATTAGTAATTTTTTATTTTTTATTGGTAGCATCGACCAAATTTCTTCCGTGACAAATGGCATAAAAGGATGAAGAATTTTTAAACATTCAGTCCAAATTAAAGCTAGGGCGATTTTTCTTTCTACTGCTTTGTCGTCATTGGCTTTTATAATTTCTTTTGTCTCTTCTATTATCTCGTCAGCAAACCTATGCCAAACATATTGGTAAATTTTTTCTGAAGCTAGGTGAAAACGATAATTTTCCATATCTTTTGTTATATCTTTTACAATCTCATCGAATTCTTTTGTTAATTTATTTTGTACACTTTTTTCAAAATCACTTTTTTCTACGTTATCTAGAACAAAACGAGTGATATTCCAAATTTTATTTGCAAAATTTTTGTACCCTTTAATTTTTTCTTCAGATATTTTTGAATCTGTTCCTGGAGCTGTCCCTACAATAAGTGCCATACGTCCTGCGTCAGCACCAAATTTATCTGCAATTTCAAGCGGATCAATGCCATTATTCAAGGATTTAGACATTTTTCGCCCCTTGGCATCACGAACCGTGCCGTGTAGATAGATATTCTTAAATGGAATTTCCCCCAAAACATATTTACTCATTAAAATCATTCTGGCCACCCAAGGAAAAAGTATTTCATAACCTGTTTCTAGTACATCTGTCGGATGATATGTTTCTAAATCTTTTGTTTTTTCTGGCCAACCAAGCGCAGAAAAAGTCCAAAGACCGGAAGAAAACCAGGTATCCAACGTATCTTCGTCTTGCGTCCAATTATTACCTTCAGGTGCTTTTATATCACAATAAATTTTCCCTTTTTCGTCATACCAAACTGGTACCCTGTGTCCATACCAAATTTGACGAGAAATGCACCAATCGTGCAAATTATTTATCCAGTGAAAATATGTCTTAGAAAAATAATCTGGGATTATTTTTATCCCGCCTTGCTGGCCGGGATGAATTTCTTCTTTTTCAAGAGGTTCGCGCATTAAATCTTTTAAGGTTTTATCTCCACGTTCTTTTATAGTTTTGTTTACATTTATAAACCATTGCAATTTAGGCAGTGGTTCTATAATTCCGCCTGTTCGTTCGGCGGTAGCAATGTTTTGTTTCATTTCTTCTTCTTTTTCTAAGATATTCTGAGAACGGAGCCATTCTACGATAATTTCTCTAGCTTCTGTTGTTTTTTTGCCTAGTAATTTTTCTCCACCGATAGACATTTTTGCATATTCATTTATAACTTGAGGTCTAGGCAAGTTATGTCTGTCAGCCATTTCCCAATCAACCATAGAATGGGCGGGTGTGACACCAAGCGCGCCTGTGCCGAATTCCGGATCAACTTCTTTGTCCGCGATTATTTTAATATGAATTGGTACTCCGCAAAATTCTAAATCATATTCTTTTCCGATAAATTTGGTATATCTTTTATCGTCTGGATGTACCGCTACTGCCACATCGCCAATTTTTGTCTCTGGTCTACTGGTTGAGATGGAAATAGGAAAGTCCTTACTGTATTTAAAAGTATAAAGTTTTGCATTGCGTTCTTCGTAAACTATTTCATCATCTGAAATAGTAGTTTGTCCTTTTGGATCCCAGTTTATAATTCTATTCCCGCGGTAAATTAATCCATCGTTATACATTTTTTTGAAAACCGTATTAACCGCAAGATTTCTTTTCTCGTCTAGAGTAAAAGCCTCACGAGACCAATCACACGATGCGCCCATTACTTTTATTTGAGAAATAATTGTGTCATGACTTTGTTGTGCGAATTCTTTTATTCTTTTGAGCATTTCTTCTCGCCCTAAATCATAACGAGACTTACCTTCTTTTTTTTGAATTTCTTTTTCTACTTTTGATTGAGTCGCTATGGCCGCATGATCCGTGCCGGGAAGCCAGAGAGTTTTAAAATCTTGCATGCGCTTGTATCGAATCATTATATCCTCAAGAGTAATCATTAAAGCATGTCCCATGTGGAGTACGCCAGTAACATTGGGCGGAGGCATCATTATAGTAAATGTTTTTTCTCTTTTGCCGGGCAGGTTATCAGGATTAAAAAAACCGCTTTCTTCCCAAAGCT